>SMVA01000610.1_pt1 | contig 22505 bp, 25 predicted proteins | sample 2456451 | NCBI WGS metagenome assembly SMVA01 (sample SAMN11095933, study PRJNA526329) | marine sediment metagenome | biome: Marine sediment; feature: Surficial sediment; material: Deep marine sediment; isolation source: Hadal surficial sediment | place: Pacific Ocean | collected 2014-05 | depth... | reverse complement strand
GGAATTTTGTATACCCAATAACCCCCATGTTGGTAAATAAGCTGCACCGCTTCCAGTTCAGGAGGCCGGTTGTCGATAAAGGGCAACATCTGCGCAAGTAGTGTATTCTTGCCATCACGTAGAAAATAACCACGTACCGATTGATCAGAGAGCGACTGTAACGTATAAGTCTCATAGTTGTTATCATAATTCCATCTCTTCACCGTATTGATCAGTCCATGCATATGACTACCGCTCATCGGGAAATTCTTGTAGGCTAGGTCAAGCCGGTCCGGACGCATCAACCCTAGTTTGTAGAGGTCGGTAACATGGACCACCACATAGGCTTCACGCGAGCCAGCTAGTTCACGCAGGATTGCAGCACCTTCATTGACATCTGCTGCCAGTGCATCGACAAAGCGTTGGAACTTCCGGCGCTCTTCAGCTGGGGCCGGAGCACCCCAGAATTCTTGCTCATACTTTTTGATAGTGTCGCTGCGCTCACGCCAGTGTGAAGGAATAATCATCGGTTCCCCATGATGGGATGGGAACAACGTATCACGCCCGGTAAGCAACTGCACTCGGCGCGAGGTATCCCACCAGGCAAGTATGATTGCGTCTTCTGGCGCATACTTGGTAATTGCTGTTACTAACGTGACCAGTTCGGATGACTTGCTATCAATGGAAGCGAGCAACTCACTGGTACGGCTCTCCCAGTTGAGTAATACGGGTGGCATCTCACCACGCTTTGCAAGATGTGCTACAGCAATAGGCTTATCTACTTCTTGCACATATACCTCATACTTGCTTATGGTAAGATCCGGCCAGGCTTCTAGTCCAAGTTTATCAAACTTGCCAATTCCACCTTCTTCAACCAGCTTATAGTGATAGGGTGCCGGCCCCGGATTAAGTAACACGTAAGCCAGCCAGCCGAGCAAAAGAAAACCTCCCGTTATCAAGAAGATGCCCAATAACGGGAGGAATTTAGCTCCTGGTCGCGCTAACGGTGTAGCGCTCCGGGATGAAGGGGAGATCAATGTTCTCTTTTTTCGCGTCTACGCCAACCAGCAAGTGCAATGGTACCAGCTAGCAACATACCGCCACCCAAGCCACCTAGCGAAATCTTGTCTTCTATGCTGTCAATGTCTAACAGACTATGTTTACGCTCTTTCTCAAGCTTGGCTATCCGCTCTTGCAAGTCCATTTCATGGCGCAATTTCGAGTTTTCATCATTAATCTCGACATAGGCCCGGTTTAGCGGTCCCCAACCTTCCGTGTAAGTCCAGCCACCTGGGTTAACGTGCGCTAATCCCTTGTGTCCCTTCGGCAGATCGTTCTCGCCCATCTCCAGGACTTTGAGCTCAAGCGATGACGGATTGTTACCTTTCGACCAGAACAATTGGAAGAATTGAGAATATCCTGCTTTCATCGGCGGTGGCGGATCCGGACGATTGGTCGTTTGTCCGGTGAGTAGGTTATCGTCGTAAAGGCCCTTCACTATTCTGTTCGCCTCCTGGTATTTGGCAAGCATGTGAAGCGTACCCTTGTCTATAAACTCCAGATAAGCGCGGGCAAAGCGCTCGCTGTGGCAGTTGGTACAAGTCGTTACCCAGGAATCCTTGCGATCCTCAGACCATTCGCTAGTGATGTTTTCTGCAATGCCAGGAACCACAGGGTAGTTCGCCCAACGTACTTTACGCACTACGTTGTGACTGTATTTACCGTCATACTCCATGTGACAACCCGCACAGGTGGGCGCAGTCTGGCCACCTTTGCTGTATGCGTCCTTGAGTTCGTATTCCCAGTTCCATTCGTCTTGGAACATCACAACCATCTTGCCGTGCTTGGACATGGTATAGGATGTCCAGTCGTTGTGGTCAATACCACTATGACAAGTAGCACAGGCTTCAGGTTTTCGTGATTCGGCCGCTGAGAATTGGTGCCGGGTATGACAGTGATCGCATGTGTTCTGGTTGATGTGACACATGGTGCAACCTTCGGCAATTTCACGTTGCGGCATCCCAGCATAGACCGATACCTCATTGTTGGCCTTGTAGTCCAGCGCATGGGAAGGACGTCCTTTAGGCCACCCAACACCTTCCGGCCAGGTCAGGGTATCCCGTTCGGATTCGCGCTCGGCATATTCTTGTAGATGACAAGTACCACATACTTCGGCAGTAGGCATCCGCATGTCCACCTGGTGGTCGGCTTTCTTCTTGGTATTGATCTCAACGTGACAATCGATACAGCCGACTTCTTTCAATCTCTCCTTCGCACCAAGCTTACCCATTGAGCGCAGATTCTTCTCTATAGCTGCAAGCTTCGCTTTTTTGTAGTATTTCGGGTCGTTGCGTTTGAGTTTGCGAACCTTGCTCAGATTCGCATGGGTACTCTTCTTCCAGGCAGTAACCCAGACAGGCGATTCGTCAGCGTGGCATTCGACGCAATCTTTGCGCGATGCAATTTCATCTGGTGAGGTCGTTGGTTTGTAGAAGGTGGTAGGGTCAAGGTACATGTTCATCGGGATCGGTTCCCAATATTGGCCGTGGGACCCTTTCCCAGCACCTTGCGCCGGGTCAAGATAGCGTTCTGTCAACGCATCATATAGTTCCTTTGGTGAAGCCGATCTATCAATATTCAGCGCTTTGTAGGTTTCATCGGGAACACTGGGAAAAGTTGCATACGCCGTTGCCGCAAATAGAGCACCGCAAGCAAACAAAACCATTCTCAACCAAAGATTGACAGCCATTTCAACACCCCCTTGTTGTTCTGTACTGGTTGTTTTATTTCGTGATTATTTAAATCTCTCCACCCGATCCGGATCGTATACCTTAGACCGCTAACAGATTACCAGACTACCTTAACATTACTCCATTTGTCAAGAAAATTGCAGCGCTGATAGTTAATTGCTAGTTCCACAAAATAGAAAGATTTGGCAAATCTTCACGAATCTGCCAAGAAAGTCAAATCACACCCTGTTTTTTCAGTACCAATTGCGCAGTCTGATCGTATCCCAAGCTACTCAAAATTTCGGTAGTATGCTCACCTAAGCGCGGGCCAACCCAGTGAGTTTTTCCAGGCGTTTGTGATAAGTTGGGAACAATGCCGGGTAATTTTAACAGGCATCCATCCGGCATTCGAACTGCTGGATCATTTCACGTACCTTATAGTGAGGATCGCTAGTGATATCTGCGATATCGTAGATCTTTCCAGCTGGGACTTCTGCCCTATCGAGTGCCGCTAGTACATCTTCGAGATCATGCTGCATTGTCCATGCGGCAATTGCATCATCAAGTTCTTTGGTTCACTTCACTCGCTCATCGTTGTGAGAAAGTTCAAGATCGTTGGCGAGGTCGTGGCGGCCAATGGCTAGCATCATGCGCTTGAAAATACTATCTGCATTAGCGCCGATCACAACAAACTTTTTATCACGGCACATATAAGTATTCGATGGCGTAATACCTGGTAGGGATGCACCGCTACGATTCCTAATAAAACCAAACATGTCGTATTCTGGTAGAAGGCTTTCCATTAGGTTGAATACTGATTCATACAACGCTACATCCACCACTTGCCCTTTACCACTGTTGGCACTAGGGTGATGCAAAGCCATTAATGCGCCCAGACACCATGCATGGCCGCAATTGAATCTCCGATGGAGACCCCCACACGTACCGGCGCTTGATCTGGTTGCCAGGAAAGATGACGCAAACCCCTATGGATTCACCTATCGCTCCAAAACCGGGACGATCCCGGTAGGGACCAGTCTGGCCATAACCAGAAATACGTACCATAATGAGTCCGGAATTAATTGCACTAAGCTGCTCCCACCCTAGGTTCCAACCTTCCATAGAGCCTGGACGGAAATTCTCAATCAGAATGTCGGCGTCCTTAACCAGTTGCCTGATTATTTCTTGGCCCGCTTCCTTTTTTATATTCACTGTAACCGATTTCTTGTTACGCGCCTGAACGTACCACCACAATGAAGTGCCATTGTACAACTTGCGCCACTGTCGTAGAGGATCACCCCTCTGCGGAGACTCGATCTTGATGACATCTGCGCCGAATTCAGCCATTAATCTCGCTGCAAAAGGCACAGCAATGAGTGTGTCCATTTCGATAACTTTTATTCCCTGTAAAGGCATTTGCCCCATACCAGACTCCATTTATTTTTACATGTTTGTGCATACTAGCAAATAAATTATGATGAACTGTAATGCCAGACCGATCCGTATCTCCATTTTTATACCGGGTTATCTACATCAATAAACTGGTGAGTAATGCCGAATTTCTGTGCTACATGCTCTCCCAGCGCCTGTACGCCATAACGCTCGGTGGCATGATGCCCCGCCGAGATAAAAGCCACGCCGGATTCGCGTGCAGCATGCACATTCTTTTCCGAGATTTCACCAGTAATAAACACGTCCACTCCCATACGGATAGCCTCATCGAAATAGTCCTGAGCTGCACCAGTGCACCAAGCGACACGCCGTATCGGCTTAGCTTCATCGCCAATTACTAATGGCCTACGTGACAAAATGCGCTCTAGAAGTACTCCTAACTCTCTAAGCGTCACCACTTGTGACAGGCTGCCATGCACCGCAATGTTTTGCTCACCAAAGCGGTCAGTTTCAACGAAACCTAACCTATGCCCTAGTTGGCTATTGTTTCCCATCTCGGGATGTGCATCTAGAGGCAGATGGTAGGCAAATAAACTAACGTCATGCGTTATCAGCAATGCTATACGACGACGTTTCATACCGATTAAACATTCGTTCTCGCCACGCCAAAAGTAACCATGATGCACTAGCACCGCATCTGCATTTTCCTCAATGGCTGCTTGTAGGAGCTCAAAAGAGGCAGTTACACCGCTAATTATTGTCCCAATTTCGCTACGGCCTTCCACTTGCAGCCCGTTTGGGCAATAATCACGAAAATGGGAGACATCAAGCAGCAAATCCAAGTAAGATTCAAGTTCTTTCAATCGCATCACTATTCTCCCTTGCCAATACATTAATGGCAATTATTTTAATATTTTAATATCTGAGTCTATATCCTGATATGCATAAACTCTGGCTGATTTTCGCACAAACAGCAACGATATGCCTTGCTGTGTTGTTTGTTATCGCCACCTTGCGTCCTGAATTATTACCGCGGAACTTGCAAGGTAGTATCGTGACAGTGAGAGAAATTGCTCCTTACAAAGAGGCTACCCTCAACAGTACCTCGAAACTTAACAGCTTTAGCAACGCTGCCAAAATTGCTATGCCAGCAGTAGTTAATATTTTCACCAGCAAGGAAATCAAAATACCTTCTCACCCGCTGCTAAACGATCCTGTGTTTCGACGCTTCTTTGGTAACCGCTTCGAAGCACAAACCCGGCGTACTTCGAGTCTTGGCTCCGGCGTAATTGTAAGTTCTGAAGGTTATATCCTTACTAATCATCATGTAGTAGAGGCTGCAGACGAAATAGAAATTGCACTGGCTGATGGAAGAAAAGCAAAGGCATACATTATCGGCTCTGATCCGGAAACCGATCTCGCTGTGGTAAAAATCGACATGAAAGGATTGCCGACAGTAACATTCGGGCGCTCAGATCAAGCCAAAGTGGGGGACATCGTACTTGCCATTGGCAACCCATTCGGTGTAGGCCAAACAGTGACTATGGGGATTATCAGTGCGCTGGGAAGGAAACACCGTAGTAGCACTTATGCAAATTTTATCCAAACAGACGCTGCTATCAATCCAGGAAATTCTGGCGGCGCTCTGGCAGACGTAACCGGCAATCTGATCGGAATTAATACTTTGATATTTTCGCCAACTGGTGGATCGCTCGGCATCGGCTTCGCCATTCCAGCCGTAATTGCTAAGCAGGTAATGGAACAAATTATTCAGACTGGCGGCGTAACTCGGGGCTGGATCGGTATACAAGTGCAGGGTTTAACGCTTGAATTGGCGGAGTCGTTCAAACGCACCAACACAGAAGGTGCATTAATAGTAGGTGTGCTCAAAGGCGGTCCTGCCGACCGCGCCGAAATAAAGCCAGGAGATATACTAGTAGCGGTGAAAAACAAGAAAGTCATTAATACATCTGTCATGCTCGACCTGATCGCGGCATTATCACCAGGGCAAACCGCCACGATCACGGTAATACGAAACCAAGCAGAGAAATTGATCGAAGTAACTATAGGCAAACGCCCCAAACCAATGCCTCGTGATCGATAGCAAGATCAGGGGTCAGATACATCGGAATAAACCGTAAACAAGCAATCGGCCATGATCAACTGCTGTTCTCACTTCCTTATATTGCCGACACTAGATTCAACTACCTTCCTTTTCTTCCGCCTCGGCTTTGCCCAATTCCGGCTCCATTTTATCGTTACTCGTGGATTGTTGAGAGCTTGAAACCAACGCAGGTTTGTTCAGAAAGCCTGCTGCCAGTATTCCTAACTCAAAGAGCAGATACAGCGGTACTGCTAACATAAATTGTGAGACTACGTCTGGCGGGGTTATTATCGCACTTATTACAAATACACCGACAAGAACATAGCTGCGTATTTTTTTCAGTTTTTCGACTGAGACCACACCAGCTTTTACAAGAACCACCACAAACACCGGTGCTTCGAAAGAAACCCCGAAAGCAATGAACATAGTCAAAACAAAGTCGAGATATTTCCCAATATCGGTCATCACTGCGACACCCTCCGGTGCAAAGTGCGTAATAAACTCGAAAACTAGTGGCAGCGCACCAAAAAAAGAAAATGCCATACCACAAATAAACAAGACGGTGCTGACAAACACTAGGGGAAACGCTAAACGTTTCTCGTAAGAATACAATCCCGGGGCAACAAATGCCCATATTTGATAAAGTGTATGTGGCAATGTGATGATAAAAGCCGCCATCATGGCAACCTTCATCGGTACAAAGAACGGTGTGGTAACTTCTGTGGCAATCATCTGCCCGCCTTCAGGAAGTTTCTCTAGCAAGGGTTGCGCCAATAACGTATATAATTCCCGCGCGTAAAAAGCACAAGGAATAAAACCAAGCATCAACACACTAAATATACGCATTAACCTAATGCGAAGTTCCGTCAAATGCGAAATGAATGTATTTTTGATGCTCATGCTGTGAAGTGAAGTAAATCGATTGAGCCGACGCAATTAAATCGAAGCGTGCTGGTGAGAATGTTCATTACACCCCTCCCCTCTATACCGGCACTGTAATTTCTATTTTCTGGCTACATTGTCTCACTTTAATTCTAATCTAATTAAAGCGGCTTTGGCCGAGGTGGAGAAGATTCCTTTAAGGGCGTTTCTTTTCCCACGACTTCAGACTGCGATACGGTTGTTGCTGTCGTTGCTGTTCTAATATCCGCTGCCGTTTGCAGCTGACTTATCTCCTCCCGCACCGAGTTTTCAATAGAATGGGCAGCCTCTTGCACCGAAGAATGTAATTCATTCAGTTCTTCCACCTCCATTTCACGCTGAATGTCGTTTTTAACATCACTAACGTAGCGACGCAGACGCCCCGATAGGTGACCCAGAGTGCGTGCTACTTTGGGCAGTTGCTCCGGGCCCACCACTATTAACGCCACGGCTGCAATCACCATAATTTCTATGAAACTGATATCGAACATGGCTTATGAAATTAGTAGGAGAAACAACACAAACAGCGCTTGGATTCCAACCCAAGTCATCGACTTTATCAATTTACCCCTCGCCGGTTATCTATCATAATTTTGTTTGCGATTTATCCTTGACCTCGCCTTCGATGGTTTGACCACCGACTTGCTGTGATGAAGAGGACGACTTTTCTTCATCTGCACTTTTCATGCCTTCTTTAAAACCTTTTACTGCACCACCTATATCGCCGCCGAGATTACGAAGCTTCTTAGTTCCAAACACTAGAACAACGATCACCAAGACAACCAACCAGTGCCAAATACTGAATGAACCCATCATATACTCCTTTAATTCGGGTTTGGAATCATACCGGGCAAGCGTTCTGTACCACCACCGATGACGTGTGTATGAAGATGATAAACATCCTGCCCTCCCACGTGTCCGGTGTTGATAACAGTTCGGAAGCCGTCCGTGCAACCCTGTTCCTTCGCCAGTCTGGGAACCAGCAGCATAATCTTACCCAGCAAATCTCGGTGCTTTTCTTCAACCTCGCCTAGTGAGGCAATGTGCAACTTGGGTATCAACATGAAGTGCACCGGCGCTGCAGGATGGTTATCGTGAAACGCAAAGACGTCAGTGTCTTCATAGATTTTTTTGCTAGGAATTTCACCCTTGATAATTTTACAAAAAATGCAGTTTTCCATTTTTATCCTGTTTTCCGTGATGCCTTCTCATCTATCCCTGAAACCCCTTCACGCCGTTCTAGTTCATCCAATACATCATCTGGCCCTAGACCATGGTGAGCTAGCAGTATCAAGCAGTGAAACCATAGATCTGCTGTCTCGCGCGTGATATACAGCTTATCACCGTCTTTTGAGGCCAACAGAACCTCCGCCGCCTCTTCCGCAATTTTCTTAAGTATCTCGTTACGTCCACCGCACAGTAGTTTCGCCACATAGGAATTGTTAGGATCAAAACTCTTGCGTATTTCGATAGTTTCCGCCAGACGATGAATAATAGTCAAGTCTTTCATTTTCTGTAGATTTCTTTAGGATCTTTAATCCCTGGAGCAACCACCACCCACTGTTCGTTCTCCAACTTATTGAAGAAACAATTATGCCTTCCTGTGTGACAGGCAATGCCACCGACTTGTTCCACCGTTAGCAACAAAACATCCTTGTCGCAATCCAGATAAATTTCCTCTACTTTCTGAATATGACCAGACTCTTCACCTTTGCGCCAGAGTCTCTTGCGAGAACGCGACCAGTAAACTGCTTTACCAGTTTCGACGGTAAGTTTCAATGCATCACGATCCATCCAAGCAACCATCAACACTGAGTTGCTGGAAGCCTCCTGGGTCACGACTGGAACCAGCCCATCTTTGGACCAGTTTACTTTGTTTAACCAATTGTCAAGCATAGATTCGTGATTCATATCAGTTTTTCATGATTTTATTCTACCACTACAACCGTACTTCAATTCTATGTTGCGCCATATACTCCTTGGCTTGGTACACAGTGTATTCACCATAGTGAAAAATACTTGCCGCCAGCACTGCGTCGGCGTGCCCCTGAAGGATCCCTTCCACCAAATGATCCAGATTACCCACACCCCCACTGGCGATTACTGGTATGTCTACTGTGTCCGACACTGCACGAATAAGCGCCAGATCGAAACCGCTTCGAGTACCATCTCTGTCCATGCTAGTAAGCAGGATTTCGCCTGCACCAAGTAACTGCATTTCTTTTGCCCATTCAACTGCATCCAGGCCGGTAGCTTTTCGTCCACCATGGGTGAATACTTCCCACTTCACGGATTCTGTGTCTGTACCACGCACCTGTTTGGCATCTATAGCTACCACGATGCACTGGGCACCGTAACGACCCGCGGCATCAGCTACCAGTTGGGGGTTCTGCACCGCCGAGGTATTGATGCTCACCTTGTCGGCACCAGCATTTAACAACCTGCGTACGTCTTCGACGTGGCGAACACCGCCCCCGACGGTTAATGGAATGAACACTTGAGCCGCGACTTCCTCAACGATATGCAAAATCAAACTACGGTTGTCAGAACTAGCTGTAATGTCTAGAAAAATTAACTCATCTGCTCCCTGCTCGTCATAACGACGCGATATTTCAACGGGATCACCAGCGTCCTGGAGCGCGATAAAATTAACGCCCTTAACTACTCTCCCATTTGTCACATCGAGACAAGGGATAATGCGTTTGGCAAGGCCCATTGGACTAAAAACCTTTTACCGACAAAAAAACAACTACATGGGGACATAAAAAATTGGAAAACAAAATTGTCTTTCTACACTATAGCGACAGCTTCCGCGATAAATTAACGAAAACTTCATCAGGAAATCAATGTGTGTAGATCTCATGCTTTCATACTCAACTTATCTGCTAATATTTGTGCCTTTTTGAAATCCAGTGAACCTTCATAAATAGCACGTCCGGTGATGGTGCCCATGATGCCCTCAGTTTCCAGTTCACACAGTGTTTGGATATCGTCAAGATTTGTAACTCCACCACTAGCAATAATCGGAATAGTGAGTGCTTGAACTAATTTCATCGTAGCTTTGACATTGACACCGCTTAACATACCATCGCGGCCAATATCGGTGTAAACAATCGCCTCAACACCATAATCCTCAAATTTTTTTGCCAAATCGATTACATCATGGCCGGTAACTTTGGACCAGCCCTCCACCGCAATCTTACCGTCTTTTGCATCTAGTCCGACCATGATATGATTAGGAAACGCATAGCAGGCCTCGTGCAGAAACCCTGGATTCTTCACGGCTGCGGTTCCAATAATGATATAAGTGATGCCATCGTCTAAGTAGCGCTCAATGGTTTCAAGATCGCGGATGCCCCCACCTAACTGAATTGGAATCTTGCCATCAATGGCCTTAATGATGGCAAGAATTGCCGGTTCATTCTTTGGCTTGCCAACAAATGCGCCGTTAAGATCCACCAAATGCAGACGCCGCGCACCCTGACTCAACCAATGCTTGGCCATGGAGCCAGGGTTTTGTGAAAATACCGTGGCGCTTTTCATCTCGCCTTGTTTAAGCCTTACACACTGCCCGTCCTTCAGGTCTATCGCAGGAATGATCAGCATTTTGAGTCAAGAGTAATAGTTGAGTTTAGATCTAAGCCCTAGGTCAGATAATTGAGCCTAGGCTTAATTGTCTGACACCTAAAAGGGTTCCCATTGCACAAAATTGTTCAGCAACGTCAATCCAACCATATTACTTTTTTCCGGGTGGAATTGGACAGCAAAAATGTTATCCCTTGCTACCGCACAAGTAAATGGAAAAGGATAAAAACTATAGGCTACCGCCGGATCCGGATCAGCAGTTTCAACAAAATAACTGTGCACAAAATAAAAGCGCGCATCCTTTGCAATACCTTTCCACATCGGGTGTTCGGCTGATTGATGCACCTGATTCCAGCCCATGTGAGGAACCTTGAGTTTTTGTTCACTGGTATCCACCATAGACAGATTAGGAAATCGTATTACCTTGCCTGGTAAAATACCCAAACCTTTTACATTGCCCTCCTCGCTCATCTCAAACAACATCTGCAGACCAATACAAATTCCGAGAAACGGTTTACTGCCAGCAGCTTCTAACACTGCGCCACGTAATCCACGAGCATCCATTTCTTTCATACAGTTCAGCATTGCACCTTGACCAGGGAACACTACACGCGCGGCCTTCCGTATCACTACCGGGTCGCTGGTGACAACAATGGAGGCGTTAGGAGCCACATGTTCCAAGGCTTTAGACACTGAGTGTAAGTTGCCCATACCATAATCAACGATTGCAATGTCAGCCATGCTGCGGAAAGAAGTAAGGACGTCTATAAAGAACCTTTAGTGGATGGAATGACGTTAATCGCACGGGGATCAAGTTCCGTCGCCATACGTAATGCTCGACCAAATGCCTTAAAGACGGTTTCCGCTTGGTGATGAGCATTATTACCAGACAGGTTGTCAATGTGCAACGTCACCATGGCATGATTAACAAAGCCCTGGAAAAACTCGTTCACTAAGTCTACGTCAAATTCGCCAATGCGAGCACGCACGAATATGATGTTGAATTCCATGTTAGGACGCCCTGAAAGGTCCACTACTACCCGTGACAACGCCTCATCCAAAGGCACGTAAGCGTGGCCATAACGACGCAAACCCTTCTTGTCACCGATAGCTTGTGTGAATGCCTGGCCCAGGGTAATGCCTATATCCTCTACCGTATGATGGGCATCAATGTGTAAGTCCCCCTCGGCGACAATCTTCAGATCAATCATGCCATGGCGCGCTACCTGATCTAGCATATGGTCGAGAAATGGCACACCAGTATCCAGCACCGCCTTGCCGGTTCCATCCAGATTGAGATCGACACTGATCTGGGTTTCCAACGTATTACGGATAACTTGAGACTGGCGCATGAGAAAATTTAATGGATAAAGGTAAAAAAATCAGTTAATCGGTTTCTTGATCGATGCTTGTAGCGCCTCCAAAAACTGTGCATTCTCATCAGGCTTTCCTATCGTCACGCGCAAGCAGTTCCTCAACAAAGGGTGCGAACCATCAAGGTTTTTAATTAATACCCCGTGCTTTTTGAGTTCCAGAAACACCTGACTCGCTTTATTTACGCGCAATAAAATAAAGTTTGCGTCCGTTGGAAAAACCTCAACCCCATCCAGCGCCTTCAAATATTCACTCACCAATACTCGTTCAGCCTTGATCGCAACCGCCTGTTGCTGCAGGATATCAGGATGTTGCAATACTTTCTCAACCACTAGCTGAGTCATTACACCTACATTATATGGCAAACGAAGTTTTTCCAACTGTGTTAACCATTCTGGTCTACCTATCAGCAATCCCAACCTTAAACCTGCAAGTCCCAATTTAGAGAGCGTACGCATCAATAGCAGGTTAGGATGTTGCGTGAGTCTACCCATAAAGCTTGCATCAGCGAAAGCGTGGTAGGCCTCATCCACTACCACCGCACCAGGGGCAGCTTCAATAATACGCGAGACAGCTTCGGCGTCAAACAAATTGCCTGTGGGATTATTAGGGTAGGCAATAAAAATCACTGCCGGCTGGTACCTAGCGATGGTAGTGAGCATCACATCTAGATCAAGTGAGAAGTCAGCTTTTAGCGAAATACCCCTATACCCTATCCTGGCAAAAGTAGCGATCATGCGGAACATCACGAACGCAGGCTCAACACTCATCAACACCGCTCCCGGTCTAGCTACGGCTAGGGCGATAATCTGAATGATCTCATCCGAACCGTTACCCAGCATGATATCCATTCCGACAGGAATCCTCATTGCTTCCCGCAATGCAGCCTTGAGTGAAGCAGCACTCGTATCGGGATAACGATTGGTTGGCAGATCTGCCGCTAGTCGTGCAATTTCAATACGTATATCCTCGGGTAGAGAATAAGGATTCTCCATCGCATCCAGTTTCACCATGCCGATTGAAGGCTGCACGTGATAAGCAGAAAGTTCGAGAATTTCTGGACGGATGATTTGATCAAGTGAATTAGGCATGACGTCTATTTTAAACCCGGACGAACTCAGTTTATGTCTGATTACGCCTTCATCGCAATTTGTGATTTACCCAAAGAACAGTTGTAAACAATAACATTGCGCCGGCCTGATGGGCTGCAGCTAGTGGCAAGGGAACAATCATTAGTAGAGTAGCAATTCCAAGACTAATCTGCACTATCAACATGAATAGAAATAAATTACAAGCAAGATGAGTCGAACTAGGTAGTGCGAGCTGTCGAGATTTAAACCAAAAAATCGGAACCAGAATCGCTAAAATCCAAGCGATCATACGATGATCAAATTGCACCGTCGCCATATTGTCAAAGAAATTTCGATACCATGGTTCCATCATGAATATCTCCGGTGGTATGAAATGACCATTCATTAGAGGGAAAGTGTTGTAAGCCAGACCAGCACGAATACCAGCAACAAAGCCTCCTGATAAAACCATGAGAAAAATTAACCCGATAAGAACCTGAGAGAAACGGTGCAAACTGTAAAACCTGTTGTCCTTATGTAATGTGCCAGCAGGGAAGAGCAATCCCAGTGCCACATGAAATATCGCGGCATAGATAACAAATGCCAGGCTCAAATGGGCAGTCAAACGATACTGACTGACATGGGGATTATCTACCAACCCGCTTTTTACCATATACCAACCCATCACCCCTTGCAGTCCACCCAGTAGAAAAATCCCAGCCAGCTTTAGACCCAATGGCCGGTCAATTCTCTTACGCACCAAAAAATATAGGAAAGGGATAAAAAATACCAATCCAATAATGCGCCCTAGTAACCTGTGAAAATATTCCCACCAAAATATGTTTTTGAACTCATCTGGGCTCATATCCGGATTGATTTTTTTATACTGGGGTGTCTTATGATATTTCTCGAAAATTTCCTCCCAATCACTCTCACTAAGAGGAGGAATAGTGCCAACGATAGGCTTCCATTCGACTATGGAAAGTCCGGAATCGGTAAGCCGCGTGACGCCACCGACCACCACCATGACAAACACCAGAGCGCAGCAAACTAGCAACCAAATAGCGATGGGCTTTTGCATTTCAATTTCAGGGATTATTTCGTCCGCAACAAACGTTGCCGGTCGCGCATCCATTCTTTCTGTCTCTCGGATTCGCGCTTATCGTGCTGTTTCTTGCCTTTAGCCAAGCCGATTTCAAGCTTGATTTTGCCAGCCTTATAGTGCACGTCTAAAGGCACCAAGGTGTAACCAGCACGCTCCGCTTTACCGATAAGTCGTTTGATTTCCTCAGCATGCAATAACAACTTGCGAATGCGTAACGGGTCTGGATTGATATGGGTGGACGCAGTTGATAGGGGACTGATATGGCAACCTATGAGATACAACTCACTTTTACGGACAATAACGTAAGCTTCTTTTATCTGAACTCGCCCAGCTCGAATTGCCTTAACTTCCCAACCTTCAAAAACCACACCTGTTTCATATTTTTCCTCGATGAAATAATCGTGAAAGGCCTTTTTATTCTGAACAATACTCATGCGGAAAACGAAAACAAATGAATTTCGTGTAAGTTTGATGTATTTTAACAGATATCAACCTTATCTCATCGGCTCCGAACAGCTTCCCCCATGGCCAAAATTGAAAAATCAGTTCTAGTTAATCACTCGGCAAGCCGGATGTTTGCACTGGTAGACGCAGTTGAGGATTATCCCAAATTCCTACCTTGGTGTGATGGGTCATCCGTTATTACACAAAGTGGGAATGTCACACATGCAACTATTAAGATTAATTATCTTCACGTCAGACACAGCTTTACCACGGAAAACAAACGGAAACCACCTGAATTAATTGAAATGACACTGCTCGATGGTCCTTTTCAGCACTTAGATGGTCACTGGCGTTTCGTTCCTCTGGAAGATAATGCTTGCAAGATAGAATTCCGAATGCATTATACATTCTCTCACAAATTGTTGGAGCATCTGGTAGGGCCAGTATTTTTCATTATCACCAGCAACTTTGTTGAAGCATTCGTTAAACGTGCAAATGAGGTTTACGGACATTCGTGAGCGAGTTAATTGAAATCGAAGTTGCTTATGCGTTGCCATGGAATCAGGTCCTGCGGCATTTAAAAGTACCTTATGGAACCACAGCAGAACAAGCCGTACAGTTTTCTGGGATTTGTAAAGTATTTCCAGAGATTGAACTACTGCACAAAAGCTTGGGTATATTTGGTAAGCTGGTTAAACCCGAGACAGTCTTGCACGATCACGATCGCGTAGAAATCTACCGGCCTCTAACTATTGACCCCAAGGAAAAACGAAGAAAGCGTGCGGAAGCAGTCGTGGCAATAAAAAGAATTAATAAATAATTATTTGCAGTAAGATTTAACTTCCTTTTGCGCTTCGTCAATACCTTTCTGACGGGCCGCATCATCAGCGCGAATAACACCCCCCGCGCCGTCGGATACTATTAACTTTGGGACTTCTTGATAAACTTTCAGCTTGCTTTTGGCCTGAATACATTTCTCCTTGTTTTCTTTTGTTTCAGCCTGTTGTTTCGCTTCCTCTTGTTCCTTAGCATTAAGGCGTTTCTTGAAGTCATACTCCTTCTCAGCCAAGCTCTCGGGCGCATTAATCTCATCACTAGTAGGTTGCGCAGGTGCTAATTTGATTTTCAGTCTCTTTTCAGTCTTGGCGGCCCCCGGTGGTGGTGGCTGATCGGTATATTGAGTATTGCCGTTATTGTCCACCCATTTGTACATTTCTCCATGGACAACTATGCTGAAAGCAAGCAATAAAACAGCAAACACGATGCGTGGCATGGCTTTCTCCTGCTAGTACAGAGCACTAACCGCTGATAGATATTGTGGACAAAAAAATAATTGTCGACCTATTTTGGAAAATAATCTTAGTATACTTAGTATAGATTGGGAAAAATATCTCTCGCTATTCTGAAAATAAAGGTTTTTCTTACTCTGGTCAATGAAATAAAGGGCACTAATTCCGGCTATATTAAATTGGCTAATTTGCCCTCATCCCTATGGTTTAGCTATAATGCCGCTTTGTAAAGGATCATTATCATGCAACTGGCTCAGAAGGCACTAACCTTTGATGATGTTTTGCTGCTCCCCGCTCATTCTGTAGTTTTACCACTTAACGTAAATCTCACAACCCGACTTACGCGCACTATCTCTCTCAATATTCCGTTGGTATCTGCCGCTATGGATACAGTTACCGAAGCACAGCTTGCCATTGCCCTTGCTCAAGAAGGTGGTATTGGCATTATTCACAAGAACATGTCTGCCGAATCCCAAGCTGTTCACGTCGCCAAGGTTAAACGGTTTGAAAGTGGCATAGTGAAAGACCCGATCACTATTCCTCCACACATGACGGTAAGGAAAGTACTCGACCTTACCCGCCAGCATAAGATATCAGGTTTGCCGGTTGTCGAAGGTTCTACGGTAGTGGGTATTGTCACTAATCGAGACTTGCGTTTCGAAACTAATCTGGATCAGCCCATAAAAAATATCATGGTGCCAAAAGATCGACTAGTAACAGTAAAGGAAGGCACCACTCGAGAGGAAGCAATGGCATTATTGCATAAATATCGGATAGAGAGAGTGCTAGTGGTGAATGCTGATTTTGAGTTGCGCGGGTTAATTACTGTCAAGGATATTATTAAGACGTCCGAGCATCCAGATGCCTGCAAGGATGATCTAGGGCGGTTACTCGTGGGAGCGGCCATCGGTGTGGGTGAAGGTGCTGACGAACGCGCAGAAGCATTAGCCGAAGCGGGTGTGGATGTGATTGTGGTAGACACTGCGCACGGCCATACTCAAGGTGTACTCGACCGGATACAGTGGATTAAGAAACGCCTTCCACATGTTCAGGTGATTGGAGGCAATATTGCAACCGCAGCCGCCGCTAAGGCATTAGTTGATCATGGTGCTGATGGTGTAAAAGTTGGAATCGGCCCTGGCTCTATTTGCACCACGCGTATCATTGCTGGTGTTGGTGTACCACAAATTACTGCGATACAGAATGTATCTACTGCGCTAAACGGAACTGGTATCCCGATGATTGCCGACGGAGGAATTCGCTATTCAGGTGATGTCGCCAAGGCAATTGCGGCGGGTGCCAACTCAGTAATGTTAGGTGGTTTATTTGCAGGCACTGAGGAATCACCTGGGGAAATTGAGCTGTTCCAAGGACGTTCCTATAAAACTTACCGGGGCATGGGATCACTCTCTGCTATGCAGCAAGGTTCAAGTGACCGCTACTTTCAAGACACTGAGCAAAATGCCGATAAGCTGGTGCCCGAAGGTGTAGAAGGCCGCGTTCCATTCAAAGGTAGCGTGATTGCAGTAATCCGTCAGCTAATGGGCGGCGTTCGTTCAGGCATGGGCTATCTAGGTTGTGAAACCATTGATGCAATGCATACGAAAGCTGAATTTATCGAGATCACCTCTGCCGGCATTCGTGAATCTCACGTCCATAACGTACAGATCACCAAGGAAGCTCCAAATTACCATGTGGAATAGGGGTTAGCCCCTAAATGCACCAAAAAATCCTTATCCTAGATTTTGGCGCCCAATATTCCCAGCTAATTGCCCGCCGGGTGCGGGAAACTAATGTCTACTGTGAAATTCACCCCTGTGACGTAACAACTAAATTCATCCGCGAATTTTTGCCCAAGGGCATCATTCTCTCTGGCGGACCCGCTTCCGTTACTAAAGAAAAAACGCCACGAGCTCCGAAAATTGTATTCGAGCTAGATATCCCGGTATTAGGTATCTGCTACGGCATGCAAACCATGGCAGCACAACTTGGCGGCGTAGTTGAAACATCAATCGTACGCGAATTTGGCTACGCTAAGGTGCGTGTAAGAGGGCACACCGCTCTTCTGAAACACATACAAGATCACGCCAATACGGAAGGCGATGAATTTCTAGATGTGTGGATGAGCCATGGCGATAAGGTAATTACATTGCCTCCTGGTTTTAAGGTAATGGCTAGCAATGCCACTGCACCAATCGCTGCTATGGCTGACGAAACACGCAAATTCTATGGTGTGCAATTTCATCCAGAAGTTACTCACACTCTTCAAGGAAAGGTCATTATCGAACGCTTCGCCCATGACATTTGTGGGATTGGCTACGATTGGAATATGTCTGATTACATGGAAGAAGCAATTGGTAAAATCCGCACTGAAGTAGGAAAAGATAATGTCATTCTGGGTCTATCAGGTGGCGTAGACTCTTCAGTAGCTGCGGCCCTGATTCATCGTGCTATAGGCAAGCAACTTACCTGTGTGTTTGTAGACAATGGCTTGTTGCGATTGAATGAGGCTGAACAAATGATGAATACCTTCTCCAGTAATTTTGGTGTAAAAGTTATACATGTGGATGCAAGTAAAAAGTTTTTTAAACAACTGCGAGGTGTCACCGACCCAGAGCAGAAACGCCGTGTTATTGGGCTCGAGTTTATCAAAGTATTTCAGCACGAGTCGTCAAAAAAGGCCAATACTAAATGGCTTGCACAAGGAACAATTTACCCCGACGTAATCGAATCTGCAAGTAACAAAACCAATAAAGCTCATACTATCAAATCCCACCACAATGTGGGTGGTCTACCTGAAACATTACATTTAAAATTGCTTGAACCACTACGTGAACTGTTCAAGGATGAAGTACGAAAACTTGGATTAGCACTAGGATTGGCGCATGACATACTATTCCGCCATCCTTTCCCTGGGCCCGGTTTAGGGGTGCGGATCCTTGGTGAAGTAACATACGAGTATGCTGAGCTATTACGGCATGCTGACGCGATCTTTATCGAAGAATTACGTTCTGCAGGCTGGTATGAAAAGACCTCACAAGCTTTCACTGTATTCTTGCCGGTGAAATCAGTAGGTGTAATGGGAGATGGACGTACCTATGATTATGTAGTGGCGTTAAGGGCTGTTAAAACCCAGGATTTTATGACAGCAGATTGGGCAGAGCTTCCTCATACATTATTGAGAAAGGTTTCCAATCGCATTGTCAACGAAGTACGCGGTATTGGCCGAGTAGTCTATGATATTTCTGGTAAACCACCCGCAACAATTGAGTGGGAATGATCAAGGATATTTTTAGCACACTAAGCAAATTAATTAAATCTAGAAACTAGCTGTGATCGACGCACGCGCTGTTATAGGTGAACCAGGGGCAATATTATTATTATTATGAGAAGCTGCAAAATAGTTTGTATCAAATAGGTTTTCAATATTCACCTGGGCACGCAAATATTTGTTAAGTTTAGCGTATATCGCCGCATCCACTCGCACAAAAGCTGGCAGGATAACCGTATTGTCAAGTGCAGCAAACATATTGCTACGTCCGATAACGCCAAACGCAGCACTCCACATTGGCGTAAAATCATAACGGTTCCAAATTGCGAAAGTATGCTTGGGCAATTCAGCTAAGGTTGCACCTTTTCGAATGGTCGGAGATATTGATTCTTGAAGTGTGCCCTCCTGATAAGTGTAGGCCCCAATGATGCTCCAAGCTGATGTAATCCGACCACTTATTCCTACCTCTACACCCCTAACACGCTGACCTTTTCCCAGAAAGCTCAGTCCTGGAGTGTTTGGATCAGGAAGAATCACATTGTTACGATCTAGCTGATAAAACGCAGTGGTCGCAGCTAAATTAGGAAGAATATCCCATTTAATACCGGCCTCAATATTAATGAACTTTTCTGGAGCTAGCGTCGCATTCGTTACCGTTAACGACTTAAGTTGATCCCCTGCTCGTGGTTGATGTGCCAAGCTGTAGCTTCCATATATGGAAACTTGTTCCACCGGTTTGAATACCAGTCCGAACCTTGGTGAAATTAAATCATCCCTAGATTTTAATTCTGGAGCTAGACCATCTTTCCTCATAAAATCTATCTCGAATCTATCGTAACGAACTCCAACAATCGCTTGCAAATGTGGCAGGATCTCGATCTGATCTTGAATAAAAACACCCATCACACTTGTGGAAGTATGGTGGTTCGAATCTTGGAGCCCTCTGTTAAAAAATATTATGGGAGTTACCGTGATTGGGTTGCTAGCTGATACCACCTCTGTTGTAGATACACCATTGAAATGACCCCTTAGTCGCAACTGGTCCGTAACTTGTCTCCCTACTTCGACGCCTGTTACCATTTTATGATTAAATCGCCACGTGTCGAACGAAAGTACAAGGTCTGTTTGATTGAAAAAGTTTTCCCGATCAGTTTGATCGTTGTAAGCACCAAGTGTTACCATTCCTGCCGTATTGACCGAACTGCCTGCAAATATATTCTGATAGAACTTGTCGAAATTAGCGTAGCGCGTGCGGTTGCGAACAGTTACCACATTGCTGAATTTATGTTTAATGAACATGCCAATAGACATAACATTCGTATCTGTTGGGCTATTGGCAGCAGGGCCACCAAAAAATGTCGATCGTTTAGTATTAAAGGGACGCCCCATAAATGATGGGATTCCCCGATCGGCAATGCGCTCGTCATCAAACAGTTCCGCGCGGACAACAACTTTAGTACGGTTAGTGGGCTTAATTGTAATAGTAGGGTTCGCGCCATAACGTTGAAGCCCAAAGCCTTTACGAAAATTTTCTGAATCTTCATACAAACCATTGAGGCGAACCGCGACCATGTCATTGATAACATGTCCCGCATCCATGGAAAATCGCTTATGGTCGTAGGAGCCCGCCGAGAACCTAATCTCATTTATCGGTGCCCAGTTGGCCTCCTTACTGACTCGGTTGATCACACCACCCGAGCCACCGCGTCCGAAAATCATCCCATTGGCACCTTTTAATACTTCAATCCGGTCAATATTATAAAGATCGCGGAAATACTGAACGTCATCGCGTATGCCATCAATATAGAAATCCCCAGTGGAGCGATTGCCACGAAAAACCAGCGCATCGCGATTACCCTCGCCTGTCGACACACCTACCCCTGGCACATAACGCACAGCCTCAGCCATACTAAGGGGTGCTTGATCCTGGATCTGTTTTTGTGTGATTACCGTTATAGACTGGGGAACATCACGTAACAAAGTGTTTGTCTTCGTTGCAGTGGTACTTCTTGGGGCAGCATAACCGCTGTCTTTGTCTGCGGAAATTTTTACCGTTGGCAAAACAGTTGGCTTCTTTGTAGACTTGGTTTCAGGTTTAGGTGTTTGAGCTTTCTTCACGATATAACCCTCAGCCTGTGGCATCGCTTGCAGACCACTTTCGTTCAGTAAGCGATCTAGCCCCTTCTGAGTAGAAAACTTGCCCTTTAGCCCTTTTGTAGTAATGCCTTCCACTTCTGTAACATCATAGTAAAGGCTAATCCCTGTCTGTTTTATAAAATGATCGAGAGCATTTTTTAGTGAACCTGCAGAAATGTCGTATGTTTGTTCCGTAGTACCAGTAACAATCTTTGACTCTGCAAAAGTTTCGTAGGAAAAAGCCATTGTGGCTACTCCGAAATAAATTATCACGCTAAGCAATTTTGCTGTGAATAGTGTTTGAAAATTACTGTATCGGGTTCTGATTCCGGCACGTTTTCGTATTAAATTGGAAAAGAAAATCTGAATCAGGGTGCGCACACTTGCCTCATCGTAAAAGTAATATTCCTAGTTAGTAACAGGTACTCTCTTGCGCACCTATACTAGCTAGCAGTAAAGCGTTCAGCTACTATGCGCCAGAATTACTAAACTTTGTTAGCAGGAAATCTAATTTTCTGTCATGCAAGTTAAAAAACCGTCGACCGGACAGGAGCGCTAACCAGTGTCTCTATTCCTTTGCGAAAGGTAGACAAATTGGAGCGTTCCAGCAGCGTACAGGGCTTGCCTGTGCTCTTATAATAGCGTTTCACAGCGAAATAAATTTCATGGTTTACGCAGTCAACTAGACAAACCACCGTATCAGCACCGACAATTAATGAGTACAGTCGAACCATATCGTCTTTCTGGTCGCCACGAAAAATCAACAAATTACCCACAGAAGTTTCTACCAGACGATGGTATTCAGGGTACAACCTAACGCGCCCAGCAACACATAGGACACACCTTCCTGCAAGATCAAGATTATCAGAACAGCCAACTTGCTTTTGCTTATAGGCCTTATAAGCTGATGTATGTTTTGAAGGATATGCTGCAACATGCTCGGTGGTATCCTTAACTAGAGGCAGCCAATCCGCACCACATGTTATAGAAACTTCTGTAGCGACGAGTCTATGTTCCAACACAATGTCAGTCAGTAGCGCCTGTTGTTTGCTGGAGGCTTTCAGCTTAGCAAAGTGAAACTCAGCCTCTATCGAGTAATGCGCTTT
>SMVA01086824.1_pt1 | contig 22510 bp, 14 predicted proteins | sample 2456451 | NCBI WGS metagenome assembly SMVA01 (sample SAMN11095933, study PRJNA526329) | marine sediment metagenome | biome: Marine sediment; feature: Surficial sediment; material: Deep marine sediment; isolation source: Hadal surficial sediment | place: Pacific Ocean | collected 2014-05 | depth... | reverse complement strand
TGCGCCGCTTGCCACGCCACGGTCGAAATCGAACGGCGCATCCGTAACGACTGGTCCGGTCGCCCGGCGAGCCAGTTGTTTGAACGCACCCGGCAGACCATGCCGGCCACGGCGCCCGGATCACTGGCTGATGCAGACTACCTTCAAGTCCTTGCTTACATGCTTGACGTCGCAGGCGTGCCACGGCCCGCGGGCGACCTGACGGTCGCGTCGCTCAGCGGTATTGTTTTACAGGCGGATGCGGCAGCAGACAAAGGCGAAGAAGTTCCATGGCGCACTATTCACGGCGAGCTCAATGCGAATCGCTACTCGCCGCTGGATCAGATCAACGCAGAGAATGCGCAGGATCTCGAGGTGATCTGGCAGTGGAAAGCGGGCAACTTCGGGCCGACGCCGGAGATTCGCAGCGTGTCGATGCCGATCATGCACCACGGTCGGCTGTATCTCGGTGCTGGAACCACGCGCAATATTGTTTCGCTGGATGCCGAGACCGGACAAACGCTCTGGATGTGGCGGCCGGATGAAGGCGAACGCTACGCGAATGCGGCTCGCAAGAGCTCCGGTATGGGGGTCGCCTACTGGGAAGGCGACGATGGCCGCCGCAGAATCATTACCGTCACGCCCGGCTACAACCTGGTTTCTCTGAATGCGGCGACCGGATTGCCCGATCCGGAATTCGGCAAAGGAGGCTGGGTCGACCTCACCGAAGGATTACGGCTCGCAGAGGGTCGCGATCTCGAAATTGGTCTCAATGCACCACCACTCGTCGTAGGCGACGTCATCGTAGTTGGCGCTGCTCATGCGATTGGCTCTCGCCCGCCGCTTGAACGCAATGTTAAAGGCGACATCCGGGGTTTCGACGCGCGTAGTGGCGAATTGCTATGGACCTTCCATACGATTCCGGAACCCGACGAACCCGGTTACGAGACCTGGTATGACGGATCTGCTGACTACACCGGTAACGCGGGTGTCTGGGCACCGATGTCGGCCGATACGGAACTTGGCCTGGTGTTTTTGCCGGTGGAGGCGCCGACCGGCGACTACTACGGCGGACCGCGGCACGGCGCGAATCTTTACGCCAACAGCCTGGTCGCACTCGATGTCATATCCGGAGAGATGCGCTGGTACTACCAGCTCGTCCACCATGATATCTGGGATCTGGACAACCCCACCGCGCCGATACTCGCTGATCTGCCAAACGGCAGGAAACTCGTCGCGCAGGTAACGAAACAGAACTTTGTGTATGTATTCGATCGCGAAACCGGCGAACCGGTCTGGCCGATCGAGGAGCGACTTGTGCCGCAGACTGACGTGCCCGGCGAGTGGACTTCTCCGACACAGCCATTCCCGACGAAACCGGCGCCGTATGATCGGCAAGGCGTTAGTCGCGACGACCTGATTGCATACACGCCAGAGATCAGTGCGGCGGTCGAGGAGGCCATTGCCGACTTCCGCCTGAGCCCGTCTTTATTCACGCCGCCGTCGCTGAGTAATGCGCCGGATGGCACCCAAGGCACACTTGGCCTGCCGTTTGCGACTGGCGGCGCCAACTTTGAGGGCAGCGGATACGACCCGGATTCCGGAATTCTTTATGTGCCCTCGGCGACCTACATAAAAGTACATGCATTGGAGAATGACCCCGAAGCGTCTGAGATCGACTATATCGACGCTGGCAAAATTGTGCCGACCGTTTTTGGCCTGTTGCTCACTAAGCCGCCGCTCGGCCGCATCACCGCCATTGATCTGACAAGTGGCGAACATGTATGGATGATCGCCAACGGCGATACGCCGCAATCTTACAAAGACAACCCGGCGCTCGCCGGCGTCGATCTGCCTCGTACCGGCAAGCCGACGCGCGCTGGAATCGTCGTCACCAAAACGCTGCTCTTCGCCGGCGAAGGCTGGGGAACAGTCGGCAATATTCGTGGCGATCCGGTGTTTCGTGCGCATGACAAGCAGACCGGCGAAATAATCGCCGAAATAAAATTACCAGCGACACAATCCGGCCCGCCGAGCACCTACATGATCAACGGCCGCCAGTACATCGTGATGATGGTCACTGATGGCAAATCGCCGGCGGAGTTGGTTGCACTCGCATTACCAAGGTCGGGCACCTGATATTCATCCAGGGGAGATACATAATGAGAACGAGAAACTTTATTGCAAATCTAATGGTTGTCCTGGTTGCTGCGGGCGGGCAGACAGCCGTCGCGCAGCAGGACTGGGATGCGGTCGAGATGATCGTGCACCCGGTTGCCGGCAACGTGAGCTACATCCAGGGAAGCGGCGGTAATATCGGCCTGTTCACCGGCGACGATGGTGTATTCCTGATCGATGACCAGTACGCGCCGCTAACCGACAAGATCGTTGCCGCGATTCGGACCGTGTCTTCCAAGCCAATTCGCTTTCTCGTCAACACGCACATGCATCCGGATCACACGGGCGGAAACGAAAATTTTGGCAAGATGGGAACGATGATTTTCGGACATGACAATGTGCGCAGCCAGATGGCCATTTCCGATTACACACAGGAACCGCCACTGGTTACGTTCAGCGAGGACATGACATTTCACATCAATGGCGAAACGGTTCACGTTTTCAAGACGCCGGACGCGCACACCAACGGCGATGTCTACATCAAGTTCGAAACATCGAACGTGATTCATACCGGCGATGTGTTCAGGACGACTTCCTACCCCTACATCGATTCCAATAATGGCGGCAGTTTCCTCGGTACGATCAAGGCCTACGATTTGCTCATCGAAGTGTCTGACGCCAATACGAAAATCATTCCGGGCCACGGTGTCGTCTCCAGTGTTGCGGATGTCAGGGCATTTCGCGACATGCTGCTCGTGATCCGCGACCGCGTGGCCAATGCGATCAGGGACGGCAAGTCACTCTCAGAGGCGCAGGTAGCCGGTTTGACTGCAGAGTATGACGAACGCTGGGATAGCGGCCGCCGCATCGGCAGTGCAGCGACGCTGATTGAATCGATCTACGCTGACATGGCCAATTGAGATTTCGCCCGCTGGGGCGGACTCCTACGACACGTTCGTGCGGGATTCTGCCGTAGGAGCCCGCCCCAGCGGGCGATATAAAGAGGAGCAATTAATGACCAAATGGATCATCACAGCATTGGCGCTTGTTGCGTATTCATGCATTACATTCGCTGATCCACGAATACTGCCCATGCGCGAACGCGCCGCAGTGATCGATCGTTGGTTGACGATACGCGTACAGACGGTATTGCCCGAGTTGATGCGGCGCAGTGGCATCGATATGTGGGTCATCATTTCGCGAGAATACAACGAAGACCCGGTCATCCGAACCTTCCTGCCATCGAAATGGCAGTCTGCGCGCCGCCGCACCATCCTCCTGGTTTATGACCCGGGCGAGGGCGAGCCGCTGGAAACCCTCGCGGTCGCACGCTACGCGGTCGGCGAGATGTTCGAGCAAGCCTGGGACAAGGAATTGCATGGAGAGCAGTGGGCGCGGCTTGCTGCCCTGATCGAGGAACGGGATCCGCAGCGCATCGGCTTGAATTACTCAGAGACATTTGCGCTGGCGGATGGCATTACGCAGACGGAGTACCGGCTGTTTCACGATGCTTTGCCTGAGCGCCTGCATGAGCGCGTCGTCTCTGCCGAGAAGCTGGCGATTGGCTGGCTCGAGACACGGACTGCCGACGAGATGGCCGTGTACCAGCAGATCGTACGCATCGCGCATGAGATTCTCGCCGAAGGGCTGTCCGAAGTCGTTATTCAACCCGGCATAACGACCACGAACGAGGTCTCCTGGTGGTACCGCGATCGCATCAGGGAACTAAAAATGACGACCTGGTTTCATCCGTCGGTTTCGATACAACGGGCAGAACAACCCGCGATGGATATGAAGGCGGCCATCACTGCGCGACATGACGACGAAGTCATCATGCCTGGAGATTTGCTGCACGTGGATTTCGGCATCACCTATCTCAGGTTGAATACCGATACGCAGCAACACGCTTACGTTTTGCGGCCGGGCGAGACAGAGGCGCCGGAGGAGTTGCGTCACGCACTGGCACGCGGTAACAGGCTGCAGGATATCCTGACGGACCAGTTTGTCACGGGACGCAGCGGCAATGAAATTCTTGCAAGTGCCCTGGCCGTCGCCAGTGACGAAGGCATCACCGCATCGATATATACGCACCCCATCGGTTTTCACGGCCATGCTGCAGGACCGACAATAGGGCTCTGGGACCAGCAGGGCGGGGTGCCCGGGCGCGGCGACTATCCGCTGTATCCGAACACCGCACATTCAATCGAGTTGTACGCCGAAACCGAGGTCGAAAGCTGGGACAAACCGGTGCGCATCAGCCTTGAGGAAGACGCGTTCTTTGACGGTGAGCATACTTATTACATTGACGGGCGACAGAAGGAGATGTTCCTGATCCCACGCATCGCCCCCGTGCAATAACAGGAAAACAAAATGAAGAGACTTATCCTTTCACTCGCATTGATGTTCATTGCATTGAATGCGCATGCAGATATCCGCGAATTGGTCGACGAGGATGTCCTGAAGCAAATCGCCGAGGAAACATCGGGCGAGGCAGCCAAGAGAAATCTCGACACGATTACCTTGCAGCACCGCATGCGGGCGAGCTCGCAGTTCGAAACCGCGACCCAACACATCCTTAGTCAGCTCCGACATTACGGACTTGAGGATGTCGAACTCCTCGAATACCCGGCAGACGGCAAGACGATGTTCGGCACCCAGAAATCCCGACCGGTTTGGGACGTTCGCTCGGCCGAATTGTGGGAAATGGCTGACGGTATACGGGTGCGCAGACTCGGCGACTGGGATTCGGTACCGCTGACGCTTGCCCAGGACAGTTTGTCAGGCGAAGCAACCACCACGCTGGTCGACATCGGGGCTGGCACCTCGAGTTCCGATTACGCGGGCAAGGAAATCAGGGACAAACTGGTCCTGACTTCCAGCCAGCCGGAGCGTGTCGTCGAGCGTGCGGTGGGCGAGCTGGGTGCCGCCGGCATCATCTCCTACGCACCAAATCAGCGCTCGGCCTGGTGGAAAGAAGACGATCGGCTGGTACGCTGGGGGCACCTGGACAGTTTTCCGGAGACAGAATCTTTCGGCTTCATGATTTCTTTAGGTGAGGCACGAAAACTGCAGGCGCGCCTGGCGAGCGGTGAAGAAATCCAGCTATACGCGAGAGTCGACGCGAGCCACCAAACCGGTTCTTATGGTTTTGCAACGGCGGCGATTCGCGGCACTGATAAGGCTGACGAGGATATTCACTTCACCTGCCATCTCGATCATCCGCGTCCGGGTGCAAATGACAATGCGTCGGGTTGCGTGTCCATTCTCGAAACCGCCCGCACCCTCAACGCGTTGGTGAAAGAGGGTATCTTGCCGCGACCCGCGCGCACGATCCGCTTCCTGTGGCCGGCGGAAATCGAAGGCAGCATCATGTACCTGAGTACGCACCCGGATGTCTCGCGCATCAAGGCCAATATCCACATGGACATGGTGGGTGGCGGGCCGGTGACGAAAGCTGTCTTCAGGATTTCCGGCGGACCGATCAGCGTGCCTTCGTTTATCGCCGATCTTGGTCACGAAATCGGGCACTTCATGAACGAGCAGACCGAAGCGTTTGCCAGCGGTAACACCGTCGATTTTCCATTGAATGCGCCGGAGGGCGGGAAAGAGCCGCTGATGGCCCTGATGGAAGGCCTCGACATGGGCAGCGATCACGACGTGTTCTTTGAAGGCAGCTGGGCCATCCCGGGACTCTATTTGCACGACTGGCCGGATCGCTACATCCATACCAACTACGATCTGGCTGCCAATATCGATCCGACCAAACTGAAACGCGCAGCGTTCATTGGCGCGGTCACCGCATGGTTTCTCGCCAACATGTCGGATGACGACGTGCCCGCCGTGTTGTCACTCCTTGAAAGAAACGCTTTGGCCCGGACAGCCGATTTGCTCGAACGCCGCGACCAACTCAGTGCAATCGATTCCGTCGCGGCAACCGATGTTCATTTCACGGTGGAGCGCCGCAAGGTTCACAGCGTAGAACCGTTCGCAAATCTGTCTGAAGAGGCTCATGGAGAGGCAATGCAGTATCTTGCCGATCTGGCGAAGCTGGTTGCAGTTCCGCAAATCGCAGGTGTCGCCGGCGCGGGCAGGAACCAAACTGTTTACGAAAGAAATCCGGATGTCATGGGACCGATGAGCGCCTTCGGTTATTCCTACCTGCAGGATAAATTATCAGTGGTCGAGTTTTCAGAGCTGAAGCTTAGGCGCCACACTGGTTTATGGGGCAGCAGCGGCCAGTACGTTTACGAAACACTCAACTTTGTCGACGGAAATCGTACTGTGAGTGATATTCGCGACTGGCTGACTGCAGAACTCGGCCCGGTACCACTCGAAGTCGTCGAGGAATACCTGGCGGCGCTTGAATCAATTGATGTGATTCGCAGGATCGATCCTTGAGCGTCCAATCCAGACTGTCAGGGAGGTAGTTTAGATGTCACATTCAAGCCGATTCAGATCGACAATGATCGCAAGTTTCGCCGCGCTGGCCGTGATGATGGCCGGGGCGTCAAGCGCCCAACACAGCAATCCGTATCGCGCCTTCTATGGCTGGGCAAAACTCCCGGCGGGGAGGACTCTTGGAGTGGTAGCCGGAATCTACCAGGATCCCGATGGCCAACACATGTGGCTGATGGACAGGTGTGGCGGCAATAATTGCGCTGGCGTTGACGTAGATCCAATCCTCAAATTTGATCTGCACGGGAACCTGGTGAAGAGCTTTGGCAAGGGGCTCTTCGGATGGCCCCACGGTTTCTTCGTGGACCACGAAGGAAATCTTTGGGTGACCGAGGGATCGCCGGTAGGAGAACGTCGGGGAGAAGCGGGATTCAAACTAGGCAGGGGGCACCAGGTCTTCAAGTTGAGTCCGGAGGGCGAGGTATTGATGACCTTGGGCGAAGCGGCCGTCGCCGGTGACGACGAGACGCACTTCAATGGACCCTCCCATGTGCTGGTCGCCCCCAATGGCGAGATCTGGGTCACGGATGGGCATCGCGGTGGCAACAACCGCCTGGTCAAATTTTCGCAGGATGGGACATTCATCATGCAGATCGGTGGTGGGGTGGATGCAGCGACCGCTGAGCGCGGTCTGTTCAACGATCCTCATCACCTCGCGATGGATTCCAGAGGTCTGCTTTATGTTTCCGACCGCGGCAACAATCGAATCCAGATTTTCGATCAGGCAGGAACATTCATCGGGCTGTGGACGCATTTCGGCAGACCAAGCTCGATCACTTTTGATGAGCAGGGCAGGATTTATGTGGTCGATGGCACGACATCATTAACCGGAGTACGGCGCGAAGGGTTTTCGGGTGGCGGAAGTTACGGGTACGACAGGGGCATCTGGATCGGCAGTGCCGAGACCGGATCGGTCGAGACCTTCATTCCCGAGTTACAGCTCTCCGGGTTCACCGAGAATGGCAATCCGCTCGGCGTCGATCAGGAGTTCATTGGCTTGCTTCCCGACGGCAGTATCCTCGTTGGGGAAGTCGCGGGCCGGCGCCTGGTGCAGTGGATTCGGGTAAGGGAGTAGCCAGCTCATGGCCAGGTCGAATCGGCACCGGGGTTGGCGATTCCCATTATCTCGCCACCACCTATAGAAGAGAACACAGTCATGATTCATACAAGAATCTGCGAGATCTTAGGGATAGAGCATCCGATCGCGCTTGGCGGTATGCCTGCAAAATTTAATTCTCCGGAGTTGGTCGCGGCCGTGTCGCATGCAGGCGCGATTGGCATGATCGGCAGCACCCACCTGAAAGCTGACCAAATTCACGCTTACGCGAAATCGATCAGAAAGTTGACCGCCGCTCCTTTCGCGTTCAATTCCCTGATGTTCTTGTCCGACGAAGTCGGCTTTGCGGCAAGTCTGGAGACAAAGCCTGCGGTTATATCCCTGTCATGGCCAAGAAAGGATCAGGATGTAGGCGAATGGATAAGGCGTAGTCATGACGCGGGCTGCAAAGTCACCTACATGGCCGGTGATGTTGGCGAAGCGATACGTGGCGCGGAAGCTGGGGCCGACATCATCGTAGCGCAGGGCAATGAGGGCGGAGGACACGTCGGCTGGATGGGAACGGCCGTATTGATACCGTTGATTGTGGATGCGGTTACCCCAACCCCCGTGATGGCCGCCGGCGGCATCGCCGACGGCCGCGGGTTTGCTGCTGCCCTTGCGCTTGGTGCCGAGGGGATCCTGTTGGGCACCCGTTTCCTCGCCAGCAAAGAATGCGGAATAGATGCCAATTACAAACAAGCGATACTGGATAGCGACGGCCACGACACCGTCCTGACCGAGATACCCGACATTGCCGCGAGCCAGGTCTGGCCCGGCGCGATGTCCCGGGTCAAACGCAACAGATTCGTGGAACGATGGTCCGGTCGGGAATGGTTTCTGCGTCAGAATTTGCCCGAGGCTGTTGCCAGTGTAGGGGCAGCACGCAAAAACGGGGATACGGATGAGGCGCCATTATTCTATGGTCAGGACGCAGGCCTGATCAAAGATCTACCACCAGCCGCCACCATTATTGAACGGCTGGTCGCAGACGCGGAAAACCAGATCACGTCAAGTTTGGCGCAGATGATCCGCAGCTAGTCGAAACTGCTTTTTACTCACTAGAACCTGGATTGAGTAATCCACACATCCATTCTTGCGGTACTCATCTCGAAGTCTGCATCTACATCCGGATCTGTTTTGCCCTGTGCCGCGAGGGCCGCCTTCAGACCATACAGTGACCACACGTCATGCGGGTGATCTGCGAGTTCTACACGGTAATGTTTTTCGGCCTCAGCGTAGCGGCCGGCTTCGATGAGTGCAGCGCCAAGCCAGTGACGGGCCGCGAATGGCAGCGGCTCCGGCTCATCGTAGTCCATTGAGTCCTCAACCTCCGCCGCTTTTTCGAATGCAGCGATAGCGCCGGTCAGATCACCTTCGACCCAGAGAATCTCACCCTCAAGGATGTGGGCAACTGTGCCGACGACCTGACCGGCCGGGTGAAAACGGAATTTCTTGTCCGTGGTTGCTGCGTATTCAAGCGTCTTGTCACGCATTTTTTTTGCGGTTCGCATGTCGCCTTCTTTGAGGCTTGCGTAGCCATAAGCGAAGTCCCACATGGCGGCACCCACTTCGTCGTCCGGCCGGTTATTTTTCTCCACGACTTCGTCGAAACGACCGAAGCGAACCAGCGTTATCAACTCGTACATCGCGTTATCGGTTTCCTTGCGATAATCCTTGCCAGCCTGCGTCGCGGCTGCGCCCTGGCCGTCGTAAGACGCTGCGAACAGCAACATGTGCAGATTGTGGCCGGCCCCATAGGAAAATCCCTGGTTCTCTGCTGCCTTCTGGTCGGCGTGAAAGGCGGCGGTATTGGCGCGTACCGACTTGCCCCAGTGTCCAACTTCATTCCAGGTATGCGACGGCATATGCTGAATGTGACTTGCAACCGGCACGCTGGCGGCAAGGTGCGACGCGCACTCCAGTGCGCGTCCCGGCTCCTGGCTCGATTCGGTAGCATGGATATAAAGGTGGCAAGCTCCCGGATGCGTGATGTCTTCGTCCAGTACTCCGGTCAGTACGCCGTGCAGCCTGATGAGATCGGGATCAGCGATGTCGCGCGTGCCGCGACGCTCTTCGAGCATGAACAACGACACCGCGTAGACTATGGCAACGTCATGATTCCCAGGATACTTCTCATAGACTTTTTTCATTTCTGCGGCAAAGGCCTCATCGACGGGACGGCGATTCTCGGGGTCCCAGTCGGTCGGATAGCGAACCCGCGCCGCCATGATCAGGTCCTGTTCAATTTCAGGACCGTTGTCGACGAGCGTGGCTGCTTTCTCAATCGCTGCGTGAGCATACGGACCCTTTTCGACACTCATCACGCCGTTCAGGAATGAGCCCAACGCAAATGCCTCGCCCCAGTAACACATGGCGCATTCGGGATCGAGGCGGCGCGCTTCGGCCATCGAACGTGCGGCTTCATCGACGTTGAAGGCGTAACGTAATTGCATGCCCTGTTTGAAATATTCCTGCGCCTGTTCGTCGCCCGTGCTTACCTTCCATTCGTAGCTGCCCAGCGCTGACGGAATATAGTCAATCGAATCCTGAAAATTGATTTTGCTGCCGCCCATGTCCATGCTGGCCGCATCCGCCGCACTGTCGTTTCCCATGTTTGCGCAGGCCGCAAGGCAAGTCGCTGCGCCAAGAATGGCGAGAATGTTTTTCATCAGGCGGTTCCTTCGATGGATTGTTGTTCTTTGTTCGGATCAGTGCGAGTCAATTTGCACTGCTTTGTCGTTCAAGCAGCTCGTCGATGACTGTTTCAGGGTAGCTCAGCAAGCGGCCGAAACGGCGCGCGATTTCCTCGCGGGCATCGCCCTCATACTCACGCGCTGCAACAAGCCGGGCCTGGTCCGCCTTGATCGCCAGGTAGCGGTCCAGCGTGTCGCCGGTATAGATGAGCAACACGTGCTTGCCCTCGGCAACGTCGGCAGGATACAGGTCCGTCACCAGGAAATCTGTCTCGCGCCACATCTGCACGTGGTTACGCTCGGCGATCACCATGGCGTCGTCCATGATGTCGTCCATTTCTTCGGGCGACATGACCTCACTCAGTGCCAGTTGCTTGACGCCGAGCTTGACGACTTCGGCAAATCCGCCCATGACTCCGAGCTGATATGAGCGCTGATCTATTTTAGGCATGGTTTCATCGTTCTGCGCATTAAGCGATGTCGCGATCAAGACCGCTAACGTTGCAACGGCCAGTCCTGTTCTCTTTTTCATGGTGGCCCCGTCCCCCGAAGGACGCACAGAGTACCTGATAATTCGACCATCGTGCAGCCATCACCCATAGCGTGCAAACAGTGCTATTCTCGCCGGCTATTCGGGCTGGCCGGAACCGGCAATGACGGACAACGTACAAAAAACCGCTGGGGTGATGGGTGGCATGGGCCCGGCTGCCACCCTGGATTTCATGGCCAAGGTTATCGCGCTGACGGACTCCGGCAATGACCAGGATCATATCCACATGATCGTTGATCAGGACCCAACCGTACCAAACCGGCAGCGTGCAATAAGAGAAGGTTTGAACGATGTCACCGTCGCGTTGGAAGCGATGGCAAAACGACTCGAAGACGCCGGTGCCGATTTTCTCGTGCTGGTGTGCAATACCGCCCATGTTTTCCTCGACGGAGTGCACGCGAATACCAACATTCCGTTCATCAGCATTATCGGTGAGTCGCTCAACGAGATCGATCACGTTTGTCCGGACGCTCGAAAAGTTGGCGTAATGGCGACCGATGGCTGTCTGGACACCGGGATTTATCAGGATGCGATTACGGCATCAGGCAGGGAATCTTTGGTGCCCGAGGGGACGGCAATGGAACAACTCATGAACCTGATCACCGCCATCAAAGCCGGCAATCAGGGCGAAGATATTCGACAGTCGATGCAGGCATCGGCAAACGCCCTCGTTGAGCAGGGCGCCGATGTCATCATTGCCGGCTGTACCGAGATACCGATCGTATTTGAAGGTGAAAACTGTTCGGTGCCGGTTATTGGATCGACGAATGTGCTTGCTCAACGCACGCTTGACCTGGCAAAAGGCGTGAAGCCTTTGCCGGATAAACAATAAGGACTGGAAAGGAAATAACATGTTGCTATCCCGTTTTCCGCGAGTATCCCTCGCGCATCTGCCTACACCACTGGAACTGATGCCGCGCCTGAGCGAGCACCTCGGCGGCCCGAATATCTATGTGAAGCGGGATGATTGCACTGGCCTCGGCACGGGTGGCAACAAAACCCGCAAGCTCGAATTCCTGATGGCGGACGCTGTTGCGAAAAATGCGGACGTGATCATTACGCAGGGTGCGGTGCAGTCGAATCATGCGCGGCAGACTGCGGCTGCGGCCTGCAAGATGGGCATGGATTGTGAGCTCATTTTCGAAAATCGCGTGGAAAATCCGAGCGACCCTTATATTAATTCCGGCAACATTCTGCTCGACAAGATATTTGGCGCCAAGCGGCGCGATGTTGACAAGGGAACAGACATGGATGCCGCGATGGAAGAGGTTGCCGAAGAACTGCGCAGCAATGGTAAAACGCCATACATCATTCCCGGTGGTGGATCCAATCGCATCGGTGCCCTGGGCTATGTTGATTGCGCGCTCGAATTCCAGTCACAAGCGAACAACGAAGGCATCGTGATCGATCATGTCGTACATGCAACCGGGAGCGCTGGAACGCAGGCGGGTCTGATTGTTGGGCTCAAAGCGACCAATGCGAACATTCCGCTGCTCGGGATTGGCGTCAACGCGCCAAAAGATGTGCAGGAGGAGAAGGTTTACAAGCTGGCGGTTGAGACGGCCGACTATGTCGGTGCACCAGGCGTCGTGCAACGCGAGGATATTGTGGCCAACTGCGATTACGTTGGAGAAGGCTACGGCATCCCGACCCAAGCCATGAACGACGCCGTCATGCTCCTCGCCCGGCTGGAAGGATTGCTGTTCGACCCTGTCTACAGCGGCAAGGGCCTCGCCGGCATGATCGATCTGATCGGCAAAGGGTATTTTGAAGGGGCCCGAGACATCGTTTTTCTCCATACCGGCGGCAGTGCCGGGTTGTTTGGCTATTCAGATAAGCTGATTACCGACAGCTGATTCACCTCGCTTGTTTCGCCTGCCGATCCGTTCGGACAGAAGTCGACTTTAGTGGCTTCAGTCCCGAGAACTGTACGTATTGATTCTGGTCTGATTCTCATTAGACTTGCAGGCCATTTTGCCTGCACCACCGATTTTTTTTTGGTTGCGAAAGCAACTAACTGGGGACCCCGTGACGAAAGCGCCACCACGTATTCTTTTGCGAGTATTTCTTGCCGGTAGCTTGTTTGCCCTGACGAGCGCCCGTGAGGGCCTTGCGCAGGGTGTCGATTCCAGCGCTCCTCGTCCGGTCGCACAGGCGTTCCAGCTCACCACGGCCCCCGTCGTTGACGGCAATGTACTTGATGATCCGGCCTGGCGCGGTGCAGAACCAATCACCGACTTCTGGCAGACCCAGCCAGACGCAGGTCAGCCGGCAACCCAGCAGACTGCGATTTACTTTGGTTACACCGCCACCGCAATTCACATCGGCATCGTGGCGTACGATGACGAACCGCTCGAAATCATTTCCACGGATACCCGGCGCGATTCGTCACTTAACGACACCGACAGCGTCAAGATTATGATTGATGGCCTCCTCGACCGGCAAAACGGATACATTTTCGGTACCAATCCTTCGGGCGTTGAATACGACGGCCAAATCAGCCGTGAAGGCGCCGGCCAGTTTGTATTTGGTGGCGAAGGCGGCTTCAACCTGAACTGGGATGCGCCCTGGACGGTTCGCTCCGAGATTTCAGACATTGGCTGGAGCGCGGAAATGGAAATTCCGTTCACGTCGCTGCGCTTCAGCTCCGGTGACGTGCAGGAGTGGGGCATCAATATTGAGCGCAGGATTCGTCGTAATAACGAGATCGTGTTCTGGGCGCCGATGGCACAGAATCGCACGATCGAACGTGTGTCCGAGGCCGGATCGGTGCAGGGCATTCGGGTTCCACGGCAGCGAAACCTGCAATTTACCCCTTACGTCCGCGGCACCAAACGACGGGGTGGAGAACTGAGTGGCACGGAGACTGACGAAGAATTCGGCTTCGACGTCAAATATTCGATTACACCGAGCCTGACGCTCGACGCGACCTACAACACCGACTTCGCACAGGTCGAAGTCGACGTGCAACAAGTCAATCTCGATCGATTCAGTCTGTTCTTTCCAGAGAAGCGGCCCTTCTTCCTGGAAAACGCGGGGCAGTTCACCGTCGGCGATCCAAGAGAGGCTGAACTGTTTTTCAGCCGCAGAATAGGCATTGCCGATGGCCAGCCCGTGCCAATCGACGGTGGCCTGCGTATGTCAGGCAAGATCGGCAGCACGACAAATGTCGGTTTGCTCTTCATGCAGTCGGATGAAGTCGCTGGCCTGACGCCTGAAAACCAGTATTCGGTAGCCAGGGTTAACCAGGAGCTGGCCAATCGCTCATCCATAGGATTCCTGATCGTTGACCGCAGTGGCGACGGCAGCGATGACCAGAACCAGACCTACGCCGTCGATGGTCGTTGGGGTATAGGCAATAACCTGTTATTACAGGGATGGGCTGCAAGAACCGAGACGCCGGGGCTAACAGGCCGTGATGATGCGTTTTCCTTTAACGCCGATTACAACAATGCCGACTGGTCGAACGCCATTGGCTATACCCAGATCGGTGAAGACTTCAATCCGGAGGTCGGTTTTCTGGCCCGTAGCGGATATCGGAAGTTTTCTGGCCGCGTCCTTCGACGAATTCGTCCGGATAATCTCTGGAACCTGTTCGAGATTCGCCCGCATATTTCTTACCGCGGTTTCTGGGATTTCGACGGCTTCCAGGAAACCGGCTTCATTCATGTTGACTCCCACTGGGAGTTCGAAACCGGTAGTGAAATACACACGGGATTCAATATCACGACAGAGGGCGTCAAGACGCCGTTCGACATTATCCCCGGGGTAACCATCCAACCGGGCACCTACGATCATGCTGAGGTACAGCTAGTATGGAGGGGCGATGAGTCAAAGCCGCTCAACTTTGGAATGCGCTTAGTTGCTGGTGGCCGCTTCGGCGGAGACCGGGTGTCACTGACGCCGGAAGTCCGGTATCGCATCGGCGAAAAATTCACTTCCGAGCTTGTCTATAACTACAACGACTTCGATTTGCCGGTCCCCGGAGGCGATTTTACGGCAAACCTGCTGCGGCTTCGTCTATCATATTCATTCACACCAAAAATCCTGTTGCAGTTGCTGACCCAATACAACGAAGTCGATGATGTTGTAACGAACAACTTGCGATTCTCGTGGTTACAATCCGCTAACTCGGGCCTGTTTCTCGTGTACAACGAAGTGGATGAGAGTGGCCTTGGCGCGCTGCCGCGCGGCCGGGAATTCATAATCAAGTACAGCCACATTTTTGACGTTCTCAAATAGCAGCCGGACTGATCGTATGACCTGAGCAGTCTTGCCAACCGCAGCAATTCAAAATACTGTGGTTGCAACAGAGCGGGGGACAAGCTCATGACCTGTACAGTACGCAATCTGTTTTTGGCTGCATGCGTCGCCTGTGTTTTTCTTTTCGGAATCAGCACGGCAATCGCTGACGACGAGACTCGCCCACGTGCAAGAGACATAGGCCTCGTCGTTGGCACATTCCCAACCGGACCGTTTAATGCAATTACCGACGTTGCCGGCGTCAAGGTTGGTCATGCGACGGTCATCGAAGGTGATGATATTCGCACGGGCGTTACTGCAATTATCCCGGGTCCTGGCAACCTCTATACACACCCGATGCCTGCCTGGATCCACGTCGGCAATGGATACGGCAAGCTGATTGGTGAAACGCAGGTGCGTGAGTTTGGAGAATTGGAAACGCCGATCCTGCTCACCTGCACGCTCTGTGTGTGGAGCGCGGCAAACGCGCTCAAGGAATGGGTGTACGAACAGCCGGGCATGGGCGAGCACACAATCAACCCGATTGTCGGTGAGACCAATGATTCTCGAGTGAACAACATGTGGGCAGACCCGATACAACGCGAACAGGTATTCGAGTCACTGGCAAAAGCCAGCGGCGGCCCGGTCGAAGAGGGCAGTGTCGGTGCGGGCACCGGCACCCAGGCGTTCGGCTGGAAGGGTGGCATTGGCACGAGCTCCAGGGTGCTGCCAAAATCACTTGGCGGGTACACGGTAGGCGTCCTCGTGCAGACCAATTACGGTGGCACGCTTACGATGAACGGGGCCCCCGTCGGACGCGAGCTCGGCAGCTATTCGTATCGCCGCCAGCTTGAAAGTGCAGGCACCGGCGACAACCAGGAAGACGGCTCCATCATGATGGTCGTTGCTACTGACGCACCGCTGAACGCGCGCAGTCTCGACCGGATTGCAATGCGCGCAATAATGGGCCTGGCCCGTACCGGCTCGTTTGCGAGCAATGGTTCGGGAGACTACGTCATTGCGTTTTCGACGGACCCGAGCGTGCGGCGTCCGAGGACAAGCGATGTGCCGGTTGCATCTAAAGCGCTGGTCAATGATTCGATGTCGCCATTGTTCGCGGCGACCGCCGAGGCGACGGAAGAGGCAATTTACAACGCGATCTTTAAAGCGACAACGGTGACCAGTTCACGGGGTACGCTGGAAGCGATCCCGATCGACGAACTGACAAGAATTCTTGAAAAATACCGGGTACTCGGATGGGACAAATCATTGCGTCCCTGACCAGAGGAATGAATATGAAAGCCATGCCGCGCCATGTAAATGCGATGATCGTTATTTTCGCAAGCCTTGTTGCCACTCACGCGATTGCACAGGACAACTTTGTTTTCTGGCCTGACGCTAACTATGACCCGGCGATTCCAACGGTCGAAGACGTTTTGGGCTACCCGTCAGGGAACCGCATTACCTGGCATCGCGATGCCATTCGTTATTTCGAAGCATTGGAAGAGGCGGCACCCGATCGCGTGTCCGTATTGAGATATGCGCAGAGCTGGGAAGGCCGTGACCTTATCTATGTCGTCGTGAGCTCGGCCGAAAACATGGCACGCATCGAAGACGTCAAGGCCGGCATGCAACGTCTGGCTGACCCCAGGCAAACCACGCGTGCACAAGCCGAGGAGATTATCGCCAGCCAGCCTGCAGTGACCTGGCTGTCCTACGGCGTGCACGGTAATGAAATTTCCTCGACCGATGCAGCGATGTTGACGGCGTACCATCTGCTGGCATCACGCGGCGACGCACGGGTCGCGGACATCATGCGTGACACGGTTGTCGTACTTGACCCGATGCAAAACCCGGATGGCCGCGATCGCTTCGTGCATCATTTCGAAATGTCCGAGGGCATCCTTGCCGACTCCAGCCGGATATCAGCCGAGCACGACGAGCCCTGGCCCGGCGGGCGCACCAATCATTATCTGTTCGATCTAAATCGTGACTGGTTCATTCTCACGCAGCCGGAAACGCGCGGGCGCGTCAGGATTTTGCAGGAGTGGTACCCGGTTGCCTATGTCGATGCTCACGAGATGGGTTCGGACGGCACCTATTATTTTGCGCCGGAAGCCGTGCCCTACAATCCGCATCTTGCGGCAGATCAGCGCGCCAGCCTGACGCTGTTTGGCAAGACCAACGCGCGCTGGTTTGACACCTTTGGATTCGATTATTTCACGCGCGAAGTCTATGACGCCTTCTATCCGGGTTATGGTGCGAGCTGGCCGTTGTTTTTCGGCAGCGTTGCCATGACCTATGAGCAGGCCTCGGCGCGCGGTCTCGTATTCCGGCAATACGATGGCAACGACCTGACCTATCGTTACACGGTGCGTAATCATTTCGTCACATCGCTTGGCACCGCGGAAACGGTTGCCGTCAATCGCGTGAAATTGCTGACGGATTTCTACGATTACCAGGTTACCGCGATAGACGAGGGTGAAAGCGAGAGCATTCGTTCATACATACTGCCAACGCAGGCCGACCAGCCTGCAGCCAACAAGCTGGCAGGCTTGCTGGTGCAACAGGGTGTCGAGGTGGGGCGCGCAACTTCGGCTTTCAGTGCCTGCGGACAGTCTTATGAAGCTGGCAGCTATGTCATCAATACCGGGCAGCCGGCGAAGCGGCTGATTCGCACCTTGATGGATCCCGATGTGCCACTCGAAGAAAGCTTCGTTGCGGAACAGGAGCGGCGTCGCGCCAGGAACCTGTCTGACCAGATATACGACGTTACGGCATGGTCGATGCCGCTGATGATGAATGTGCGGGCAGATTCCTGTAATCGCACCATCTCGGCGCCAGTGATGGCAGCAGGTCCGGAGCTGGTTCTGCCGGGAACGGTATCGGGCGGTAGTGGCTCGGTTGGCTACCTGGTTCCGTGGGGAACAGCGCCGGCCGTGCGCCTGCTTGCCAATGCGCTGCGGCGGGGTCTCGCCGTCAAGAGCACCAACCTGTCTTTCACGCACCAGGGTACGCGTTATCCATCGGGCACCCTGATCATCGATGCCGCCGATAACCCGGACGATCTTGCGGAGCTCATGGCAGAGCTTGCTGCATCGACTGGCGCAAACATAGTCGCCGTCGACGATAGCTGGGTGACCGATGGCCCGAATTTTGGCAGCGGCAATGTCATCCGATTTAACGCCCCGAATGTTGCGATGGCCTGGGACCGGCCGACGTCTCCTTACGTTGCCGGCAATACCCGCTTCGTTATCGAGCGGCAATTTGATTACCCGGTAACGCCGATACGCACGGCGCGCGTCGCGAGTTCGGACCTGAGCCTTTACCAGGTACTGATTTTGCCGGAAACGGGGCGCGGTCAGGATTACGCGTCGGTGCTCGGCGAGCATGGCATTGCCAACCTGAAAGACTGGGTATCCAAGGGTGGCGTGTTGATCGGTATCGGCAACGCCAATCGATTCCTCGGCGATCCCAACGTCGATCTGCTTTCAATTCGACGAGAGAATGCTGTGGTCGAGGGCGACGACGAGAAATCCGGCGGTGGTGGCGGCAATGGTGACGACGAAGATCAGGAGTCAACCGTACCAGGGCAGTATGTAAGTGGGGAATCGGAATATCGTGATCTGATCACGCCTGAGAAAGAAAGTCCGGACTCAGTTGCCGGCGTGCTGGTCAAAGCCGACGTGGATTCAGAGCACTGGCTCGGCGCCGGTGTGGCTTCTACGCTGAACGTCCTGGTTCGTGGACCCGATGTCTACACGCCGATCCGTCTGGACAAGGGTGTCAACGTAGCGAGATTTCGTGCTGCTGATGAATTGCTGGCCAGCGGCTACATCTGGGACGAGAACCGGCGGCAACTCGCTTACAAACCGTTCGCGGTCGCGCAACGCAGTGGTCAGGGTTACGTCATCGGGTTCACACAGGACCCGAATGTACGCGCCTACCTCGACGGCCTGAATGTCATCTTCATGAATGCGATATTCCGGGGGTCCGCACAAGCACGCCCGGTGCGGTAATTCAAATCCAAATTTATTAGCGTTTCGTAGGAGCCCGCCCCGGCGGGCGATATCATTTTTCCGGGCGAATGCACTAAAGATCAATCCGCACCTTTCGTTAGCGTGATGTTTGTCAATGCGGGCGGATTGGGAGCGAGCTCCTACTGCTTGTATATCCTGCCGCCTTTCATGACGAAGCTGACGTGTTCCAGCGCCGTGATATCGTCAAGCGGATTGCCGGGGACGGCAACAATGTCGGCCTGTTTGCCCGCTGCGAGCGTTCCATGGGTGTCACCGATCCCCAGGAAATTTGCGGCAACACTCGTCGCTGATTGAATCGCTTCCATCGGCGGCATTCCACCTTCAACCATTAGCGCAAATTCCTGCGCGTTGTCGCCATGCGCAGAGACACCGGTGTCTGTGCCGAACACGATCGGTACGCCGAGATCATAGGCCTTGGCGAACGTGCTCTTGATAACGGGTCCGATGGCGGCCGCTTTGGGACGAACGAGTTCGGGGAAGAAACCATCGATCTTCGCTTTTTCCGCGACCCAGGAGCCGGCAAGAATCGTCGGCACGTAATAGGTGCCACGGTCTTTCATCATTTTCATGACCTCTTCGCTCATGTAGGTGCCGTGTTCGATGGATGCGACGCCGGCGATGACCGCACGTTTCATGCCCTCGGTGCCGTGCGCATGGGCCGCGACCCGCATGCCGTAGTCCGTTGCCGTGTCGACGATTGCCTTGAGTTCCTCGTTGGTGAACTGCGGATTCTGTCCGCTCTTCGCAACGCTTAAGACACCGCCCGTGGCGGTTATTTTTATCCAGTCCGCGCCGTCTTTGTAACGCTGGCGAACCGCCTTGCGCGCATCTTCGGGGCTGTTGACCACGCCGTCTTTTGGTGTCGGGTCGGCGCCGAAGTGTGCTGCCCAGCCATTCGTTGGATCGCCGTGCCCGCCGGTCGAGGCAAGACCTTTCGCGGCTGTGAATATTCTCGGCCCTGGCACATCGCCCGCCTCGATCGCTTTCCGCAGTGCGACCGTGACATTGAAAGAGTCGCCGAGGTTGCGCACGACCGTAAATCCTGCCTCCAGCGTACGTTTCGCATACATTGCAGCGTCAAACGCGTAGTCCGCCTCGTTCAGAATAAAGCGATTCAGATTACTTCTTGCAGAGTATTGCCCGGTCAGGTGCACGTGCATGTCCATCAGCCCGGGCAGCACCGTCTGGTCCTGCAGATCGATAATCGTGTCGTCGCCAGCCGGCGATGTGTAACCGCGCTCGATACCAACGATGGTATCGCCACTGACGCGAACCGTAACCTCGGATACCGTACGGCCGGATTTACCGTCGATCAAACGACCGGCATGAATGAGTGTGTCGGCGTAGGCAGAACCGGCAGCAAGCAACAGGCCGCCCGTAAGCGTAATAAGTGTCTTCATTATTCGATTCCAGTGACAGGGTTATTTTTTGATGAGTCGCCGGGCTCCCCCCGGAGCGCCTATCGTAAACGATTACAATCGGATTCGGGGAGTATGAGAAGATACGGCACTGACCGGCGCCGGACGGGGGCGCCTGAACCATCGAAGAACAAGAATAAAGGAGCAGGAAATGGCAGGGTCTGCAGGTTCCGGTGAACAATGGTCGTCCAAGTGGGGGTTCTTACTGGCTACAGTCGGATTCGCAGTCGGCATGGGGAACATCTGGCGGTTTCCGTACCAACTTGGTGAGAATGGCGGTAGCGCTTTTCTGATTATCTATCTCGTATTTGCGCTGGGAATAGGATTGCCGCTGCTGATCACCGAACTTTCGATTGGCAGGCGAGGCAGAGCGAGCGCCTCAAAGAGTTTCATCAACGTCGCGGCAGAGTGCGGTCGCAGCCGTAACTGGGGCTGGGTCGGTACGCTCGGCGTTTTCTGTGCTTTCGTGATCCTATCCTACTACACAGTGCTCTCGGGCTGGACACTTGACTACTTCGTCAAGGCCGCGACCGGTTCGTTTGATAGTGTGGACGCCGAGGCGACAAGTGCCATGTTCAGTGGATTGCTGGCAAATCCCGGCATGCTTATTTTCTGGAACACGCTTGTCCATATCCTGATTATCGTGGTGATTCGTCAGGGCGTACAGACCGGCATTGAGCGGGCCGCCAAAATACTGATGCCCGCACTGTTTGGCGCGATCATCGTTATGGTGATCTACGGTGTTGTGGCCGGCGACATGGTCACCACCCTGCGCTTCCTGCTGGAGCCGGATTTCTCGAAAATAACGTTCGGCACCGCAATGGACGCCATTGGTCAGGCTTTCTTTTCAATTGGTATTGGCATGGGTTCCCTGATCGTCTTTGGCGCCTATATGCCGAAGGACTTTTCGATACCTCGATCCGCGGCCGCCATTATTCTCTTGGACACCGGCGTTGCGGTTCTCGCTGGATTCGCGATCTTCCCGCTGGTGTTTCGCTACGGACTGAATCCCGGTAGTGGACCGGGGCTGATTTTCGAGACATTGCCACTCGCGTTCGGCCAGATGCCCGGCGGCCAGGTCTTTGGATCGATTTTCTTCGTCCTGCTGATATCTGCGGCTTTGTCCTCTTGCATCGGTCTGGCCGAGGGTGTCGTCAACTGGGTTGATGAGCACCTGAACATCCCGCGCAAGCGCGGCATCCTGTACGTCGTTGGTGCCGCCTGGTTCCTCGGCATCTTTTCGATACTTGGATTCAGCGTCTGGTCAAACGTACACCTGCTCGACTTCATTCCCTTGTACGAAGGCTTAGACATATTTGACACCCTCGATACCCTGGCCGCGAACAACCTGCTGCTTATCGGCGGCGCTTTGTCGGCAATCTTTTTCGGCTGGCTAGTGCCGAAGGCATTGAAGCTTGAGGAACTGGACGTTGAGGACGGCCCGCTGTTCGCGCTCTGGCGCTTCCTGATTCGTTTTGTTATTCCACCGGTGCTGGTTATCGTGCTGGCAGGGGTATTCCTGGAACTTTAGGCGAGATTCATTTGCTGGCGCTTGATCCGACTGTTCAGGTTCCATTGTATTGCAAACACTGATCATCGGTGGTGGCATCATTGGCCTGGCGACGGCCCAGGTGCTGGCCGAGCGAGGCGAGAACGTGCGTGTTCTCGAAGCGCGCGAAGGTGTCGGCCTCGAAACCAGCTTTGCCAATGGCGGCATGCTGACCCCGTCGCTGTCGGAACCGTGGAATGATCCTGGTGTGCACCGGCACCTGGCAGCATCCCTGTTCGGGTCCAGTGCGCCGATGCAACTCCAGTTTCGGGCAATACCGTCTCTCATGTCCTGGGGTGTGGCATTTCTCAGAAACTCCACCGCGAACCGTTTTTACGCCGCCACTGAAGACAACTATCGGCTTGCA
>SMVA01222526.1_pt1 | contig 22540 bp, 20 predicted proteins | sample 2456451 | NCBI WGS metagenome assembly SMVA01 (sample SAMN11095933, study PRJNA526329) | marine sediment metagenome | biome: Marine sediment; feature: Surficial sediment; material: Deep marine sediment; isolation source: Hadal surficial sediment | place: Pacific Ocean | collected 2014-05 | depth... | reverse complement strand
CTGCAGGAATTACAGACCTGGGACATCGATATTCTGGTACCCGGCCACGGGCCGCCAACCGACAAGAGTCGCCTGGTTCTGTTCGCGAATTATTTGCGGGACATGCAGGCAATTGCGGAAGAAGAAATGGCGGCCTACACGCAGAGCGAGCACGCAGCCGTAATCGGCAAGGTCAACCCGGAAAAATATTTCGATAGTTACATCAGTGAAGTCGCGCGGCGGGTCAGCGAGAAAATGCGACCTGAATACGGAGATATTGGCGGTTATGATGATTGGGGCACAAAGAATGCTGAAAGAGCGGTAGTGTTCCTGCTTCACGAGATACTGTTCTTCAAATAACCGGGGCCCGACTATGTTGCGTAACGCATTCCAACAACTGCTCGCCGGCTCGCTTTCCAGGAGGCAGTTTCTCAATACCGTGACCAAACTTGGTGTTGGCGCGGTTGCAGCAACGCAACTCGCCGATGTTTTTGCTGCGGTTCCGGAACCCGAAGAGAACCTCCTGTTAAGCGATGTCACGGGCGGGCGCATCACCTGCGAAACGCTCAAGCTCTGGGATGTAAAGTATGTCTTCGGCAATACCGGCGCCTATGAGGCACCGTTCGTCGATGCGCTGGTTGATTTCCCGGACATACACTACGTGCTCGGTTTGCAGGAAGGCTCGGTAATGGCCATGGCTGATGGTTACGCGCGCATTACCGGCCAGACGTCTTTCGTTAATATCCATTCGATCACCGGTACTGCCAATGCGCTTGGCCTGATCGTCAATGCCTGGGCAGACTCATCGCCAGTGGTCGTCTCTGTAGGCATGAGTGCACGCAGTGGCGAAAATCTCGGCGTGTTTACCGAGACGACCAAGCTCGAAACCATTCCAGAGCTTTTCACCAAACTGTCGTTTCGTGCCAATGGTGTCGAAAACCTCGGCGAGTCGTTGCGGCGTGCGTTCAGGTTGGCATCGGTTCTGCCCTCCGGACCGGTATTTCTGGGCGTGCCGATGGATGTATGGGCAGCTAACGTCGGCCAGGCGTCATTGATTCCCGCGACCAGAACGGTTTCTGAAAATCGAATATATCCGGACAGCGGCGCCGTCAGGGAAGCTGCACAATGGTTGGTCGCTGCAGATAACCCGTTGCTTATCGCGGGTGCAGAATTGCCGCGCTGGGGTGGGCTGGCCGAACTGGCAAACATCTCAGGGCAATTGGGCGCAACGGTTAGCGGTGACACTTCATCCAGTCGTTCTTCCATGGGTTTTCCCAGCGATCACCCGCGTTACCTGGGAGCGTTGCGCAGCGCCATCGAACCGAAGACGCCCTTCGACGTGGTGCTTATTGCCGGTGCGAGCCGACTATCCCTGGCGCGCGGTGGCCATCCACTGATTCCAACCAATGCGCGGATCATTGAGATTGGTTTGCGAGAAGATCATCTGGCACGCAATTACCCGGCCGATCTGCTTATCTATGCACATGCAGGCGCGACACTTGAGCAATTGCAAGACGCCATTGAAGAAAGGAAACCTGACAGAGCTCGCGTCGCTGCCAGGAGTGAGGATGCTGCGGCGCTGAAAGAAAAACTTGCAGCCCGACGCCAACGAACGCTCGAGCGTGTCTGGGATTCGGACCCGATTGCACCGGAGCGCGTTGCAGCGGAGATCGATCGCGTAATCGCAAAAGATGCCATCGTCGTTACCGAGGGCGTGTCTTCGGATGCGGCGATCTGGGACTACGTCAAATTCGATCAGCCAGGTGGCGGACGCCGTCACCTGATTTCTTCCGGCGGAAGCCTTGGCTGGGGAGTTGGCGCCGCTATCGGCACAAAGCTCGGCGCTCCCAACAACCAGGTCATCTCCCTGGTTGGCGATGGCAGCTATCAGTTCGCCGTGCAGGCATTGTGGACGGCGAAGCGCTTCGAGGTGCCGCTGATCATCGTGATTTTCAATAACCTGGGTTACCAGGCCAATCGCTGGGCGCTTGCGGGGCAAAAAGGTCGGGCCGCTGCGACAGGCCAGTACATTGGCATCAGCCTGGACGATCCGCAAATCGATCACGTCGGTATCGCGCGCGCTTATGGCATTGATGGTGAGCGCGTCAGCAAGCCGGGTGATCTGGCCGGCGCACTGAACCGTGCAGTTGCCGCTGAGAAAAACGGGCACGCCTATGTACTCGACGTGATTATCGACAGGCGCGGTGGCGGCGCGCAAGCAAACTGGCATGAGAAATATGTTCCGAAATTCAGCTCCTGACAGCCACAATCCGGTGCGGCGCAAATTTATGCGCAGCGCAGCGCTGATACTTGGTCTCATAATTACCGGCGCGCGTGGGCTGTTCGCTCGCGCACAGGAAAATTCCGGCGCCGCTACGGAAGTTCATCTGCAAGAAACGCTGCAGCAACTGGCTCGTCATCTTTTCCCCCACGATACCCTGCCAGCGGCTCCCTACAAGGAGGTCGCGACTGCATTGATAAGTCGCGCCTCGACTGACAGCAAGGTTGCCAAAACCCTGCAAGGTGGTGTTAGACAACTGGATGAAGGTAGCCCGACACCCTGGCTGATGCGTGGCGAGGCGCTGCAAGTTGCTGCAATCAAAAAAATTGAGAGTGGAGAGTTCTTCCGCCTGGTGCGAACCACCGCCATCGAGCATCTGTATCGCAACAGGGAGGTATGGAAAATGCTGGGTTACCAGGGCTCGTCGGTCGAGTTTGGTGGTTATGTCGATCGCGGTTTCGACGACATAGACTGGTTGCCGGGTGAGAGCAATGAGTAATAAGCAATGAGCCGTCAGTATAAGTTCGACGACTCATCCGTCGTTGTCATCATCGGCTCGGGAGCGGGCGGCGGTGTGCTGGGCGCGGAACTTGCGAGTCAGGGAGTTGACGTTGTCTGTCTTGAGGCCGGCAAAAGGCTGACGCTTGCAGATTTCATCAACGACGAAGCGCTGATGTTTAGAAAGCTCACCTGGCTGGACCCGCGTGAGGGCTCGGGTGATCTGAATCCGGGACTGCCGGCGATGATCTGTAAAACAGTTGGTGGCACGACGGTACACTGGACGGCATTGGCAATGCGTCCGCTTGCCGATGAATTCGCGCCGTTGACCAAATATGGTGCGATCGACGGTGCGAACCTGATGGACTGGCCGATCGAATACGATGAACTGACGCGGTATTTCGACAAGGCAGAATTAAGGATGGGTGTCGCCGGTACAAATGGTTGGCCCTACCATCCGGGAAGTAACAACTACAAGGTTCTGGAGGCGGGCGCACGCAAGCTTGGCTACCGTGAAATCGACATGGGCCACCTGGCGATCAATTCAGTTGCCAGGGATGGCCGCCCAAAATGCCGTCAGATCGGTTTTTGCAAGAGTGGTTGCGCGATCGGCGCCAAATGGTCGACGCTTTACACCGAGATTCCCAAGGCGGAAACGACCAGGCATTTCGAGATACGACCGGAGTCGATGGTCGTCGGTCTCAACCATAACCCGGCCGGGCGCATAACCGGTGTCGTTTATGCAGATAAGGAAGGTGTGCTGCACGAACAAAAAGCGCGCGCGGTCTGCGTTGCCGCGAATTCGATCGAGACGCCGCGCTTGTTGCTGAACTCAGCATCCACTCTTTATCCGGATGGAATCGGTAACGCCAATGGCCACCTGGGCCGACATTACATGCGGCATGTATTTGCGGGTGTTGCAGCCCTGATGCCAGGGCCGGTTAACTTTCACCGCGGTATCCAGCAGGCGGGCAGTATCAGCGACGAACGCTATCACGAGCCGGGACGAGGTTTTGCCAGCGGCTATCACATGGAAGGTGCGCCGCTAAGTCCGGAGCGACTCGCTTTCGTGCTTGAAGAAAATGGCTGGGGCAGGGATTACGCCGAATTGCTCGAACAGTACGCGAACTTCTCTGCATGCCTGATCGTTGGGGAGGATCTGCCGGACCCGGAGAATCGCGTACAACTACACGCATCCAGAAAGGACAGCAATGGTTTGCCGATACCAACAATACATTACGCTTACCATGCCAATTCGCTCGCGATGCGAGAGCACGCGCAGACAGCGGTAACAAAAATCTACGATGCAGTCGGCGCAAAACGCACCTTCCGCTTCGGAGCCCCGCCCGCAACCCATAACCTGGGAACTTGCCGTATGGCCGCAGATGAAAAAGACGGCGTATGCGACGAATGGGGGCAGGTTTACGGCACCAGCAACCTGTTCATATCAGACGGCAGTCAATTCGTTTCATCGACAACCGCCAACCCGACACTAACCATCGTGGCATTGGCAATACGCCAGGCCGAACAACTAGCGAACCGCTTCGCCCGCCACGAAATCTAGTAAGGAAACAAGGAGCCCTTCCCAGCGGGCGATCAAAGTTCAATACGCGTGTTCAACTTTGATCGCCCGCTGCCCCGATAGAATCACTATCTCAGCTTTTGGAACGAATTCTCTTTCCGTACGGGCTCCTGCAAATGTCTATTGTGAAACCAAAGGGCCCGAACAAGCCACACTTTTTGGTGTAATTCCAAACATTGCCCGGTAGTCTGCATTTTCCGCAGAATAAGCGATGTTCTCGACGGTCGGGGTCCAATCGCCGCGTGATCGCCCAGTCATTGGTCGCGGGTTTGTGTCCGCTATACTCCCAAGAGCAACATCACGATAGTATTGGCGAAATGGTCTGCTACAGACCCAAAGGGCGCTTTCGACTATTGCCCTGTGTTTCCACGATGAGATCAATGTGACCAATTCCTACGCTTCAATCCAGGCAATTTTGCTGGCATTTGTTTTTCTGATGCAAGTCACAACCAGTCGGTCCGAGGACATCGTGATTCCAAGTGTGACCCGTATGGGGGATGGCCCTATCATTATCCAGAATATGGATGATCTTATGGGTGGCAATGTTCAGGGCCCATCGCTTATTCGCGTGCCGGACTGGATAGAGAATCCGCTGGGCAAGTACTATCTGTATTTCGCCGATCATCGGGGTACCTACATTCGGCTCGCCTATGCCGATGACCTCCTGGGCATCTGGAAAACACGCGAGCCAGGAACATTGCAGTTGGACCAATCGCATTTTCCGACCCGTCTTCCAACCAATCAACCCGGTACGAACTATCCGCAATATGCACATATTGCGTCGCCGGACGTCCACGTTCGGAACGATCTGCGGCAAATTGTTATGTACGTGCACGGACAGGACCCAGGCAAGGGCGTTGGCAGGCAAGTGACACGGCTGGCAACGTCAAATGATGGCGTTAACTTTGTAGGCAAACCCGAGGTCTTGGGTCGACCCTATTTCCGTGTCATCCAAAACGATGGTTATTACTACGCGCTCGCGATGCCGGGTTATTTGTATCGCTCCAAGGACGGGATCAGTCATTTTGAGGCCGGCCCGCAATTATTCAACGACGATATGCGGCACTCCGCATTATTGATCCGCGGCAATACGCTCTACGTGTTCTGGACGCAGGCCGGTCATGCTCCGGAACGTATCCTTCTTTCGACGATTGATATGCAGGTGGATTGGGCCAAGTGGCAGGCAACGCCACCGACGGAGATTTTACGCCCGGAGCTTGTTTCGGAAGGTGCCGATGTGAAAATCGAACCGTCCACACGTGGCTACATCGATGTACGCGCCAATCAGTTGCGTGATCCTGCGATTTTCAGGGAAGGCGAGAATATTTACCTGCTCTACTCTGTAGCAGGAGAGAGTGGCATCGCGATTTCAGAGCTGAAGTTTTAGCTGCTGGCTGCTTGAGTTTTTAGCATTACATTCGAATCAAGACAGTCAGCCTTGGGCCGGTTTCGAAGTTAAATCTATTAATGTCCAGCGCATTTGAACGTCGGGTGTTGGGGGACGCGGCCGTTCGCGATTGGCACCAATCTCGGCCTGGCAAATCGCTGCTCCGGCCGCTGGGCAATTCGGCGCACGTATTCTATCGCGCTTCGTGCACTGTTATGATGTTGGCCTCGCACGAAGCGCGCCTTTCACCTGGTGCCAGTGAGCTAAATCGATACACGGATTCGTGAAGTCCGCCACGAAATATGCAATCGCAGTATGGATCGTAATGTTCTTGACCATCGTTCTGGATGGTATGTTGCCTTATGAAATTGCCGAATCCGGCGGATTCGAATATGGAAGCATCATCATTTCCGCTATCGCAATATTCGGATGGTTCCTTGCCGATGCAAAGGAGCATGGGATCGATCCGTCGCCATTTCTTCGAGTCGGCGTCGTTGCGGTGGCACCGATCACGATTCCATACTATCGCTTCCGATACATGGGAGCGAAACGTGGATTCTTATTCGTGGCAATCGTGATTGGATGCATCGGTATCGTGCTGATCACTGCTGCAACGACCCTTTGGCTGATATATGAAGTACAAGTCGCATAAAAATTCGCTGAACTTGTCGCCGGACGGTCTCCATTCAGTGCAAGGTCTAGACCCACGAGCAGTGATAATAATGGCGGCTTAATAACGGCGTTAGTTGACTGGCCCCCAGACTAGTCTATTTTCGCAGCATCCTTGTACATGACCTTGTGGCGCTTCTTTTTGATCCACGTATCCAGTTCTTCATCGGTCATGACTTTGCTCTGATCGAAAACATCCCAGTGGATGATTTCTTCCGGCGTTTTCTTCCAGCGCTTGTAGGGTTCCTTTAGCGGCGGCCCGAAACACATGATGTCGAGTATCGACAGCTTGTCCGGAACGTTTAACAGCGGTCGCATTGCATCCTGGGCTTCCTGCTGGCCGATGGCTGTGACCCACCAGACGTTGTAGCCAAGAGCCGCTGCTGCCAGGTGGGCTGACATCGTGGACGCGGCAACACTCTGCAACAGAATCCGCTCCGCATTCTCGATATACATTTTGTTGAGTTCGGAATCATCATCCTTCAGAACCGGAAAAGCTTTCACATAGCGAAAATCTGCGACGACGACGATGAAACCGGGCGCATCAGCGAGCCCGGCATAGTTGGGTGTCGGGAATTTCATTTTTAGTTTTGCGCGAATGCGTTGCTCGGCGACGAAATAATCAGCAATTTCTCGCTTGACCTTCGGCTCACGGACCACGATGTAGTGCCAGGGCTGGGCGTTTGCGCCCGAGGGTGCATGACGTGCCGCCTCAAGAATCATTTCATAGTGAATTTTCGGCACAACGTAATCCGGGTCAAATTGTCGTGTAGTAATTCGATTTCGGGCGATCACCATAAACTCGTCGTACAGACGACGTTCTCCGATAGCAGGCAGGCTATCAATGCTGGCTGAATTCATGTTGTGCTCCGTTGCAGTGCCGGTTTCGTCACCGATTATGGCCTACATTGCCGGAGTGTAAAGTGGCCGGCCGGGAAACAGGAGAGATACGCCCGGACCACGAGCGACCCAGGTGAGGCTGCAGTTTTGCGTTTTAAAATCCAGCGCCGAGGCGTTGAATAATTTGTGCGGCCAGCGCCGCCCCGGCAGCCAGTGACTGCAGAGTGTCATAACCATGGCAGTAGCGGCTCAGGAATCCTGCCGCAAAAGCATCCCCCGCTCCCGTTGTGTCGACAACCTCTTCCACGGGCTCTGCCGCACAGTCGACGCGTGTATCACCTGAATACGCGCGACTTCCGGCAGCACCCAATGTGACGACGAAGAGCTTGTCGTACTGCCCGGCCAGGTCCGCAATGCGCGCTATAGTTGCGTCATCATCATTTGATAAGCCGAAAAACCCGATGTCTATCTGCTCAATATATCGCTCGAGCAACTCAAAGTCGGGGTACGCAAGGAAATCAGCAAAGTCGATAGCGGTCCAGCCCTGCACAGGAATCGCCATCAAGGCATCAAAAAGTCCGACTATTTGCAGATAGACAGGTGCCACCAACAGGTCACTGCGCGAAATGATCTGGCGATCCGCAGCACTGAAGTGGAAGTCTTTCAGTACGCCTTCTTCATAGCGGACAAACTTTTTCTCTCCATTCGACTGAACCTCGATGTACTGAGCCGGCGTTGCTCCCCGCAGGCGGGAAATATGGCAATCGATTCCACTGTCAGCCAGCGAGGAGAGTACGAGCTCGGCGCCGTCATCGTCACCGACTGCAGAAATGATTCGCACAGTATCTTCATCGGGAAAGGCATGCCTGGCATTACGGGCGAAATTGGCAGTGATTCCGCCAAAGAACATCTCGCCGGAGGGCAGGTAATGATCGACGCCACAATCCCCTACGCAGACAATATCCATTCAACCGCCGATTGATTGCATAAGAGTATCAACCGATTCCCTGTCAACCGCTTTTTCCCGCATAAATGCTGTACCGACGATAGCGCCATCACAATCAGACAACAGGGATATTGCATTTCCGGCATCCAGTCCGCTGCCGATGAGGACCGGCGTATCCTGACTACTTGCTGCGACGCCATTGGTTGCTTCACGCAGATGTTCAACAAGCGGTGCTTCGCCGGTCAGGTCACCGGTGACGATGATCCCGTCTGCCTGTTTTTCGCAGGCCAGTTGAGCGGACTCACTCAACGGCCGTTTCCTGATCATGGTGGCGTACTTGACCTGGATGTCTGCCAGGATGAGGACATCATCCGCATCGATTGCGGACCGGTATATCAACAGGTCGTCTGCGTCGATCGCGAATTCACCGTATCCGGGCCGCGTCATGGCATCGACGAAGTAATCCGTGCGAATAAAACCTGCACCACTCATCCTGGCAACTGCAAGTGATGCTTTTGGATCGTTCAGCAGAATTTCACAACCGACGATGACACGTTTACTTTCCTGTACGACCGCTTGGGTTACTGCCGTCATTGCGGCGATTGTTTCTGCAGCAGCGGTTACGCGGTGAGGGCGATCGTATTCGTTCTCGATCAATACCCCATCCACACCGGCCTGCTCAAGCACGTGTAAATCAGTCACCGCATGCTGGATGGCTTTATCAATACCCTTTGACTCCGGGTAACCGGGCAACGGTGGCAAGTGGATCATGGCAATGATCGTTTTGTCCCCGGGAAACAATTTACGAAACCTGTTCAGCAGACTGCTCCTTGCGCCTTGCCGCCAGAATCCTGTAGACGGGGGCGCCAGCCAGCGTCAAGGCTATGCCGATCAGGCTGTCCAGCGGGTTATATAGGAGTGCGGCGATCATGAACAAAGTCATGACGCCAATGAAAATGGCGGGCACAACAGGATAACCAGGCACGCGGAACGATCCAGGTTGTGACTTCATCGGCCGTAGCTTGAAGATTGTCGATACCATCAGGATATTCATGAACTGAAATGGCACAACAAAAAAAGTGACGATGCGCGAGAAGGAGCCAAAGAAAAACAACGCTGCAATCGACACGCTGGCTGCAAACCAAATGGCACCAGCGGGTACGTTTCGCCTCGGCGAAAGAAACGCGATGGTACGAAAAATCGGTGAAAGTCGAGTCCCCGCCGACAAGCCGACATACTCGGATGCTGCGGCATAAAAAAGCCGCGGCAGCGTCATGATCAGGCCGCCAAGGGCGCCGAATATCGAAATCCACATCAATAAACTCAGCGCTGCACCACCGGTTGCGCCGAATGCAGCCTCGGCAACTGCCGGCGCGACCAGCGTTGGGTTTTCACGCATGATTTCAAGTGGCACAACGCGCAGAAAGGTGAAATTGACCAGCAGATAGATCAGGGTTATCGAAACGACGCCAACGCTCATCGCGATGGGGAAGTTACGATTCGGATTTTTTACCTCGCCGGCAATATTGGAAGCATCGATCCAGCCATCGTAAGTAAACAATACAATAGCCACGCCAAGGCCGATAAAGCGCAGAAAGCCCAGCAATCCTTCCTCGCGGGCCAGCGAGTCGGTGGCCGCCGCCGGTGCCGCTGCCGGAGCAGCCAGGAATAGCCCGCCCGCTATCAGGGCAACGAGACCGATAATCTTCAGGCTGGTGAGCACGATTTGCGTACGACCGCCCCACTCCGCGCCACGAACATTAACCAAAGCGAAAAAGATAATAGCGGCGGCGGCCCAGGCCAGCTGCATGCCGGAAGAACCAGAGCCGAACACCTGGTTTGCCAATTCGCCAAAAAGAATAGCCACACCGGCGATAGCCCCTGGTCCGCTGACCAGCACCATCATCCAGGCTTGCATGAAGCCGGCGAATGGACCGTACGCCTCGGTGAGCGCGTGGTAGGAAACACCGGATTTCGGTATGAGTGCGGACAGTTCGGCCAGCGTCAGCGCCCCGCACAAGGTAATGACCCCGCACAGTGCCCAGAAAAAATAAACTTGCCACTCGCTCGTGGCAACCGCAGCAAGTTCTCCGGGGGTGAAGAATATACCTGAGCCGATCATGTCGCCCATGACGATGGCGAGCACGGCCCAGAGACCGAGTTTTCTTTGTAGTGACATTCGTTCCCGGCTGTTGGTCTTATTCGATACCGCGAAAAGTGAGCCTTAAATTTACAGGTCTTAACAGTTGTGTGGAAGTGCTATTCTCGCTGTAAAGATGGCGGCAAGGCAGTAATTCATTGTTAACACTCGATGCAAAGGCAGTCGCAACCGCGTTGCCCTATGACCAGCTGATTGAGACGCTAAGAAAAGCATTCAGTACTGGCATCGATGTTCCACAGCGCACAAATTACGAAGTCGACATTCCTGACGGCACGCCAGGGACGCTGTTGTTAATGCCAGCGTGGCAGCCCGGTAGCGGGCTGGGCGTAAAAATTGCCACTGTGTTTCCGGATAATGCACAGCTCGGGAAGCCTGTCGTTTTTTCCAGCTACCTGTTAATGAGCGCTGAGACTGGCATACCGGTTGCGATGCTGGATGGTACTGAGCTTACGTTGCGCCGAACGGCAGCGGCTTCTGCTCTGGCATCCTCTTTCCTGTCACGCGAGGATGCCAATTCCCTGTTAATGGTTGGCACTGGCAATCTTGCACCACATCTGATCGCGGCGCACGCGACAGTGCGCTCGATCCGCGAAGTGCGTATCTGGGGCCGGCGCATGGATGCGGCAAGACAGCTCGCGGAAACGCTCGCCGATGCGGAGTTTTCGGTGACTGTTGCGGAAGACCTTGAGAGTGCTGCGCGTGAAGCGGACATCATCAGTTGCGCGACGCTCGCAACGGAGCCGTTGATTGTGGGCGAGTGGTTAAGCGCAGGTCAGCACATTGATCTGGTTGGAGCGTTCAGGCCGAATATGTGCGAGGTGGATGAGGCCGCGATTGTTCGGGCGGACGTATATGTCGACACGCGGGCTGGAGCGATATCCGAGGCAGGTGAAATTGTCCAGGCGATGCGCAGTGGGGCATTGAGTAAGGCTGATATCAAGGGTGAACTCGCTGAACTTGCCGAGGGCAGTGTTAGCGGGCGCGGTAACGACGATGTCATTACACTATTCAAGTCGGTAGGTAGTGCATTGGAAGATCTGGCGGCAGCAGAACTTGTGATGAGAAATTTTCAACAGAATACGTAAAACCGTACCGACAGCACTGAACTGAAAATCGCCTCGCAGGATGGGCTGCGACAATTCAAGATCAACTACAAAGATGCACTAATTCCTGATTAGTTTATCTCTACGCAGTTGCCCTGCAATAGCCTTAACCTGATGGTCAATTACCTGATCTGCGGAATCATGCTCAAAAATCAGCGACTCGATCGCCCAGATTTTTCTTTCTTCGGCGGCAAGGTATAGCTCGCTGACAAAGGTGGACGTCGTATCGTGTTGAAAACCTGATGCGGAATTAAATTCCGGGTAATCATACTGAAACAGATTGAATGCACCGCCCGTCGGACGATTGGCAATCGCACCCGCAACATCCTGTCCTTTTAGTCTGACAAAAAGAATGGCATCAAAACGACGTGCGCGAATCGCATTATTTATTGCGTTGCGGGAAACCTGCGGACTTCTGCCAACGACAGTGTAATAAGCTGTCATTGTAGATTTGTCGCCGGAAAAAGAGGCCGCGAGTTCTCTCTCAAATTGTGCTCTTGAGGCGAAATCACCAGCGACGCAGATGACCAGAACGTTTTCGAAGCGAATTTGTGCTGCAGACGAGTCATCGAATGTCTTAATAATGTTCGATGGCGTTGAGCAGGATGTCAGCAGCAAGACAAAGGTGGCAATGGCAACCAGGTTGGGGTTTAGTTGTCGTCGCACACAGACCTCCAGATTTCACAGGAATAACATTTCGTAAGCGGACAATATACCATCGCTGACAAGGACTGGGCCGCAAACGCTGAAAGCCGGAAATGCTGTAATATACTGTTCCTTTTCAAACGCTTAGCAAAATATGTTTCGACTCAAACAAATACACTCCCGGCCCAGCAAGAAAAAATATCCCAAGCCGGATGTGAAACGCATCCTGGCTGAGGAATCTTTGTTGCGCGGAATTCTTGGCAGCGTCGCTATCGCCGCGTTGCTTTGTTGGGCATGGGCAGTGCATGCGATGACCACCGGGCGGGTGTTTCCATGGTTTTCCATACTGATCGGTATGCTGATCGGTGTCGCAATGCAGCGTTTCGGGCGCGGTATGGATTGGCGCTTTCCCCTGAGCGCAGGCCTGGTTGCCGGCGTTGCGGCGTACGCGGGCAACCTCATGATCGGCGTTCTGCAAACAGGCCGCTATATCGAGGCGCAACCGCTGCAGGTGATCGCAGGAATTTCGCTGGATACCATTAGCCATTTTTTCAAAAACACCATAACTCCGGTTGACCATATTTATGCGTTATGCAGTGTGGGCGTAGCTGCTTTTTTTGCCAACCGACGACTGAACCGGCGCGAAGTGCTCGCATTGCGGAGCAACAAAAGGGAAGGTGAATGAGCACAGAGAAACTAAAAATCTATGGCGATTCCCGCTCCGGGAATTGTTACAAGCTGCAATTGCTGTGCGCGGAAATGGGTGTCGACTATGACTGGCAGGAAATCGACATTCTGGCTGGAGATACTCGTACGCCGGAATTCCTGGCCATGAACGCCAACGGCAAGATTCCTCTGCTGAAACTCCCGGACGGCCGTTACCTCGCTGAGTCGAACTCTATCCTTACTTACCTCGCCGATGGCAGCGATTTTTTTTCCGGAGACGCGTTTACCCGCGCAAAGATATTGCAATGGATGTTTTTTGAGCAATACAGCCATGAACCGAATATCGCGACGGCGCGCTTCATTATCCAGTACCTCGGCAATCCTGCGGACAAACAGGCTGTATTGAAAGAAAAAAGCACGGCTGGTTACAAAGCTCTGGACGTGATGGAGCAACAACTTCTGCAGCACAATTTCATATCAGGCGATAAGTACAATATTTCGGACGTTGCCCTGTTTGCTTATACACACGTTGCAGATGAGGGCGGCTTCGATCTTGGGCCCTATCCGGCGATTCGAGACTGGATAGAGCGCATCAAAGCCAGGCCAAATTACATTGCGATGGGCGCACGATGACAGCGAAAGTGGAATTCTTTTACGACTACGTCAGCACCTACTCGTATCTCGCAAACAGTCAGCTTGGAAAACTTGATGCAGAAATTATTTACCGGCCGATGTTTCTTGGTGCTGTCATGGAGGCGACTGGTAATCGGCCACCAGGGACAGTCGAGGCAAAACGAAAGTACCTGTTTGCAGACATCGAACGCTGGGCGAAACAGTATTCGATCCCGTTTGCGATGAATCCAATATTTCCGCAAAACACCATCAAGGCACTGCGGCTGGCGTTGGTATCCCAACAGCAGGGAACATTCGATTTAATTCACCAGCCGTTGTTTGATGCGATGTGGGTACAGCAGCTGGATTTGAGCGATGAGTCAGTGCTCACCAAAATCGTTGCAGACGCCGGGTTGTCAGCTCATGACATGTTGCAGAAGATCACGATGGACGATATCAAAGGCGAATTGAAAGCGAACACAGCAGAGGCGATCAGTCGAGGCGCTTTTGGCGCGCCGACATTTTTTGTCGGAGAGGAAATGTTCTTTGGTAATGACCGGTTTGAGTTTATTGTCGAGGCAATCAGCCGGTAGTGCGGCATCTTGCCGTGATAGACCTTCAGGCCGTACGAACCCCGGCAGCAACTTCATGCTGCGCCGGGATGCCGGCAAGCAATTCGCGCACCATTTCTTCTACCTGCTCAACCGCATCGCTTACACCAAGAAAACAGGGCGGATCGCGACGCAACAATGACCAGTTATTGGACTTGAGAACGCGGACAAGATGCGTAAGGTTGCCCTTAATTGCATCGACGTAAGGATTCTGTCCGTCACACAAAACCTCAATGTACCGATAAGCGCGATTGAATTTAGTCTGCAACCGGTCTTTGGAAACCTGCTGATAGAACATGGGCGTCTTTTTCAGCAAATCGATACCGGACTCATAACGAACCACGTATTCGCCAGGTTCGGCATTTTCGACGGCAATGCCGCCCAGTACGAATTCGTTGTATAGCCGGTCGCGACATTTTTCCAGATAACAACGATCAGCCATCTGGGCTATCAGGTCGGCGGTGCCAAGTAAGTGTCCGCAAATTGCATCACGAGGATCATCGAGCTCGATACTGTCGAGGTCGAGCTCATAACCCGTGAAATGAACGATCATGCTGCTGACACCGACGTCTTTTGTCAGGCCAAGCTTGGGCAAATATCGGCGCAGGAAGTCTGCACTTCTCGATACATGATAAAGGGTGAATTCCGCGCCGTTTTGGAAGCCCTTGTCGCGTTCCTTGTGCCGAAGGTAACCTGAGTCATGAAAAAGTGAGGTGATGATGACCATTTGAGTGCGGTGCGCTCCGAGTCGTTCAGCTGGATCGACGCTGCGTTCATAGCCTACAACAAGGCGCGCCAGAGCCAGCGTCATGTCCAACGTATGCTGCATGTCATGGTAGGTCGTATCGCAGCCGTGGTAGCCCGGATACTGGCCGGTGAAAAGCCGCGCACAGTCGTAAAACGCCAGCCACAACTTATCGAAAGAGGCGCCGGGAAATGTTTCTGAAAACAGCAGGTGCACGGCATCGCGAACGGCTACAGGATCGCTTACCTGCACCGTATTGGTCACGTCGTAATCATTACGGCGATCCTGTGTCATCAGTTTTTTACTTTTATTTTTGATGTTCGAGGCACCCGCAGTCCAGGTTGCCAGTTTGACGTCGTCCTTCATACGCCAATCCGCTGTGAGTAGCTTAACGGAAAGAAGTCCCTGGATTGCCCGAATTCAGTACGAATTCCCGGAAGTGGAACTCCCTGCTCGACGCAAAAAGAGACCTGTGTCGCGGAATATGTCATATCGGTGGCCCGAGTATTTCATGAGTGAGCGGGACTGTCGGTTTCTGTGCCGGCAGCGGATGCGACCGCCCGGCAGGCGTAGTCTGAAACACTTCAACTGCAGCCAATATATGCTGAACTGCCCGAATCATCTACCGTTTTCATTCCTGGTAGTCCAACAAGGCAGGTTTGATGGACGACTAAAAGCCCTCCTCCGTGAAATGTTCGGGCCAGACTCATACCGAGAACTCAGCCACTACTGGTGTGTGATCGGATGGCCGCTCCCAGGTTCGCGGTTTGCGGTCAACATAACTGGCGGTGCAGACCTCGGCCAAAGCAGCGCTTGCCAGTATCAAGTCGATGCGCAGGCCGGCATTGCGGCGGAATCCTGCCGCCCGGTAATCCCACCAGCTGAAGGTATTCTCTGCCTGCTCAAACTGGCGAAAAACGTCGGTCAGGCCCAACTTTTTCAGGTTTGCCAGCGCCGCCCGTTCAGCCGGACTGCATAGAATGTCCTCGCCCCATTTTTCGGCGTCGTAGACATCACGATCCTCCGGAGCGATGTTGAAATCTCCTAAAACAACCAGCCTGTCGTGGGTCTCGAGCTCCGCCGTCAGGAACCGCTCCAGCGCGGTCAGCCAGTTAAGCTTGTACGCGTATTTTTCTGAGCCAACACTTTGGCCATTGGGTATATAGAGATTGACGACGCGGATACCATCGATGGTCGCAGCCAGGATACGTCGTTGTGGGTCCTCAAACTCTGGAAAATCGGTGACGTGATCAGTGGATTCGATGCGACTGATGACGGCAACGCCGTTATAAGTTTTCTGCCCGCTGGCGACAGCGCTATAACCCAACTCTGCAAATGCCTCGGTCGCAAACTTCGCAGTAACCTGTTTGATTTCCTGCAGGACCAGCACATCAGGACTCGCGCTTGCCAGCCACTCCAGCACATGGGCCAAACGAACATTGAGGGAATTTACATTCCAGGTCGCAATTTTCATGCAGCTGCTCCGATGCCGCTTTGCAACAGCAGCGCATCGAGGGTTGGCTTGCGGCCACGAAAAGCGATATAGGCTTCCATGAAATCTCTGCTGCCACCGATCTCCAGTATTTCTTTCCTGAAACGCGCGGCAGTTTCTGCATTGAAAATTCCGGACTCTTCAAAAGCGGCAAAGGCGTCCGCGGCCAGCACTTCGGCCCATTTGTAACTGTAATAACCTGCTGCATAGCCGCCGGCAAAAATGTGACTGAAGCTGTGCGGTTGTCGGTTGTATTCCGGAGCCTCGATCAAAGCTACATCGCCTCGCACGTTGTTCAATACCTCGAGTGCTTTACTACCGAGTGCCGGGTCGTAATTCGCGTGTACCAGGAAATCGAATAACGCGAATTCTATTTGCCGCAACATCGCCAGACCATCACCAAAATGACGGCTGCTATTCAGTCGGTCAAAAATCTCACGCGGCAACGGTTCACCGGTCTTGCAATGCTCCGAACAATGTTCAAGAACTTCATAGCTCCAGGCAAAATTCTCCATAAACTGGCTGGGCAGCTCAACCGCGTCCCAGGGCACACCGTTAATGCCGGCTATGCTGGGGTAGTCCACCGTGGTCAGCAGGTGATGCAGCATGTGACCGAATTCATGAAAGAGCGTTACAACATCGTCATGCGTCAGTAGCGACAGACCTTGCGCATCCGGCGGTGAGAAATTGCATACCAGATAGCCAACCGGCGGGATATTTTCGCCGGCGAGATTTTTCCGGATGACACACTCATCCATCCAGGCGCCGCTTCGCTTGCCTTTGCGGGCGAAAAGATCGGTATAGAAGCTGCCAAGGAGGTTTTCGTTCTTGTCCCTGACCTCAAAGTATTTGACCGTTTCATGCCAGCCGCGCACGTCAGGGTTTTCAGTGACCGTAATTTCGTAAAGCCTGGACGCCAGGGCGAATAATCCGCGCTTGGCGACGTTGGCGGGGAAATACTGCCGCAATTCTTCGTCGGCAACTGAAAACCTTTGTACTTTCAGTTTTTCCAGATAATAGGCGACATCCCAGGCATGCAAGGGAGCATCAGCAATTTCCTGGATATCATCCAGCTCAGTTTGCGCGCTGGAACGCGATCGCTCGGCAAGCTCGTGCAGGAAATCCAGTACCTCGTCTATCGTGCCGGCCATCTTGGTCGCCAGTGAATACTCCGCGTAGTTTTCGAAACCGACCAGTTGGGCGGCTTCATGACGCAGCGCGAGAATCTTTTCAATGGCGTCACTGTTGTCCCACTGGTCATTGTCGGCCTGGTCGGAAGCACGGGTGGCCCAGGCTTTGGAGAATGCCTGCCGAACCTCGCGGTTGTCTGCATGCGTCATGACGGCATGGTAATTCGGGTAATCCAGCTTGAGCCACCAGCCCTTGACCTCCTGTTGCCGGGCCTCCTCGCGGCCCCGATCCAGTACGGTTTGCGGTAGTCCGGCAACTTCGGCCTTGTCTGTAGCGTGGAAATGCCAGCTGTCGGTCGAATCCTGGACGTTCTGATCAAACTTGGCCTGCGTCGCAGCAAGTTCCTGCATTAACTCGCGATACCTTGCTTTGGATGCTTCCGGCAGTGCGGCACCAGCGAGGCGAAAGTCACGCAGTTCCTGTTCCAGTAGCATGTGCATTGCCGGCGTGGCAGATGCAGGCATGGAATCAGCCACCTGTTGGTACGCTTCCTGCAGCTTCTTGTTTTGTGATAATTCGGTGCCATGTTCGGTCATTAACGGCAACGATTCGTTGTAGGCGTCTCGCCAGGCCGGATCCTCCAGCACGCTTTGCAGGTGACTGATGGGCGACCAGACGCGGTTGAGTTCGTGGCTCATCTCTTCCAGCGGCGCTACCAGGGTCTGAAAATCCCGCTTGGCAGAATCGTCCAGGAGTTCAGTGAGCTTTCCGCGATGCTCTGAGATAAGCTCTCGCAGCGCCGGCAACGCATGCTCTGGCCGGATGTCGCCAAAGAGCGGCAGCGCTGACGAATCAAGAAGTGGATTTGACATGAATTCAGACCATTAATAACAAGAACAGCAAGCGGCAGGATGGTATCACAGGGCCCGGAGTTGGCGTGGCCGCAAGCAACACAGAAAGCACAGTTTTACAGGACGGAGTAGCAAGCGTGACGACAACATTTGACCTTATTGTTATTGGCGGCGGCAGTGGCGGGCTGGCGCATGCGCAGCGAGCAGCGGAGTACGGCGCAAAAGCTGCGGTGGTGGAATTCGCACCGCTCGGTGGAACCTGCGTCAATGTTGGCTGCGTGCCGAAAAAAATCATGTGGTATGCGGGTCATCATGCCCAGCAAATACAGCATGCCCGCGATTTCGGTTTCGCCGTTGAGAGCAATGGCCATGACTGGGCGAATGTTAAAAAGAATCGCGATGCCTATATCGCGCGCCTTAATGGCATTTACGACAAGAATCTGAATCGTCGCGGCGTCATACATTTGCAAGGCAGCGGCAAATTCGTTGATGCCCATACGGTGGAAGTCGATGGTGATCAGTATTTTGCGGAAAGAATCGTGATCGCAACGGGTGGCTATCCCATCGTGCCACGCGTTCACGGGGCAGAGTTTGGCATTACTTCCGATGGTTTCTTTGCATTGGCGGAGCGGCCGGAGAAGGTCGCATTGGTCGGCAGCGGCTATGTTTCAGTTGAACTGGCCGGTATATTCAATGCCCTGGGATCCGACACTACCGTGCTGGTACGCAAAGACGGTGTCTTGCGAAAATTCGACGGCATGCTGCGTGAGGAGTTGCAGAATGCGATGGCGAACAGCGGTCTTAAGCTGGAGACGGGTGTTATTCCACACGAGCTCAGGAAAACCGACAGTGGCATCACATTGCTGGCCGAGGATGGCCGTGAATTTGGTGAATACGATGCCATTGTCTGGGCCGTTGGTCGGGCACCAAACAGCGAGCAGCTGAATTTAAAGGCAGCCGGCGTGCAGATGGATGGCTATGGTTTTGTTTCTGTCGATGAATGGCAGAAGACCAACGTCGAGCACATCTTTGCGTTAGGTGATGTCACAGGCCGGGCTGCGCTAACACCGGTTGCGATTGCGGCAGGGAGACGCCTGGCTGATCGCCTCTACGGCGGCATGCAGGACAGGCGCCTGGATTACAACATGATCCCGACAGTGGTTTTTACCCACCCGCCAATCGGTACTGTAGGGCTGACTGAAGACGAGGCAAGAAAGGAATATGGCGACGACGTAAAGATTTACGAATCGCGGTTTAACCCTATGCTCTATACTTTTAGCGAAAAGAAAGTCCAGACAGCAATGAAACTGGTTACCGTTGGTCAAGAAGAACGCATCGTTGGCTGTCACATCATCGGTGATGGCGCGGATGAGATGCTACAGGGATTCGCTGTCGCCGTTCGCATGGGTGCCACGAAGCAACAGTTCGACGACACAGTCGCCATCCACCCGACCAGCGCGGAAGAACTGGTCACCATGCGCTAAAGGAATAATCATTAATGGTATTCCAACCTCGAAAATTCGTACTGTTGGCCATCGTTTTCCTGCCATTGAGTGCACTGGTGGACATTGCACCTGAATTCGTCGAGGGAGTGTGGCTAAGCGGGGACGGTACCGGGTGGATAAAAATTGAATTGGGTGCTGACGGCCTGATCGGCAGCATTGCAGGTTCGCCGGATGAATCCGGCGAGCGTAAGCCGACAGACAGGGATGATTTGAATCCGGAGCCGGCGTTACGGGACAGGTTGATGTTGGGGCTGACAATCATGGATGGTTTTCGCTACGCAGGTGAGGGCAAGTGGAAGAACGGAAGAATCTATGACCCAAACAGTGGCAAAACCTACAAGTGCAAGCTGACCTTGATCGATGAGAACACGCTGGAATTACGCGGCTATATCGGAATCTCACTGCTGGGCAGGACAGAAACATGGACGCGCCGCGAGTAGAGACAGATCTTTATTGCTGATTAAGATTGCACCCGTAATCGTAAAGCTAAGACCCGGTTGTACAAAAAGTGTCAGTAATGTTCGGGGACGAACGGCGGCTTTTTCTTAAAGCGGTAGTTGAATCGCTATCGCTGGATGTTTTGGGGTCAGAGTAAAATCACTGTTGTTTTGGATGTTTTAGGGTCAGAGTAAAATCACTGTTGTTTTTACTCTGACCCCATTTATTCTGCCGTTGTGCCCACCGGCTCCACCGTAAGTTGCTGCTCCGCAGTCATAAGACACTGAATAGTTGCTAAGAAAACGCTATTCTCCGTGCTAGTCAGGCTGCGCCCCTAACAGGATTGGCATGTCACTGATTTCAGAACTGAAACGCCGCAATATTTTCCGTGTTGCGCTCCTGTACCTTGTTGCAAGCTGGATGATCCTCCAGGTTGCCGACCTTGGTGTTTCGCTTCTCGGCCTGCCAGGTTGGATTGGCCGGTTTACGTTTCTCTTGCTCGTCATCGGTTTTCCACTGGTGGTGTTTTTCTCGTGGGTCTACGAGATAACCCCGGAGGGCATCAGGCGGGAAAAGGATATCGCGCGCGATGCCTCGATGACCGCAGACACCGCGCGCAAAATGAATGTCGCCATCGTGGTCTTGCTGCTTCTTGCTTTGGGCGGCATGGTCGCGGACCGGCTGATTCCTGAGGATACGGTTTCCGCCAGCTCAGTGGCCGTGGAGGTGCCCGATCCTGCTGGTCCGCCCGAGCAATCGATCGCGGTGCTGCCTTTCGTTAACATGAGCGCCGACCAGGATAATGAGTATTTCTCCGATGGCCTGTCTGAGGAACTTCTTCATCTGCTCTCCAGGATTCCAGAGTTGCAGGTCGCGGCAAGAACATCGACGTTCAGTTTCAAAGGCTCTGACGCCAGCATCCCAGAGATCGCCAGCAAGCTGCAAGTTGCACATGTGCTTGAGGGCAGTGTCAGAAAATCTGGCGAGAACATTCGAATAACTGCCCAGCTGATCAAGGCATCTAACGGCTATCACCTGTGGTCCAAATCCTGGGACCGAAAGCTCACGGATGTGTTTGCTATTCAGGATGAAATCGCAGCAGCTGTTGTTAGTGCATTGAAGGTGACATTGTTAGGTGAGGCACCGCACGCGCAGGTCACGGACGCACGCGCCTACGAACTGTATCTGCAGAGCAAAGCATTAGTGAACCTGTCCACAAAGGAATCTCTTGCAGAAGCGGCTCTATTACTCAACGATGCGCTAGCGATCGACCCGGACTATGCGAAGGCGTGGACTGAGCTTGGTATTATCCAGATCAATCAGGCCGGCCATGGTTATGTGCCTCCCAAAATCGGTTTCGAGCGTGCGCGTATTTCGATTGAACGAGCCCTGCAGGTCGAGCCGAACGACGCACGCGCTTTATCCGGACTCGGCTGGATCGCGTTATTCCATGATTGGGATTTTTCCAAGGCCGCACAACTGCTTCGCAAAGCCAGGGAGCTCGAACCCGGTAACGTCAGTGTTCTGAATGCTGCCGCAACCTTGGCCGGCACCTTTGGTCAGCGCAATCAGAAGATCTCGCTGCTTGAGGCCGCGATTGAGCTTGATCCGTTCGCCATGGTTGCTCTCTATAATCTGACCATTGCGTACCTGAACGCCGGGCGACTCGACGATGCGGCCGAGCGCATCGACGACATGCGCACCGTCGAGCCGAACTCTTTCTATGCAGTAAATGCTGAGGCCTGGTTGACCTGGTTCAGAGGGGATTTGGAGGCCGCTCTTGAGAGATTCACAGACCTCGGAGGGAGCGTCGGCAACTGGGGTAGAGTGTTCACACTGCATGACCTGGGCCGTGATGATGAAATTGATGAGGCAATCCAGGTACTCCTGGATGCTGGTGGACGACCATCACAACTTGCAGCAGTCTACGCTTATGTCGGCGACCACGACAAGGCATTTGCGAAGTTTGAAAACGCGTACGAAATGCGGGACGACTGGCTGATCGAAATCCGGTTTTTCAAATTCCTTGAATCGTTGTACCTGGACCCACGTTGGGAAGCCTTGCTGCAGAAGATCGGCATTTCTGATGCTGACGCCAATCGAATTGGTAACTAGTTTGCTGTCCTGCTGCCCCGCTAAACGCACTCGAAAGGCAAGTCGTGGAGAAAGAGGTCGTTCAACCTGACTGCAAAGTAAGGGTCAGAACTTGCCATTTACAGATGTTTTGGGATCAGAGTAAAATCACTGTTGTTTTTACTCTGACCCCATTTATTTCTGCAATTTCGGCGAGCATGCCCGCCTTTACTTGTCTAAAACAGAAAATGCACCAACAAGCAGCGCTCGGCTACATCAAAAACTGATTCACGGTGCCGATGTAAGCGACCGAACCCGCAGGCTT
>SMVA01093612.1_pt1 | contig 22540 bp, 17 predicted proteins | sample 2456451 | NCBI WGS metagenome assembly SMVA01 (sample SAMN11095933, study PRJNA526329) | marine sediment metagenome | biome: Marine sediment; feature: Surficial sediment; material: Deep marine sediment; isolation source: Hadal surficial sediment | place: Pacific Ocean | collected 2014-05 | depth... | reverse complement strand
CGAGAAGCTGATCTACGGCGGGATCGATCACCTCTCGCCGGGGTCGATCGAGGCAATCGCCGACCGTGTCGTGACGGTCAACGGGCTGAGCAAGGCGTACGCGATGACCGGCTGGCGAATCGGCTACATCTGTGCCCCCGGCGGCGATCCGCCCTTCGCCAGATCGATCGCCAAACTCCAGGGCCAGATGACCGGCAACATCACGTCGTTCTGCTACCCGGCGATCGTCGAGGCGATCTCGAACAGCGCTGCGGCCGTCGAGCAGATGCGTACGACCTTCGCCGAGCGTGCGGCGCTCATCCACGGGCTGCTGACCGCGATGCCGGGGGTTTCCTGCCCGCGTCCGACCGGCGCGTTCTACGCGTTCCCCGATATCGGCGCCCACTTCGGCAAGCGGTCGCCGGCCGGCCGCGAGATCTTGGATTCGGTGAGCTTCGCGACGGCGTTGCTGGAGGAAGCCGGCGTCGCCGTGGTCCCGGGCGTCGACTTCGGCGCGTGCGCTGACCGGCACATCCGGTTCAGCTTCGCGTGCTCGCCCCGGCTCATCGAGGACGGCTGCGGGCGAGTCGACCAGTGGTTGAGAAGCCTGCCGTAACGAGCGCGGCATGACCAACGACGCCATCTTCTGCGTCGGGTGCGGTTACGACCTGCGCACCCTTCCGATCGAGGGCCCGTGTCCCGAATGCGGGAGGGCGATCGCCGAGTCATTGGGCGGCCGACGCCTGGCGGCGGCGGATTCACGCTGGCTTGCGCGGCTCGCCACCGGGCAGTCACTGGTTTCCTGGGGCCTGCCGCTCGCGATTGTCGGCTTCTGCCTGATGCCACTGCTCGGAATGGTCATGGGGATCCTGAGCTACATGGGCGGTCTGTCGGTCACGGCCATGTTCATTGTCCTTGCGATCCTGGCGGTGGCCGTCGTGAGCGGGTTAGTGCTTGTCTGGATCGGGGCGATCCTGGTCACGGCGCCCGACCCCAGCGAGAGCGACACGGAGGCCCCCGACTCGGCGCGACGGCTTGCACGCTGGGGCCTGGCGTCAACGATCGGGATCATCTTTCTTGCGGTGGTCGTCGCGTGGCTGCCCATTCCGGTCACCGTCACCATTGTGGCCGGCATCATCCTGCGGCTGCTGGCGGCGGTCAGTGTGACGGTCGGGTTGACGGCGCTGCTGCGATGCCTGGCCGGGCATGCCACCCGGATCCCCGATCAGGAGCTCGCCCGCCGCACCGATCGCATGAGGCGGGTCCTGGGCTGGACGCTCCCGGCGTTCCTGATTGCCATGATGATCGGCCCCGCGTTGGCATCGCTGCAGGTACTCGTCCCCGCCCTGGCGGGGATCAACGTCAATGCCCTCCAGTCAATATTCGGTCTCACCGGTGTTGCGATCGGCGGCGTCGTGCTGTTCATGCTGGCACGGCTTTCGACCAGGATGCGTCAGTACCGCCAGGCATTTCGCGGGGCCCGCGACGAGGCAAGCGCAAGGCACGCCGGGAATTGACTTCAGGGCGTGGACTATCGGACCGATTGCCGCGACATGATCGACACCACGGCACCCGCGTCCACGGTCTCGTATTCCATCGTCGGCTGCCGGGAATCCGGCCGGACCATGGTCGAGCGTCTGCTGGGCAGGCACCGGGGTGCCGGGCCGGGAAGGGTCGTTCATGTCATCCGTGACGGCCGCGACGCAGCGATCGACGCCTGGGATGCGTTGCCGCCGCGTCATGGGCTGACCCTGGAGGCGTACGTCGAGTCATTCGCGACCCACTGGGTCAGCTTCATCGAGCATGTCCGCGAGGCCGCCCAGGGCAACGACGACCGTTACCTCGAATTGCGGTACGAGACGCTGAAGAGCGATCCGGCCGCCGCGATCGAGGGGCTCCTGGAATTCCTGCGGATCGATGCATCACCCGACACCGTGGGCGATTGCGTGCAACGTGTGAATTTCGCGTCGTGCACGGCCGGTGATTGGCGTCATCGCTTTGACGGTGAGGCCGCATTCCGGTTCGACGCGGTGGCAGGCTACCTGTTGCAGCAGCTGGGCTACTCGGAACCGACGAGTACCGGGCTCCGCCGCGCGGCCTGATCCCTACGCATAGGTATCGATCTGCCCGCCCGGCTCCTGCTGCTTCTCGGCCTGTGCCTGCCGTGCGATCTGCTGCGCCTTGGCCGCGACCTGCCGGTCCGCGGACGACGGCTCCGCGGGTGCGAGCGCCGCAGCGCGGACACGTTGCATCTTCAGGATCGTCGCATCGGGGTCGCCCTCGACCGGCGAGACATCGATCGGTACCTCGCCCGCAACGGCATAACGCTTGCCGTCCGGACCGGTGGTGTACGTGTACGAGACCGGTCCAGCTGCTGCGCCACCCGTGCTCTTGTGCGCCTGCTCGTGAGCCCGAACCTGGCGATCCTGGCTGCGAAGCTCCTGGATTTCCTTCTGGTCCTCGTCGCACTGCCCGTCTTTGCAAGCGGCCGCCGACAGCTCCACGCGATCCGGTTCGCGTTGCCGCAACGCCGGGGCCGGCGCGATCTCGGCGACCGGTTTCCGTGCGATCGCGCGTGACGACACGCCAGCCAGTTCAGCCAGACCGTCATACAAACGCACGCTTCCCGCAGGTGAGACCATCCGACCCTCTCTTCCCAGGGGTCAGATCGGCTAGAGCTCTGAGCTGATTTCGCTTCGAAATCAGCTCAGAGCTCTTTTTTCCAACCGCCGTTGCATGACGGCGATTGCTTCAGGGTTGTTGTCGATAAGAACCGCGTTGCGGCCGTTGGCAGCGGCCGCCTCGCCCAACGTGCCGCTGCCGGCGAAGAAATCCAGCAGCCGGTCGCCGGGACGCGAGTGGATCTTCACGATCCGCTCGACCAGACGCAGCGGCTTCTGGGTCGGGTAGCCCGTCCGCTCACGGCCCTGCGTGGGCACGATCGTCATCCACCACACGTCGGTCGGCGTCTTGCCGCGAGCGGCCTTTTCCGGCGTGACCAGTCCCGGCGCCATGTACGGGATCCGGTCCATCTCGTCGTAGTTGAAGGTGTAATTGCCGGGGTCTTTCGCGTACCACAGGATCGTGTCGTGCTTGGCAGGCCAGCGGCTCCGCGATCGCCCACCGTAGTCGTAGGCCCAGATGATCTCGTTCATGAACGACGGGCGGCCGAAGATGCCGTCGAGTTGAACCTTGCAGTAGTGCGACTCGCGCGGGTCAACGTGCACGAACAGCGACCCATCGGCCCCCAACAACCGGTGGGCCTCCTCCAATCGGGGGCCGAGGAAGGCCGGGTAGTCTTCGAAGGCATCGTCGTACGTCTGTGTGCCGAGCTCGACCGTGCGGTAGGTGCGGCCCCCGAATCCACGGCGGTCGCCGCCATCGTCACGCACCGTTTGCAGCGTGGTGTGCGTCCGCGGTTTGCCGGTGTTGAATGGCGGATCGATGTAGATCAGATCGAACGACGCATCCGCCATCGTCCGCAGGATGGGGAGATTGTCGCCGTGGAGAATCTCGATCATGAACTGTTGCGCTCATCGAGCCGCTCGGCATGGTCGCGGAGCTTGACGGCATACTCGGCAACCGTGTCATAGACGCTGGCCAGCAGACCGACGAGCGGGAACTTTCCGGGCAGCGGCGACGGCCCCAGCCGACGCAACAACGCATGCGACGCATGGTGCGGCGGCGGCATCCGCTGCAACTGCGCGAGCTCCGGCCCCGGCCGCCAGAACGAATCGAGGCACTCGTGCAGAGGTCGAGTCGCCTGGACCGCCTGTGGCGGAATCGGTTCGGAGTGGGCGACTGCGTCGGTCGTCCCATGGCGGGTGCGAGCCGTGCCAAGCCGGTCGACGACGCGGTTGCTCGGCATGCCACGCAGGTCGAAGGCGACCAACGGGTCGTCACCGAGACGCTCCGCGACCAGGTATGCCACCGCCGCCGCATGCTTGCACGCCACACCGCGCCGGCAAGTGCATTCGACCTCGACTTCACCGATGTCGGGCACCAGCCGCAGGCCCAACGGATTCATCATCGCCTCCAGCGGCTGCGGTACCTCGCGTGCGAGCAGCTTGGCGGCGTAGAACGCCTCGCCGGCCATGGCGTCGAAGACCCCCCGCCACTGCTGGTCCGTGAATTCCGGAATCCGCCAGCGGACCTCGTAGGGGTTGGCCATGCTGCCCTGCACGCGCCCGACGACGCCGCCGGAGGACATCTGCAACGAGATGATCTGCCCGTTTCGCGCGTACTCCAGCCCCATCACCCGGGCGGCCGTGGGTATCACCTGCTCCAGCAGTTCGAGCCACCGCCCGGCAACCCAGGTCCTCGGCGTCTCGACATCGCCGGCCCGCAGTTTCAGGCCGTTGCGTACCCGACGCGGCGTCATGGGCCGAAACTCGAATGACCGCCTCGTACCACCGGTCATGCATCGGCCTCCAACGCGTCGGCCCGCAGGTGCAGGATCTCCTCGAGCCGCTCCGTGTCAAGCTCGGTCAGCCACTGCTCACCGGAGGAGATCACGTTGTCGGCGAGCGCGGTCTTCCGCTCGATCATCTGATCGATGCGTTCCTCGAGCGTCCCGACGCAGACGAACTTGTGTACCTGCACGGGGCGCGTCTGCCCGATCCGGTAGGCACGATCGGTCGCCTGGTTCTCGACGGCGGGGTTCCACCACCGGTCGAAGTGGAAGACGTGGTTGGCCGCGGTGAGGTTGAGACCGATGCCGCCGGTCTTCAGCGACAGGATAAAGATCGGCATCGAGCCGTCACGCTCCTGGAAGCGGTCGACCATCTCCTGCCGACGTGGCGGCGATGTGCCCCCGTGCATGAACTGCGCGTCGGTGTCGAGGTCCTGGCGGATCATCGCGGACAACAGGTGGCCCATCCGCCGGTATTGCGTAAAGACAAGTGCGCTGTCGCCCGCGGCGAGGATCTCATCGAGCATCTCCATGAGTCGCTTGCACTTGCCGGAGCGCGCCGACAGCGGCTGCACCTCGTCGGCCGGCGCCGCCTCGGGGCTGAGCCCCGCCAGACCCTGTAACGCCGCGAGCGTCGCATCGGGCAGCTGCGCGGGATGGTTGCAGATCTGCTTGAGCCGGGTCAAGGTCGCCAGCACGCGTCCGCGGCGTTGCATCCCCGCGACCTCGTCGACACTCGACAAGAGGTCCTCGACCACCGCCTGGTACAGCCCGGCCTGCCGGGGTGTGAGCGTCGCGTACTCCTTGGTCTCGGTGCACGCCGGCAGGTCGGCGATCACCGTGGGGTCCGTCTTGAGCCGCCGCAGGATGAACGGGTGCACGAGCTTGCGCAGCGACTCGGCCTTTTCGGCGTCGCGGTGACGCTCGATGGGCACGGCGCAGCGGCGCCGGAAGTCCCCGGCCGGGCCGAGGTGGCCCGGGTTACAGAACTCCATGATCGACCACAGTTCGGTGAGGCGATTCTCGACGGGCGTGCCGGTCAGGGCCACGCGTCGTTCGGCGCGCAGGTTGCGAATGGCTCTCGCCTGTTGCGTCGGGGGGTTCTTGATGAACTGCGCCTCATCGAGCACGACCCGCCACCACGACCGGCTTCCGATCGTCTCGCGGTCCCGAGCGACGATGGCGTAGGTCGTGATGACGACGTCGTGGCGGGTGGCGGTCTCGATGAACGCCTCGCCGGTGAGCCGTTGCGGCCCGTGGTGCACGTGGTGTGTCAGCGACGGTCCAAATCGCTGGATCTCGCGCGCCCAGTTGCGAATCAGCGACGTCGGGACGACCAGCAGCGTCGTGTCGGGGATCATGCCGTCCCGCTCGCGTTCGTGCAGCAGCAGGGCAATGAGCTGAATGGTCTTGCCGAGCCCCATGTCGTCGGCGAGGCAGGCGCCGAAACCGAACTGCTCGAGGAAGTCCATCCATCCCAGCCCCGTCTTCTGGTAGGGCCGCAGTGTGCCCACGAACGTCGACGGCTGTTCGATCGTGTCCGGCCGCTGCGGGTGTTGCTTCGGACCCAGTCCCAGCACCCGACCGACCCAGCCCTGGGCATCCAGACCCAGGACGGGCAGGCCCGTGTCCGTGACACCCGGCACCTGGACCCCCTGGGCCAGGCGGATGGCGTCGCGTAACGTGACCTCGCCTGTCTCCTCGTCGGCGACAACGCCGGCGGCGTGCGCCAACGCCTCGGCCTTCTCAACCCACCGGTCGGCGACACGGATCAGCGGTGCCGATGACTCGGCGATCTGGCGAAGCTCTTCGGCGGTCAACGGCTGGTCACCGACGGCCAGTTGCCACCGGAATCGCACCAGGCTGTCCAGCCCGAGACGCGCCGAACCGGCGTCCGTGCCGCCTCCGGCCGCCGGATCGTCCGGTGTGTCGATCTGAATACGGACGCCGAGCCGACTGGACCGTTTGCCCCACCACTCTGGGACCACGACGTCGAAACCCGATTCCTCGAGGACCTCACGGTCCTCGCGCAGAAACTGCGCCGCCTGCTCGGTCGACAACGCGATGCCGACCGGATGCGCTTCGCTCAACGCGGATTCGATCCGCTCGTAGACGCGGCTCGCGCGGCCGAGTTCCGCAAGCACCAGCTCGTGTGGCCGGTCGATTTGATGACCGTCGACGACCTGTGCCGCGGGCGACGCCGCCCATACCCGGTCGAGGCCGACGGTCGCCGGTGGCTCGCCCTCCAGCAGCAGGTGGAAATCGAGCCACCATGTGTCGGGATCGTCGTGGGGTCCGGCACCCGGTTCACAGAGCCGGAATCCAAGCCGGAAGGGTCGGGCGCGATCGCCGTCCTCGAGCCGCACCAGCCACGACCGCACCTGACGCAACATGTCGAGCACGGCAAGGTCACCACCGGACCCTGCGACCGGTACGCGTGCGCCACGTTCGAGCAGGCCGCCGAGCCAGGCAACCGATGGGTCGATCGAAGCGTCGCGGCCGTCGATCGCCGCAATGAAGTTGCCCTCGATCAGCGAGAAACGGACGGTGGCGTCACTGAGGGTCTCCACCGCCTCACAGAGGATCCGCCACGGCTCGGCAGTCTGTCCTGCTTCCTGTGTCGCGCGAACCACGGGCGGCATCGCCGCCATCAGTGCCGCCATTCGGTCGCGGGCCGACTCGTCCAGGAGCCATGGCCGCCACGCCGCGCGCAGACCGTCTTCGTCGCCGGCGGCGTGGATCAGCGTCGGGATGAACCGCTGGTCCTCGAGCAGCTCGAGCACGAAACGGGCCAGGGCGATCCACCACGGCAGCGAGTGCCCGAAGGCAATGTCGTCGGTCGGCCCGCGGTCCTCCAGGCGAAGAACGGCGGCCAGTGCGTGGACGTTATCGAGCGCCACCGCCGGGACCTCGACCGTCCTCAGCTCGACGGCGACGCCCGAGTCGACCTCGCCGGCCGCGATGGACAGACGATCGCTGGGACACGGTGCATCGACATTGCACGGCAACATCAGGCGGATCGGTTCGCAGGCCCCCAGCGACGCCTCGTCGAGCAGGTCGGCGTCGAGCAGCCTGCGGCTTAACTCGGCCGCGTCCACGGCGAACGGGTGCGTGTCCGCCTCGATCGTGGTGGTGGCGTGATAGACCGACAGCGACTCGGCCCAGAGCCGCAACCCGTCACCAGCCCAGTTGACGTGGAGAACCAGCATGAGTGAACACTCTTCGGAGCGCAATATGTGCGCTCCGGGATGGTCGCGCTGGGACTCGAACCCAGGACCTACCGCTTAAAAGGCGGTTGCTCTACCGACTGAGCTACACGACCTGAAGGGAAACGGCACAGTGTAGCTGAAGAAGGAGGGTCCACTGCTTCTCTGCCGCACTTCTTGAAAGTCGCCTTACGACGGTCCAAAACGATGCCGATAACGCACCTGTCAAGCCGCTCACAGCCGCCCCGTGGACTCATGCCATGCTCGCGATTCGTCCGATAAGAGCCTTTGATCTTACCGGTCACCCCACCGGGAAGGGTTGGATCCCTCCCATCAGTCGCAAGCGAAGCGTGGAGTCGGCGGAGCCGAGCGAAACGAGCCGCCGTGGGTGTCGCATGGCCGCAAGGGATCTGGAGGCATGCCTGTGAACGCCAACCTTTCGCCGAGAATTGCGCTCACCAGCGTCGCGATGATCGCGCTGGTCGGCTGCACGGCGGGCATCAGCCGGCGTCCAGGACCGGATTCGAACCGGGCTCGCACCTCGGGCGTGCAGCCAATGACGGCACCGGATTTCTCGGCACAGCTCAAGCCGATGACACTCTCCGGGAGCAACCCGACAGCCACCTCGCCCAGCGCACTGGTGAGCCTTTACGGCGAACTGCAGACCGACTGGCAGGAGACCGCCGCCGGACCCTGGGACGGCAGCAGCAACGTGGCCCAGATCACGTTCGCGACCGAGGGCGCGTGCTCGGACCCGGATATCAGCCGCGACGGCTCGCGCCTCGTGTTCGCCTCGACGCAGCACAGCACGACCTCGGACATCTACTTCACGCCGGTCCCCGGTCGGACGCTGACACAACTGACGACCGACCCGAGCGATGACATCATGCCGTCGTTGCACCCATCGGGCCGGAAGATCGCCTTTGCGTCCAACCGCGCGGGCAACTGGGACATCTACGTCATGTCCACCGACGGCGGCCAGCCCATGAAAGTGACCGACGAGCCGGAGCACGAGCTTCACCCGTCGTGGTCGCCCGACGGCCGGAACCTGATCTATTGCAAGCTCGGCTCGCGGTCCGGCCGCTGGGAAATGTGGGTGGTGGACACCGACAACCCCGGTGTCCGCCGTTTCCTCGACTATGGGCTCTTTCCGCAATGGTGCCCCGACGTCGCCCGGAGCAAGATCCTCTTCCAGCGGGCCCGGCAGCGTGGCAGCCGGTTCTTCAGTATCTGGACAGTCGACTACATCAACGGCGACGCCGTCCACCCCACCGAGATCGTCTCGGCCGGCAACGCGGCCGTGATCAACCCGTCGTGGTCCCCCGACGGTAGTCGCATCATCTTCGTGACCGTCGTCCAGCCGGACGAGGGTGACAACGAATCGATCACGCAATCCGATGTCTGGCTTATCAGCATCGACGGCTCCGGCCGCACGAACCTGACCAACGGCCGCTACGCGAACTACCAGCCCGTCTGGGGTGGCGACGGGCGAGTGTTCTTCGTCTCCGACCGTACGGGGGTTGACAACATCTGGTCCGTTTCGACAAACCGCGCTATGGAATCACTTAGATATCAACCGGTGCCGATCATGACGGTCACGCCCGGACAATATGACGTACCGGCGGGCCAGCCTTAGCAGGCTGACCGCCTCTTCGGCCGCCGGACGCGGCCACCACGGCGAGCGGAGCTCGCCAGTTTGGGCAGGGACGCCATGACAAGTGCACAGCTGATGTCACCAGGTACAGCGCGGTTTGCTGCGCTGTTGGGTCTGTCGGTCGTTCTCTTCGGGTTCACACCGCCGAGCGGGTGTACCAACCGGGGGCGGCTCACGAAACCCACGGGGCTGTCGAGCCCCGTGGAACACAAGCGTTTGTGGGCGGTGGTCCCGTTCACAAACGAATCGGGCGTGTCCACGGTGGATTCGTACCGGATCGCCGACGCGTTCACCCAGCAACTCGAACAGGTGCGGGGCATCGACACCGTCGCGGTCAACCGCGTGGTCCATGCCATGCGGGCCATCCAGATCGTGGCGGTGGGGACGCCGACCGAGGCGATGCTCCTGATGGAAACCCTGCAAGTCGACGCGATCGTCGTCGGCACGGTTACCGCATTTGATCCCTATCCCCCACCGACGCTCGGGATGGCGGTCCAGGTCTTCACACGCAAGTCCGGTCGCGGCGGCCAATCGCTGAACACACAGGCGCTCACCCGGTCGCCGACCGCCGGCACCGCCGCCAATGGAACCGCCGGGACGTTGCATGCCACCGCGCAGGCCGCCGGCGTCTTTGATGCAAGGAACCACGCGACACTTGGGTTATTGCGAAAGTATGCCACCGGGCGAACCGAGCCCGACAGCCCCTTCGGCACCGAGGTGTACCTGATGGACATCGAGCTGTACACGCAGTTTGTCAGCTTCTGGCTGATCCATGACCTGCTGAATTTCGAGCGGTCAAGGCTCTCGCCGGTAGAGGACGCACCCTAGCGCTGACGGCCACAGTGGTCGTCGGCACACAAGCCGAGGACCGTAGTTGACCATCACCAGCACGAATCAGGTTCACACGCACGGACGAGGGATCACCTTCGCCGCGGGTCAAGCCAAGGGTAAGTCATGAGAGAAGCCTCCAAAGTCCAACTCCCCGTCATTGCAGGGTTCATGAGCTATCTGCTCGATGAGCGGCATTTCAGCCCCTACACGTCGCGATGCTACGGCGTGGACCTCCGGCAATATGCCGAGTTCCTCACCGACGAGCTGAACATCAGCGCGAACCACGAGCAGGAAACGCAGGCGTTCGCGCGATTCGCCCAGCTGGCCGGCAACGGTGGGGCGCCAAAGGCCGACGTCGTGGCAACGCTTGCCCCCGCGACGATCACCGAGGCGATCCTCAAGATGGACGTTGAGGGCATCCGCAAGTTCCTTGAAAACCTCAGCCACCAGAATTACTCGCCAGCGACGATGGCGCGCAAGATCGCCACGCTGCGGTCGTTTCACCGCTGGCTGGAGAAGCGGTCCCTCATCGCCACCAACCCGATGCTCCTGATCCGCACGCCGAAGCAGTCGAAGCGGCTGCCAAAGGCCATCGACGTGACCCAGGTCGAAAAGCTCCTGTCGGCCCCGGACCATTCGAACCTCCTGGGCGCGCGTGACCGCGCGATCCTCGAGACCCTCTATTCCACCGGCATCCGCGTCAGCGAACTGGTGGGCATCAACCGCGGTGACATCGACGACACCGGCGCGACCCTGATCGTCCGCGGCAAGGGCCGCCGCGAGCGGATCGTCCCGCTCGGCTCACACGCGTTGGCCGCGTTGCGGCACTACGGCGGGATGCTCGACACGATGACCAATGGCAACGGACAGGGCCCCGACCCGCAGGCACCGCTGTTCATCAACAAGCACGGCGGCCGGCTGTCGACGCGATCAGTCCGCCGCAAGGTCAGCAAGTACCTCAACCAGGCCGGTCTTGACCCCAACATCAGCCCCCACACGCTCCGTCACAGTTTCGCCACCCACCTGCTGGACAACGGCGCAGACCTGCGGTCCGTACAGGAACTGCTGGGGCACCAGTCACTCTCGACGACCCAGGTGTACACGCACCTGACGAGCCAACGGATGCGCGACGCCTACAACGACGCACACCCGCGGGCCGAAGCGTCATAGACGATTCGTCCACGGACGGATGACATTCGCATGGAAGCGGGGAACAGGGCGCTCGGTGGGAGCGTCTTGTTTTCTTTTTGCTCCGGGTGGCACGGTTGTCGTCGCGAAGTCCGCCTGCGGCGGATCGGCCGTGTCTTTGGACGTCGCACCACGGCCGAGCTCGCAGACGCGAGCTCAACCGTGCCACTCGATCGTTGCGTGCGTGAGCGGACGTCCAGCGATCAATATGCTACTCTATACGGTATAGAGTAGCATAGCCTAAAACGGCCCCGGGCGGGATTCGAGACGTTGAAGCATCATCTTTCCGTTCGCGTTGCCGGGGTTGAGGTCGAGCGAGAGGTTGTAGAACTTGACGGCCGTCAGGTAGTCGCCGGCTTCCATGTACCCTTCGGCAAGGCTGTCGTAGGTATTCCACGCCTGCGGGTACGCCTTGACGTTGAACTGGAAGACGCGGATCGCGGCGTCGAGCCGCCCCCGGTTCATGAGCTGGTAGCCGAGCTGATTGATCGCCCCCTCCGGAGGCAGATCCGGCTTGCCGGCGAACTGCTCGATCGCTGCATCGACACCGCGATTCACCAGGACCTCGTAGAGCGGCTTCAGCGGCGGCGCAATGGGACTTGCCGGCACGCCGACCAGCACGCGGCTGATGTTCGTGGCGATCTGGGTCAGCGGGAGCTGCCGGACGTTGCCCAACAATACGATCTGGTGGCGGTCGTCGACGAGGCGGAACAGGAGGGCGGCCGCGCCGCGGGCGTCGCTGTAGCCGTAGACCAGCGTGCCCGCTCCGCCGTCACCGAGGGCATAGGTGCCGATACCCCAGCCGTACCGCGAGTTGCCACTCTCGTGCAACAGCATCCGGGTGCGACTTTCCGCGGAGAGCAAATCACCGCCGCTGACCGCGCGGTCCCACCGGTACAGGTCGTCCACGGTCGAGTACATGCCGCGGGCACCGATCGCGAACGACTCGTCGAGCGGCGGGGCTTCGATGATCTCGCCCCACGACATGGAGTCGTAGCTCGATGAACGGTCCTGCGGGTTCGGGTCGGTGCTGACCAATCCGGTCGCACCCATGCCCAGCGGGTCGAGGATCCGTTCCTGCAGCACGGCGTGGAAGGGCTTGCCCTCCTGCTGCTCGATGATCGCGGCCAGCAGGTTATAGCCGACGTTCGAGAAGCGATATTGCAAGCCCGGCTCACGCAGCAACCCGGTGACATTGGCAAGTTGCACGACTTCACCGGGCGAGTACGGCCGTTGCCGCTCGAGGCGGGTGCGGTCCGGCGAGCTGCTGCCGACACCGGACGTGTGACTCAGGAGCTGGTGCAGCGTGATCCGCCGGGCATGGTCGGCGCGGAAGGCCGGCAGTACGTCCATGATCGGGGCGTCGAGATCGAGACGCCCCTCGTCAACCAGTTGCAGGATGATCGCAGCGGTAAATGCCTTGGCGAGAGAGCCGATCCGGTGCCTGGTTTCGGGCGTGTTGTCGATACCACGCGCGATGTCGGCCAGCCCGAACCCCTTGCGGTAAATGACGGCACCGTCGCGTGCAACGAGCACGGACCCCTGGAACCGGCCCTGGGCGGCGTAACTCCGGATCACCTCGTCGATCCGCGCGGCGGTTAAATGCGCGACGGGCGGATCGGCAAGTGCGGTGCTCCAGGAGCACACCACGACAGCCGCCACGAGAATCGCGGGCACACGCATGACGCCCTCAATCCGGTCCGTGGAACTCGACGGCCTCGACCTCGTCGGATCCGAACGAGTCGAGCACTGCTTCATCGGCGTCCTGCAGTGCCGCTTCCGCCGGGACACCCAGCAGCAGGTCGTGCACGTCCAGGAAGAAACGGTTTGCCTCGTACTGGGCGTCGGTCGGCAGACCGACGCCGCGACTGACAAAGCTGGCCATCGGCGGATTATGGCCTTCGAGACGCACCTCGAACCGCCATGTCTGCGTCTCGTGGTGCGGATCGGCACCGGGCCGGTACAGGACCCGGCGGAGCTGGCGGTAGATCTCGATGCGTTGGGCCGACTCGTCCACCCACACGTCGTTGGTCGCCACCTTCCAATCGGCATAGGAGGGCGTGTTGGCCGTCGCCACCATCGCGGTCCAGACCTGGTCGGGGCCGTACCCGTCGAACGTTCGCTCGACGGTCGTGCACCCGCCGGCAACCAGCAACACCACCACCGGCATCAACGGGCGAAAACTAAAGCACTTCATACCGCGTGACCTGCTTTCTCTACTGGATCGTGAAGCCATCGATATCACTCCGACCGGCTCGTCGTGACGTCCTCGTGTCAGTGATGTTGCCGGCCATGGCTTCCTGCACCGCCTCGACGAACGCATCGAGCTCGCTCACCTCGCCCTGGGCCACGCACCGCACGGTCCCGTCCGGCTCGTTGCGAACCCAGCCGGCGACTTCGAACCGCTCGGCCACCCGGCGTGTCGTCCAGCGAAACCCGACACCCTGCACCCGTCCCATGAACGTGATGTCATAGAGCACCAATCACCGTTCTTCCCTTCTTCACTTCTTCACTCCGCGCCTCCGTGCCTTCTTATTCCGTCATCGCCTCTTCCGGCATGTCCGCATTGTGATAGACCTTCTGCACGTCGTCGTTGTCCTCGAGGGCGTCGATCAGCCGGAGCACCTTGGCCGCCGTCACGGCGTCGCAGTCGATGGTTGTCAGCGGCACCATCGTGACCTCCGCGGAGTCCGGTTCAAGCCCGGCCTCGGCAAGCGCAGCTCGTACCTTGTGAAAATCCCGGGGCGGGCACGTGACCTCCCAGGCTCCACCGGCGGAGATGATGTCGTCGGCACCCGCATCGAGGGCGGCTTCCATGAGCTGCTCCTCGGTGACACGCGTGGCGTCGAAGAACAGCAATCCCTTCTGCTCGAAGCTGAACGCAACAGCACCCGGCTTGCCGAGGTTGCCGCCACCCTTCTCAAAGATCTTTCGGATCTCGGCGGCGGCGCGATTGAGGTTGTCCGTCAGGCAGTCAACGATCAGCGCGACGCCGGAGGGGGCATAGCCCTCGTACCGGATCTCTTCATAGTTTGCGCCTTCGGTGTCGCCGGTCCCGCGTTTGATCGCCTTGAGGATCGTTTCCTTCGGCATATTCGCGGACTTCGCCTCGTCGATCGCGTAGCGGAGCGACAGGTTGTATTCCGGGTCGCCGCCCCCGTCACGCGCCGCCACGATGATCGCGCGGCTGCACTTCGACCACGCCTTGCCACGGACGGCATCCTGCCGCGCCTTGCGGTGCTTGATATTCGCCCACTTGCTATGCCCCGCCATCGTTCGCCTCTCCGATGGATCGTGTTTCGGCCATCTCCTGGATCGTCCTGGCCACGGCGGGGTCGCCGCCGGCGTCCGCCTGACCGATCTTCTTCAGCAGTCGGTCAAGCATGCCCTCGTGCTGCTGATCATACATCTGCTCCGGCTTGGCCACGAGCAGTCCCCAGTCGCGAATCTGCAACAGGAGAAAGTATTGCTTGAGGATCTCGCGTCGCTCGGTGTCCTGGAGCAGGTCGGCGGCCCCTTGCCACGCATCACGGGCCTCCACGGCGTCGCCCAGACGCCACCGGATGTCGCCGAGGTGATCGAGAACCTCGGCGCTGGGCTCGCCGGACACCAGGATGGAACGGTTAACGAGCCCGACGGCGCCCAGCGTCTTGCCGTCGTCGTCGAAGTGCCCGTTCTTGTACCGCAGCCAGCCCACGGTATCGAGCACGTTGCCGTCGTCGGGAACGAGCCTGTATGCACGCTCGATGAAGTCGACGGTCTGCTCGTCAATCCGACCGCGTTCCAGCCTCGTGTAACCGAGGTTGTTGAGGGCCATTGCATGGTCGGGCCGGCGTTGGACGGTCTCCAGCAGCAACCGCTCGGCGCCGAGCTCATCACCGAGCATGTTGAAGAACCTGCTCGCCTCGTAGAAGACGTCGGCCATCGTCGATTCCGCGCCAAGACCCGGGAATTGCGGCAGCCAGCCACGCAGCCCCAGTGCCTCGATCAGCGAAACGGCCGCCACGGCGTCCGCCGCCGCCGCATCGGCGACCAGTGCGATCACAGCGAGCGATGTCCGGGCCGGCACGTCCAGCGGGGCGTCGGCGAGCAACCGTTTGCGGACCGCGCGGCCGGCAGCCGCCGGGTAGCCCGCATCGACAAGCGACTGGGCGAGTTGTCGCCAGATGACGACCTCCTGGAGGGTCGATCCGGCGGCGCCGCGCGCGAATAGAACGGCCCGATCGGCCAGGTCGTCAAAACGTTCGTCGGTCACGCCCGCCCTGACCAGGGCGCGCAGGCCCGTACTGTAGACCTGCAACGGCGCTTCGGGGAACCGATCGACCGTGCACTGCGCGAAGGACAGGACCAGATCGTTGAACTGGTCGTCGCGATCGCTCATGCGGCCCGCCACGCCCATGGCGCTGACAAGCTGGTTAAACCGGGCCACGCTGCCTCGGTCGAGTATCCATTGCAAACGGGCCATCGCCTCGACGTCCCGTCCGGCGTCGGCGTAAAGGGCGGCGAATTCCAGCTCGCGACGCATCCCCTGCGGCCTGGTTCGCAGCCGGGCCTCGGCGAGTTCGACCGCGCGATCGATGCGGCCGTTGCGTCGCTCCAGTACCTCGAGCAGCTGTCGCGCGGCGTCGTGGCTGGGCTCGCGTCTCAGCAGCGACTCGATCCGCAGGACGACCTCATCGCCGTAGCCGGCCTCTTGGGTCTGGAGAACGCCGACCCATTGTTCCAGCAGCACCGGGTCGGCGGGGCGTTGTGCGAGCCGCCTCTCGAGGTACTCGATGGCGTCTGCGGCGGCTCTTGCCTGCATCCACACCGCGATCGCCAGCTTCAACGTGATTCGATCCGCGGGGTCGTTCTCGCTGACAACCAGCAGACGCTTCAGCCCCTGCTCCCAGCGTCCCTGGGCGACGTCTTCGGGCGCGTCGAGCTGCGCGGCCAGCGCGCTGTCGGGGTTCTCCCGGACGAGCCGGCCACGCACGGCGATCAGCTGCGCACGGTCGGCCAGGATCGCGTTGGGGGCGTGCAACCCGAGCAGGATCGCGTACGCATCGTCGAGCGTCGGGTCGAGATCGAGCGCGTGTTGCGCCGCCCTGGCCGCATCCAGGGCGTGCTGCCGCCGGCCATCGAGGCTCTGGATCTGCTCGGCGTGACTGACGTGCGCCATTGACAACTCGAGATGCGTTTCTCCGTTGCCGGGTTCGAGTGCAACGGCCCGAACGGCGGCACCCAGGGCGTCCTCGGTGTCGCCGAGAATGCGGTGGGCCCGCGAACGAGCCAGCCAGGTCGGTCCGTCGTCAAGATCCGACAGTCCCTCCAGCACCGCGGTAAGAAGCTGCGGTTCCGCAAGCCGCGCCGCGAGATCGATCTGCTGCAGACGCAGGCCCCGGTCAAGCGGCCACCGCTCGAGGTCACCGGCGCACTGGGCCCACGCGGGTCCCAACGCGCCGATGTAGACGAATAACCGGCAGAGCACGATCGAGCGCGCCGGTGACGCCGGGAGCGTGCGTGTGGTATCGATGAGCGATTGCGGGCTCACGCCGACAACCGCCAGCTCGTCACCGTAGGCGGCAGCCAGGCGAGGGTGGTCCTCGGCGAGCGCGACGGTCAGGGCAACCGCGGACCGCTCATCGCGATCGACGAACCATCCGAGCAGTTGTCCCAGTACATCCAGGTCCGCCGGCCGCCGGTGAAGAAATGACCGCAGCAGCAACGCCGCGTCCTGTTGCGGCAGCATCGTCGCGGCGGCGCGGACAAGGGTGGCGTCGTCCGGCCGGAGCTGATGCTCCTGCACCAACGCGTCGGCGAGCAGGCCGAGGTTCGGCACCTGCCCGGCGAGGTACTGGCAAAGCCGGACGTCCTGCTCGGTTACGCCGCCCTCATCGTCGATCGCCGCCAGCAACGCGAGTTGCGCCGACCAGGGTCTGCGCAGCACGAGGTTGGCATAGATCACTCGCGGTGGGAGCGCCCGCGGGTCGGTTGTCGGTAACCGTGCGGAGAGCCCGTATGCCGCCAGGGCTTCTTCGAATTCTCCGAGACGGCAGTGCGCGTCGCCGATCCCGCGCCAGATTTCGGCGCGTTGCCGGTACAGCGAGTCGAAGCGGAACCGGTAGGCGGTCGGCGCCGAGAGCCCGGCCAGCTTGACGATCGACGCGGTCGCCAGTTCGATCCACGCGCGATCGTATCCCAGCTCGCGCACCGCCGATGCCAGCATGTAGTCGGCGAGGCAGTCAGCGGCGGGATCGTGGTCAAACGTCGCGCCGGCCAGCCGCGGTCCCGCCAGGAAGTCCACCGCCCGCCGGAAGTCGCGACGGTTGGTCGCGGCGAGGCCGAGGGCGAACAACGCTTCGCTGTCTGAGGGTTCGAGCTCCAGCAACTGATCGAAGTAGCCCGCGGCTCTCGTGAGATTGCCCATCTCGGCGTAACTGCGGGCGAGCTGTCGAATGACGACCGGGCTGGCGGGGTCGAGCTTGTGGGCCTTCTCCAACTCGGTGATCGCAACGAGGTCCCGACCACGCAACGCGGCATCGCGCCCCTTTACGTAGTGCCAAAGTGCTTGATCACGTGCCTGGTCGTCGACCGGTTCGGTCTCGCGTGGCAACGCCCGGAGTGTCGCGGGAATCGACAACGCGTTGTGACGCAACGCTTCGGCGGCCGAGAGCCGCGCCGAGACGTCGGCGACGGCCCGGCTCGACAACGCGTCGTCGCTGACGCCCGGCGGGACGGGTGTCGTACGCATGGGGCCGGGCGACCGCGCCGCCTCGCGCTGGGCCAGCCGCATCAGGTCCAGTTCGGCGCCGCGGCTCTTGCTGACCCCGATACCGCCCGTGCCCGCACAGCCGGCGGCCACCAGGACGGCGGTTGCCAGGACGGGTGTGAGGATCGCACGAAAGGCTTGCACTGTGAGCAGTTTAGCCGGGACTATGCTCGCGACTTGGCGGTCTTCTTCTTCGAAACGGATCCGGGCCGATCCGTCCATGCCTGCAGTACATAGTGCGTGTCGGTGCTGTTGGCTGCCTTCACCTGCCGGGCCAGCCACGAGGACAGGTCGTTGACCGTCACGGTGTCGTCGCACACGGCGGCCGTGATCAGCGCTCGTCGAAGCCGTTCGTCAACCGGAACGCAATGAGCCTCGAAGCACAACAGCGTGACGCGGTCGGCAACATAGGGCAAGATCCCGTCCAGGGATCGCAGGTAGTGTTTCACCTCGCGGCGGCCGAGGCTGTGCAGTCGATCCAGGCTGACCGCGTGCTCACGTTTGTAAGTGTGCTGCAGGGCTGCGCGGATCCGCTGGCAACGCTCCTGCGCCCTTGGGTAACGCGGTCCGATCCACTCGACGATCTCGTGAGACATCGTCACACGCAGATCGTTGTAGTCGACAATGCGATCCATGATCCGCTTGTAAGCGGCTGACGCCTTGGATGTCGTGCTGTCCCAGATCAAGAAGGACTTGATCAGGACCTCCACGGCGTCGTTGGACTTGTCGGGGTCTGGCAGCGGTGATTTCTTGAGCTTGCGGAGGAGCCCCGCGAACTTCTTCGCACCGTCCTGGTTATTCACAACTGCACCTTTCATTCCTTCAGCGTTTGCTCCAGCTCGGACTGCCTCTTGATCGAGTCATCGAGCCGGAAAATCAGGCGGGGCGTATGTCGAAGCCGGATCACGTTCCCGACGTCACGACGGATACGCTTGGCGGCTGCCCGGAGACCGTGCATCGTAAGCGCCCCGCGCTCCGAAGGCAGCACCGAGATATAAATCGTTGCCTTCGAGAGGTCATCATCGACGAGCACCTTCGTGACCGACACAAGCCCCCGCACTCGCGGATCGTTCAGCCCGCGGCTGATCACGGCCTGCACCGCACGCTGAATCGTCGAGGCAATCTGTTCGTTGCGATGGGACATGGGGGGAAGAAGGCCCGGAGGGTCTAAGTGGATTGATAGGACGACAGCCGCGCCGTTTCCAGCATCTCCCCCTCCGTGCCTTCGTGCCTTTGTGCCTCTGTGCCTTCTTCTACAACTTCCTTGGCACCACAAGCGTCTTATAACACTCCAGCACGTCGCCGACCTTGATGTCGTCGTAGCCGTCGATCTTCATGCCGCATTCCTGGCCGGAGCGTGCCTCCTTGGCGTCATCCTTGAATCGCCGAAGCTGGTTGAGACGGCGATCCTTCTCGATGACGATGTCCTCGCGTGTCACGCGAATCTGGGCGTTCCGCAGGATGACGCCATCGGTGACGTAGCAGCCTGCCACCATGCCGACCTTCGAGATCTTGAAGACCTCTCGCACCTCTGCGTGGCCGAGCACCTCGAGCTTGAGCTCCGGATCCAGCAGACCCTCCGCGGCTTTGCGAACGTCGTCGATCACGTCGTAGATCACGTCGTAGAGACGGATCTCCGTGCTACGTGCGTCGGCAACCCGCCGGGCCTGGAGCGACGAGGTCACGTTGAAGCCGATGACGATCGCACCGCTGGCCTGGGCGAGCACGACGTCCGACTCGTTAATACCACCCACCGCCGCGTGTTTGATCGAGATGGTGATGTCATCGGTCGACAGGTCCGCCAGTGCCGCGGCAACCACGTCGACTGATCCGCGAACGTCGGCTTTGACCACGAGCGGCAATTGCTTGGACTGGAGACCCTTCATCTTCTCGAAGATGTTTTCGAGTGAAATCTTGCCCTTGGCCAGTTCCTTCTCGCGTTCCCGGTTGATCCGTTCGGCCGCTGCTGCCTCGGCCGCCCGAATGTTCTTGACGACGTAGAAATTGTCGCCGGCGTCGGGCACCTCGTTGATACCGGAGATCGTCACCGGTGACGACGGCAGCGCCTCGTCACCGCGTTTTCCCTGGTCATCCATGATGTCGCGGACGCGACCGTAGCCTCGACCGACAACAACGACATCGCCGCGCTTCAGGCAGCCCTGCTGAACGAGAATGCTGGCCACCGGACCGCGGCCCTCGGCCAGGTGCGCCTCGAGTACCGTGCCCTGGGCCTCACCACCGAAGTCGGCCGTGAGGTTCAGCAACTCGGCCTGGTAGTCGAGCGCATCGAGCAGATCCTGAATGCCCTCGCCCTTGGTCGCGCTGGTGCGAACGACCTCGGTCGAGCCACCCCACTCGGTCGGGTTGAGCTCGTGCTCGGCGAGCTGACCGAGGATGCGCTGGATATTCGTATCGGTGGCCTCGGGTTTGTCGATCTTGTTGAGGGCCACCACGATCGGTACTTCGGCAGCCTTGGCGTGGTTGATCGATTCGATGGTCTGTGGCATGACGCCGTCATCGGCCGCAATGACGAGCACCGCGATGTCCGTCACCTTCGCGCCGCGGGCACGCATCTCGGAGAACGCCTCGTGACCGGGCGTGTCGATGAACGTGATCACGTGATCCTTGTCGCCGGCATGAACCGGGACGCGGAAGGCGCTGGTGGCCTGGGTGATTCCACCCGCCTCACCCGCAGCGACGTTGGCGTTGCGAATCCGATCCAGTAACGACGTCTTGCCGTGATCAACATGACCGAGAATGGTGATGACCGGGCTGCGGGGCTGCACGTCAACGGTCGTCCGCTCGCGGAACTGCTCTTCGATCACCTGTTCGCTGGTCTTGAGTTCGATGATCTCCAGCTCGATGTTGTACTCGAGCATGACCTCGGTGGCGGTATCACCGTCGATCACCGAATTGACCGTCACCGGCTTGCCGGCGAGGAACAGCTTCTTGACGATTTCGACGGCTTTGACACCAGTGGCCGAAGACAGATCCTTGATCGTGATCGGTTCCGCGATCGTGACCGAACCGCCGGACTGGGCCGCGGTGATCGCGCGCTCGCCACCGCCACTCGAGCGTCTCAAGTCACGGCGATGCGCCTTGAAGAAGCCGCCGGCGCGATTGAGCCTCGCCTCACGCTCACGCAGATCCTGCGTGCGCCAATTGAAGGGCTGGTCGGTACCTGTGCCGGTGCCGGTGCCGATCTTGCCGGTGCGACCTGCATCATCCCGGGCCGTCGCGGTGCGACGCTTGTTGCGACGCGTCGTTCTTCCACCCGGCCGCGCGGATTTGTCGTCGGGTGACAGGGGGACTTCTCCCGGAACACCCACACCGCGTCCGGCCCGCGGGCCGCTGTGACGGATGGCGTCGGGTCGACGGTCGATCGGTCGACGATGGGTCACCGGTTCCGGCGTCTCGACACGAATGATCTTCGGGCCGGCGAGCCTGGTGGCACTGGGCACCTGGAGCATGGGGCCGGCCGGCTTCACGACCTCGGGTCGCGAGGGCACGTTGGGTCGTACGCGTGTCTCTCCGGGCGCCGGCGGTGCGCCCGAATCAGTGTCCGGCGCCGAAGCCGCCGGTGCCAGCGGTTCCGGTTGCTCAAGCGGTGCCAACGGTTCCGGGGCGGCGGGCGGCTGTTCCTGCAACGGTGGCGGTGGTCCGTCCGATGACGGGGCCGCGACGGCGGGCGGCAGCGTCTCGACGGGTGCTTTTGGCATCTCGACCGCAGGAAGCGCGGCTTCAGACGTTGCGGCGACGGGTGTCTCAGCGACCGGTTTCTCGGCGGGTGCCACAGCTTTCTTGCGAGGGGCCTTCTTCTTCGCCTTCGCCCGCACCTTTGCGAGGTCCACCGGTGCCGCTGTCTCGACGGCGGTGATCGTGCTCACATCGCCGCCACCAAACCACTCGCGGACCGTGGCGGCGAGCCCCAATGAGATCGTCGACATATGGTTCGTGATCTTCGGGATGCCCTCTGCCTCGCACTTGGCGATGAGGTCCTTCGACGTCACGCTGAGCTCGCGAGCCAGTTCGAAGACACGGATTGTGCTGGTCTTCTTTGCCAAGGTGATCTCCAGGACCCGTGTCAGGCCGTGGCGCCTCCGTTCGTTGCGGAGGGTGCCGCGTCCGGCGTGTCTTCGTCTTCCGTGCGCTTGATATCGACCGGTGCGGCGTCCGTTGCGGCCTCCGGATTGTCCTGCTCTGCTGGTTCTGTCGGCACGGCTTCAGTCAACGGGGCCGGCGTTGCCGTGACAGGCGAGGGCGGTTTGACCGCGGGCCCCCCACCGAGAATGGAGGCCGCCTGGGAGTCGGCGTCCTGGTCGAGTCCGGCGTCCGACGTCGGGTGAGCGCCGGCCGCAGGCTGGTCGAGAACGGCCGAGGCCGCGGCCTCGTCCTCGGCCTTGCGTCGCTCGGCCTCCTCCTTCTCCTTCTGCTGCTGTTCGGCGACGATCTTCGACATCGCGGCGCATGACTCGACGACCGCTGCCGCGACTTCTTCGGGCATCTCCAGCTCCGTCCGG
>SMVA01205089.1_pt1 | contig 22566 bp, 16 predicted proteins | sample 2456451 | NCBI WGS metagenome assembly SMVA01 (sample SAMN11095933, study PRJNA526329) | marine sediment metagenome | biome: Marine sediment; feature: Surficial sediment; material: Deep marine sediment; isolation source: Hadal surficial sediment | place: Pacific Ocean | collected 2014-05 | depth... | reverse complement strand
GCCGATCGGGACGCGGAGTTCCTTCGCTATTTCTACCGCCGCACGCTTCGGGAGCACGAACTCCACCGGCCCGCTCTCTTCGAGTACGTCGACCGAACGCTTCAGTCGATCGACTGAGGTCGCTTCCCGGGTTTCGCTCGACGATTCGCCAGCCGGTCATGATCCGGTTCGCGATCTTCATGCGCAGCCATTCCGGAAGCCAGCACGAGCCGCCCCGATGTCGAATGTTCGATCCAGTATTCGACCGTTCATTTGGACGGGTTGGACCCAGGGAGACGAAGAGCGCGATGGCGAATCATGTTTCAGGCAAGGTCATCATCACGTGAGCGGCCGGCGGCTTCGGTCGCTGGGTCGCCCAGAAAACGGCGGCACTCGGTGTGCGCGTCGTGGCTTCGGATGTGGACGAGGGTGAGCTCGAGGAGACGGTGGCGTCGATCGTCGCGGCGGGCGGCGAGGCGGAGGCTTGTGTCGTAGACGGGACTACCGTTCGCAGATGGCGGCGCTTGCGGATCGAGCGGTCGAGCGATTCGGAGCGATCGATCAACCCTGGGGCGTGTCCATCCGCGATCTGACCGTGCGTGCTTCGGGTGACAGCTACCTGCTCTGATCTCCTCTAACCTCCTCTGAACCTCCTTTAGCCTACTAAGGGTCCGGGTCCCATGGATCGCGAGTCGATCGCCGGCCCGTCACAATCTGGTCGAGCGCCCGCCCGACCCATCCCGATTCCCGACTCGATCCTGGGTATCGAACGGAGAATTCCGCCATGGCCGATCTCGATACGCTGGAGCGCCAGGTCGCCGAACTGCGCGCCCTCGAAGAAATCAAGACTCTCAAATACCGGTATTTCCGGGCGATGACCTACAACGACTACGACACGTTGAAGGAGACGCTGACCGAAGATGTCGTCACGTCTTATTCGGATGGCGAGTACGTTTTTGCGGATCGCGAGCAGCTGCTGACCTTCCTGATCGATTCTCACGACCCCGACGCACAGATCATCGCGTATTGGATGGCGGGAATGCCCGAGATCACACTCGAGAGCGAGACCACGGCGACCGCGATCTGGGCGATGTACCACCACTTTTTCAACAAGGCGCAGGGCTTCGTGGATGAGATGTTCGTCTACTACCATGACGAATACCGCAAGGAAGACGGTGTCTGGCGGATCTCGAAGACCGGCTACACGCGGGTTCTCAATCAGATCCTCGATCGACGCGAAATCCCCTACACGATGAAGGCCCCGCCGTGGGCGGTCGAGAGCGGAAAGGGGACCGGCTCGAAGTCGTGATCGGCTCGTCTTCTCGAGGCCTTATCCTGTTCGACCCCGAGAATCGAGTCCCGGACGCCGTCTTCGGATCATTGCTTCGAGCGCTCGTCGGCGCCTGCTGACATCAGATTCACCTCGCGCAGATAGTCGGGCGAGGTGCGGTTCAGCATCGACTCGAAGCGGGCACGCAGCTTCTCCGTCTGATGTTCGAGCGGGTAGGTGGCCCAGAACTGGTCGTCCCGAATCGCGTTGATGCAGAGGTCGGCGACATCCGAGAGCGGTGCGACATGGACCTCCTGGCCCGCCTCTGCGGCGCGCGCGCGATAGTCGGCGAGAGCATCTCGGGGATTATTGTCGTCGGGGTCGCCACGCAGATATCGATCGGGCCGATTCGCACCGGCTTTCCAGATCCCGGTTGCGAGCACGCCCGGCGTCGGGCTCGACGGGAGGAGCAGGGACGCACTCACGTTCGATCCAATCTCGCGTAGCTGTCCCCAGAGACATTCGGTGAGCGTCGTGACGGCCGCTTTCGTGACGGGATAGATCCCGCTGCTCGCGATGGGGAAATAGGCGCCGTTGCCGGAAGACGTGTTGACGACGTGGCCCTCGTTCTGCTCGACCAGGGTGGGGATGAAGGCATTCATGCCGTTGATGACGCCGAGGACGTTGACATCGAGGGACCATTTCCAGTCGTGAAGATGATGTTCCCAGACACTGCCCTTGGCCCCGGCCCCGACGGCGGCATTGTTGACGATTACGTGAACGCCGCCGAAATGATCGATGGTCGCGTCGCGAAGCGCTTCGAGCGAGTCGATGGAAGTCACGTCGACGGGGATCCCGATCAAGTCGTCGGAGGCGAATTCCTTCGCGGTCTGGCTGAGTTCGTCTTCGACGATGTCCGCAAGAACGACCTTCATGCCCTGCGCGAGCATGGCCTCGCCGATCGCCTTGCCGATTCCGCCGCTGCCGCCGGTCACGACTGCGATCTTGTCTCGTAATTCCTTCATGGGGTCTCCTGGCTTTGAGAAGTGCCCCAAAAGTCTAGCGCCGGGAATCGTTCCTTTCGCTCGGTCCTTGTTGGGCTCCTGGAATTCGAGGATTCGCTAAACCGGAACTCAGGAGCCCGCACTCGGCGGTGGATAGCCTGAAGTGAGTCCCCCATCGGCCACGAACTCCGACCCCGTCGAGTAGGAGCTGTCGTCCGAGGCCAGGAAGAGCGCCAGCTTTGCGATCTCCTCGGGCTTTCCGGTTCGGCCCATCGGCGCGAGACGGGCGGTATACGCGTCGAGCAGCGCGTGGGTCGCCGCGAGGTGGCTCTCGTCCTCGACCGCGAGGTGGGTGTAGATGAAGCCTGGATGGATCGAGTTGACTCGGATGTTGCGGTCTGCGACTTCGCGGGCCGCCGCCTTCGTCATCCCGCGCACCGCCCATTTCGCCCCGACGTAGGAGATGATGTTGTCCATTCCCATGAGTCCATCGATCGACGAGATATTGATGATCGAACCTCCGCCCGCGGCGGTCATCGAGGCGACGACCGATTTCATGCCGAGAAAGACACCGGTCTGGAGGACGTCGGTGACGCGCTGATAGCTCTCGAGACTCATCTCGTAAAAGGGCGCGGACTCAGCGATTCCCGCGTTGTTGATCAGCGTGGTCACGTTCCCGAACGCGCGCTCGGTCGCATCGACAGCCGCGATCCACTCGTCCTCGTGCGTCACGTCGAGGTGGAGATAGATCGCGTTGGCCCCGATCGAATCCGCCAGCGCCTTGCCCTCGTCGTCCCGGATATCACAGACCGCGACCTTCGCGCCTTCGGCGGCGAATAGGATCGCTTCCGCCTTCCCCATGCCGCGGGAAGCGCCGCTTATGATTGTGACCTTTTCGTCGAGTCGTCCCATCCTGAGCCTCTCTCCCTCTCTGAAATCACATCAAGTCACGTCGACTCGCATTTCCCGGGCCGGACGCGCTGGACTTCCGGGTCCCAGCACAAGTGGTGCGCGTACCGCTTGCTCAGGCGGTCTCGCGATGGACCGGCTCTTCGAACGTTCCGAAAATCTTGTCGTAGAACATCGTCAACGTGGCGTAGTTGCCGTGGCTCATGTCGATGTGATGGGCGTGGTGAACGCCCGTGATGTAGTCGAGCGTTCGAAACAACCATCGGTCGTTTCCGAGCCTCGTGTAGACGTGATTGATCGTGTTGAGCTGGGTGAAGAACAGCGTTGCGGTGGCGGCCGCGAAGGTGTTCACGGGTCCGCCCAGGATCGCCGCCATGATCGGGATCGACATCAGGAAGAGAGAAAGACCCACGAAGGTCTCGAGCGGATGAACATAGAGTGCATCGATGAAGGTGGGCTTGCGCGACTGATGGTGCAGCGAGTGGATCTTACGCATCGGGCTGCCATGGAAAATGAATCGATGCGTCAGGTAGTACATGAAGTCGAAGATCAGGAGGATCGCCACGATTTCGACGGGATATAGCCACCAGGGTTGTGTGCCAAAGCTCACGCAGAAGGGCAGGATCGCCAGGAAGAAGACGATGTTCGTCACCATCGCCCACTTGTTGTTGACCTTCACGGCGGTTCGGAAGCTCTCCCGGGCCATCTTGGGCTTGTCGGCTTCGTTATTGAGTTCGCGCATTTCGGCAAGCGCAGGGATGCTGAAGGCAATCTTCTTGCCAACGATCGTCAGCGCGACCAGGGTGGCGAGATAGGCGAGCGCGGCGAGCCAGTCATAGGTCATTTCTTGTTCTCCTTGATCGTGTCAAGTTGACGACGCGCGTCGTCACGACGATTGAATCAAATGCGAGTTTCGAGCAAGGCCGCGAGCCGTCCGGCATCTCGTGCGCCGAGCTGTCGCCGCAGGCTTGCCGCCAATCGTTGAAGTTCGGGTCCACTCTCGGGCGCTGCCTCGCCGGGGAGTGCGGGTGTGATCCGTGCTTCGAAGACTTCTTCCTCGAGATGGAGTGCCTGATAGAGTTGTCGAGCTGCGGACTCAAGGCCGCGGAGGCGCCGCGCACCGAGAACGGCGCGAAAGGTTTCGGCCTGCTCATCGAGGGCTTCGACCGAAGCTTCGATCAAGCGCGTGCCCTGAGCCGTGAGTCGAAAGACGATGCCTCGCCGATCTCGCGGATCGGCTTCACGTCGCAGGTAGCCGAGTCGCTCGAGATCCCGCGCTGTCGTACTGATCGCCTGTCGGCTGACGCGTTGGATTCGGGCGAGTTCGTTTACACGGGCGCCCTCGGGTCCGATCAAGGGAAGCACCTGCGCGTGGGACATCTTGAGCCCGGCATGTCCTCGCGCGGCCGTCGCCTTCATCAGATCCTGTTGCACGCGAACCGAGATGAGCGGAAGAACGCCGATCGAGCGGGTGGAACTCGGGGAAAATCCGACGCTTGAATGGGTCGGGATGCCGAGGCCGTGGAAGAGTTCTCCCAGCGCCCTCGTGAGCCGCGAATAGGCTTCCGCACCGATCAATGCGCGATACTCGGATTCGACCGTCCGCAGGGTTCCGACCGCGTCCTCGACGAGGGCCCGTCCATGTTTAGTCAGGACGACGAGGCGAGAGCGGCGATCCTCCGGGTCGGGAACGCGTTCGAGATAGCCCGCCGACTCCCCGACGTTCACGAGTTGGCTACAGGCTTGTGGGCTGATCGCGAGCTGGCTGGCGAGGGCGCCGAGCGGGCGCGATTCGATCGCGATCAGGGAGAGCAGCGGTCCCAGGCTCGGGCGAAGGTCCCGGTAGCGCCGATCCCCCGTCAGGCGCTGCATCGCGCGGTTCTGGAAATCGCGAGCGATTCCAATCAGATGGCGCGCGGCGTTGTCGCGGTATCGCGCCCAGACCTGATGCGAGCCATGCCGCGACGGATTTCGCCCGGCTGAAGGCCCGGCTGCTTCAGCGGGTCCGGAATGTCCGGAGGGTTGGCTTCGGAGCGACGCCCGTCGGCTGACGGAGGCTGGCTGGGGGGCCGTTTGCATTCTGCGAGGATAATCGCCCACGGCAATTTAATCAACTAACTTTGACAATGTCGTATAAGATGGTTTATCACCCCGGACGTCGTTGCCGGGGAGCCGGCTGCCCCTGGCTCAGCCCCAACCCCGCGACGTAGCACGCGCTGAGCTCGATTTTCGAATCACCTCATGATCTTCCGAGACGAGTTCCTGGTTCGCGCGGTGCCTCGACCAACGGGGCGGTCGCGTCGGTGCGTGCGATGTCTGCGCGCAGTTTCCTTGCGGCGAAGAGAAACCCAATCGCGCCAATTGGCATGACCCCGGAAGCGGCGACCAGCGCATAGCGAAGCGAATCCTCCCCGTAGGTCGCGTGCAACCCCTCGCTGAGTCCTCCAACCAAGAGGGGGCCGAGGCCCATTCCGATCAGCGTATAGGGCATTGTCCAGATCGCGTGGGCCAGCGACCGCATGTTTTGCGTCGCGAGAGCCTGGGCGAGGGTCGCCATCGGTGCCGAGAAGAAGCCGAGGAAGAAACTTCCGATCGCCGACCATGCGTAGGCGACGGGAATCGAGAAGCCTCTGACCGCGACGACGTGGTCGGCCGGCCATAACAAGAATGCGATGAGGAAGGGCGTGCTGAATCCGATCGAGGCGGCGCAGACCCACGCCAGCCAGCGCCGGTCTCGAGCTGCCAGACGATCTGCGAGCGATGCCCCGATCATCGCGCCGAGGGCAGAGGGGCCGGCGCCGATCAGGACATAGACCCCGCCGAGTTCCGCGCCCGAGAGCCCATAGGTCCGGTCGAGGAAGCTCGGCTCCCAGAGATTTCGCCCGGCGATCCCGATATTCGCAACGCAGACACCGGCGACGGCCCAGCGAAACGACGAGAACCCGAAGAGATGGCGCCCGGCCTCCCCGGGGCTGACACTCGGCCCCGCCTGGCGCGGGGGTTCGCGAAGGGTGAACCGAACGAGCAGCGCGAGCACGAGACCCGGTAGGCCGACGGCGAGCAGTGCGACCCGCCAGCCGTGAGCCGCTCCGAGATAGCCCCCGACGACCATGCCGCTGGCCACGCCGCAGAGTGCGCCGACCGTGATCGCCGAGAGTGCCCGAGTGCGGATCGAGGGCGGTGCGGTATCGCTCAAGAGCCCCACCGAGGGAGGTGAGCCCGCGGCTTCTCCGATTCCGACACCCATTCGTGTCACGAGGAGCTGGCCGAAGTTCTGGGCGCCTGCGCCGAGTGAAGTCATGGTACTCCAGACGAAGAGTCCGAGGGCGATCACCGTCCGTCGCGCATAACGATCGGCAAGCCAGGCGGCGGGCAGCACCGCCAGGAAATGGACGACCGAAAACGAGGGCCCGAGCAGTAGGCCCATGCTCGTGTCACTGAGCCCGAGGTCGAGCTTGATGGCGGGGGCGAGGACCGAAAGGATGTAGCGATCGACGACGTTGAAGACGCTCACCAGGAAGACCACCGCGATCGCATAGAACACGTATCCGCGGGAGTAGGCCGCGGAGCCGATCGGAAGATCGGAGACTGGCTCCGTCAGCTCGGCGGGCTCGTCCGAGGCGTTGTTCGGCGCGTGTGAATTCCTTTCGCTCTCGTCAGCCATCGGGGGCGGAGCGTACCACCCCGCGGTCGCCTTCGGCAGACAGTCCGGTGCCCACACTTCCGAAGCCGTCTCCCGATCGAATTCTTGATCTTCTCGGAAAAGGCCGCGTGGGATGTGTCATGGTCTCTGAAGACCGCTGGGAGGAAGAGTCAGATGAGCCATGAATCCGGAATCGCTGCAGGCGTAAAAGTCGTCGAGATCGGCTCGAGCCTCTCGGTCGCCATCGCGGGCATGACGCTCGCCGACGCGGGCGCCGATGTCGTCTCGATCGAAAATCCGGAGGGCAGCCTGCTCCGTCAGGAGCCCGCCTTTGCGATGTGGGGACGTGGCAAGCGGAGCGTCGTTGCGGATCTGGTCCAATCTGCCGGACAAGACCGGATGCGCGGCCTCGTGTGCGACGCCGACGTGCTCCTGATGGGCTTGAAGCCGGCGAGCGTCGATCGCCTTGGCGTTGGCCATGGCTCGTTCGTGAAGGAAGCACCGCAGTTGGTGTACGCAGCCGTGACCGGGTTCGGGTTCGATGGGCCCTTCCGGGACGTGCCGGTCTACGACGCCGTCATGCAGGCGCGAGGCGGTCGGATGTATGATTTCTCGCCGATGCACGGGGGTGAGCGACCGGCGTTCTCAGCCGCGCCTGTTACGGCGCATGGTGCAGCGATGGCGCTTCTCAAGGGCGTCTTCGGCGCGCTGCGGGAACGCGAGCGAAACGGCGGGCAGGGACAGCGCGTCGAAACGAGCCTGGCGCGTGCGTTGGGTGTGTACGATCTCGGCGGATGGATTCCCGGTGGCCCGCCACCGCTGCGCCTCGAGGATGTTCCCTTTCTTCCCTATACGATTGCCCGAACGGCGGATGGCATCTGGATTCAGTTCGCCCAGAACGGCCCCGCGCTCTTTACGGACTTCTTGCGGGTGCTCGGGCTCGAAGGCGAGATCGACTACCTCGATGCGATGCTGCCGACCGTGGAGAGCAGCATCAAGCGGGACCACCGTGAACGCGTGCAGGGCCGGATCGCCGAACTCACCTGGGCCGAGTGGCAGGAGCGATTCGCCGATGAACGCAACCTGTCGGCGGAGCCTTTTCTTCCGCCGGGTGGAGCGCTCGAACACCCGCAATTCATGGCGATCGGAGACGTTGTCGAGGTTCCGGGTCCAAAGGGTCAGGTGACCCGACAACTCGGTCCGATCTTTGATGTTCCTGCTCATCCCCTCAGGCCTGCGGGCCCCGCACCAGAACCAGACGGAGGTCGCGTCGGGTTCGACGGCCGATCGGCGCTTCCGGATGCGGTCCGCGACGAGGGGACGCCGGGTCCGGGGCTGTTGTCCGGCGTAACGGTGCTCGAGATGGGGATGTGGATCGCATTGCCCTTCGCGGCGACGCAGCTCGCCGAGCTGGGTGCTCGGGTGATCAAGCTCGAGCCCCTCGAAGGGGACCCGATGCGTACGACCGGGCCCTTCTCCTACAAGATCGTCCAGGGCAAGGAGTCGATCGCGCTCGATCTGAAACGTCCGGAGGCCCGGGAAATCGTGCATCGTCTGGTCGCCCGGGCAGATGCGGTTCTGCACAGCTATCGACCGGGCGTGCCCGAGCGACTGGGGATCGACTTCGAGACGTTGCGCAAGATCAATCCGGGGCTCGTCTATCTCTACAACGGTTCGTACGGGTCGCGCGGTCCCAAATCGTATGCGCCGGCCTTCCATGTGACGGGCGGCGCAGTCGCGGGCGGCGCCTACGCGCAGGCGGGGCTCGGCTGTCCTCCGCCCGCAGACGTCGAGCTATCGAAGGATGAGATGGCACGAATCTCGCGCCGACTGGAACTCTCGAACGAAGCGAACCCGGATTTCAACTCGGCGGTCGCGGCGGCTGCGGCGCTGACGATGGGGCTCTACGCGCGCGAGAAAACGGGCGAGGCGATCGCGATCGAGACGCGCATGATGCTCTCGAACGCGATGATGATGTCCGCGGATTTCATCGAGTACGAGGGTCGGCCGCCGCGGCGAGAGGTGGATGCCGAGCTGAACGGGTTGGGGCCGCTCTATCGGCTCTATCAGGCCGCAGAGGGCTGGGTCTTCGTGGCCGCGCCGCAACCCCGGGATTTCGAGCGGCTTTGCGACGCGCTCGAGATCGGGTCGGTCGCCGCCGACGAACGCTTCGCGACCCCCGAAGCGCGCTCGCGGAATGCCGACGCCCTGGCGGATGCGCTCGGCGCGGCGATCGCCAAGCGGGATGCCGACGATCTCGAAGCCGATCTGACCGCGCGCGGGATCGCCTGCATGCGAGCCGATCAGGGTCCCTACTGGAGTTGGCTCATCGAGCAGGGGTGGGCGCGGGAGCAGGGCGTGATCGTCGACATCGCTGATTCGCTCGAGGGTTCCTACACGCGATACGGTGCACCCGTCACGAACGATCGGCCGGTGCCTCTTCGTGGCGCGTTTGCCTCGGGCGCGAATACGCGGGACTTGCTGGCCGAAATCGGATTCAGCGAGGGTGAGATCGCGACGTTCTTGTCCGAGGGGGTCGTGGCCGAGGCGGCTTCCGACTAGCATCCGATCGCGAATCATCGGGTGTCGTGCCGTCCGCTTCGGCTGCTAGCGTGTCGCGATGCGCATTTCGCTCGATCGAATCGCCCAGCCTTTCGTCGTCTTCTCGGAACGCTTCTATCCCGATCCTTTCGTGTTCGCGATCGCGCTCACTGCGATCACATTCGGACTGGCGGTCTTTGCGACCCCGATCTCTGCGGCCCAGGCTCTCGAGATCTGGGGCGGCGGGCTGACCGGCTTTCTCGGCTTCTCGATGCAGATCTGCATCGTACTCGTCTGCTCCCACGCGTTGGCCCATACCGATCTCGTGAAACGGGGGATCGAGGGCGTAGCGCGTTGGCCGCGAAGCGGACCGCAGGCGTATGCGCTCGTCGCGATCCTGGCCGGGCTTGCGAGCCTGATTACGGGCGCCCTCGGATTGGTCGTCGGTGGGCTCGGCGCCCGGGCAATCGCGAGGGAGGGGAGGGGCCGCGGCCTTCTGCTGCATTTCCCGCTCCTGGTGGCGAGTGCCTACGGCGGTTTCGTGATCTGGCATATGGGTTATTCGGGGACGGCGCCCCTGGCGGTTGCGACGCCGGGGCACACGCTCGAATCGGTAATGGGATTGCTGCCGGTCACCGAGACCACCTACACGGCCTGGAATCTGGGGCTGGCGGCCGTGACGCTTGGCGCGGTCGCCTTCGTCTGTAGCCGGCTCGCTCCACCGGAACAGGAGATCGTCGAGCTGGTGGAGGAGGATTCGGGCGGGGCAGAGGCGGTGGCGGCGGGTGCTCTTGCGATGGAGGAGCCTCACAGGACTCCCGCCGATCGGCTCGACGACTCCCGTACGCTCTCGTTCTCGCTCGGCCTGATGCTCCTCGCGTTCCTCGCATCGTGGTTCCGCTCCCGGGGTTTTCAACTGACGTTCGACCTCGTGAACTGGTCGTTCCTCTGCCTGGGGCTCTTGCTCGCGAGATCCCCTCGGCATTATCTCGGGCTCATCGCGGACGCGAGTCGAACCCTCGGCCCGATCGTCCTGCAATACCCGCTCTATGCGGGGGTCGTCGCACTGATCACGCGGACCGAACTCGTCGGAATTCTTTCGGACGGATTCGTGGCGATCTCGTCCGCGGGAACTCTGGGCTTCTGGGCCTTCGTCTCCGGTGGGGTGCTGAATATTTTCGTGCCTTCCGGCGGCGGTCAATGGGCCGTGCAGGGGCCCATCTTCCTTGAAGCGGCGCGGGAACTCGGCGTGGCCGACGCGGTCGTCGTGATGGGTGTCGCCTATGGCGATCAGTGGACCAACATGATCCAGCCCTTCTGGGCGTTGCCGCTGCTCGCAATCGTCGGGCTCAACGCGAGAGCGATCATGGGGTATTGCTTCGTGATTTTCATGACGGCGTTCGTGTGCCTGGGTGGCGGGCTCTTGTGGCTTGGCGCCGGCTAGGAGCCTGCGCGGCGTCTCGATCGATCGGTCTTGCTAGCCCGTGACGTCACGCGCCTCGAACACCTTTCTGGCGAGGAGTATCCCGTCGATCGCGCGTGGAAATCCGCCGTACGCGACCATCGTGATCATGACCTCTTCGATCTCGCTGGGCGTCAGCCCATGGTTCAGCCCGGCACCGATGTGGATCTCCAGCTCGTGAGTCATGTTGATCGCTGTCAGGGCGGAGATCACGATCAGGCTGCGATCGCGGCGCGAGAGCTGGGGGCGCGACCAGACATCTCCGAAGGCGTAGTCCATGACGAGCGCGCCCATGTCGCCTTGGTGATCGAGGATCATGGCCTCCGTTGCCTTCTTGTCGAGGTTCGGATCGCCGAGCAGGGTTGTCAGGACGTCGAGGCCGGCCGCACGGCGTTTCTCGTCGCTCGTTACGATGGCGGGAGCGCGGGGCGTTGTGCGGGTTTCGGTTCCGTCCCGTTCGGCGATGGCGGTATCGACGATCATCGAGCCGCTGAGGGCGAAGGGCAGACCGATATAGACGCTCAACTGCACCATGATTTCGTCGACTTCATCGACGCTGAGGCCGTGATTCAGGCCGCCGACGACGTGCTGTTTGAGTTCCTTTTCACGGGCCAGGGCGGTCAGCGTGGAGATCACGATGACGCTGCGGTCGCGTCGTGAGATCTGTTGTCGTGCCCAGATTTCTCCAGCGGCGGTCAAGTGGGCAAAGCTGCCGAGGGCGCCGCGCGTCTCGAAAAAATCGGCGAGGCCCTGGCCTGCTTCGGGTGAACCGGCGATGGTGGAAAGGCAGTCGAGGCCGCGTTCGGCTCGAGTCTTGGAATCGCTCATGGGGGCTCCTGGTTTGGACCGGGCCTTGCGGCGCGGCGCGGATTGCAGCAATGGTGTCGGGGGCTTCTCTGGAGAAGCTGGCGGGGTGGATCGTGGGTAGTGGGTGTCGGGCGTCCTCGGGGCCCGCTCGCTCGTCGACTATTTGTCTACGTGTCTATATGTCTACGTGTCTATGTGTGTGTCGAGTCGAGCCACTTCGTAGGCCTCGGGGTCCAACGTCTCGGTGATCTCCCTGAAATGTGTCATCGAGAACGGCCACTGGGTCACGATTCGACCGCTCTTCGAACGGTAATAGCCGTTGCAGCTCTCCTGCCAAACCGTCACGCCGGCGATCGCCTTCTGAACTTTCTCGTTGTACTCCGCCATGCATTCGGGTTTGACGTCGACCCAGGCGAGTCGTTCGCTCGAGAGTCGCTCGATATGGGCCAGCACATGGTTGGTCTGATACTCGATCATCTCGAGAATCGACCCGTTATTCGTGTTGGGTCCGTAGAGCATGAACAGGTTTGGGAAGCCGGCGGTTGTGATGCCGAGATAAGCTGCGGCGCCGTCGTCCCAGGCTTCACTGATATGTTGGCCGTTTCGACCGGTCACATCGAGCGCCGAGAGGTATTTTGTCGCAGAGAAGCCGGTGGCGAGGATCAGCGTATCGACCTTCCTCTCCCTGCCGTCTTGCGTGATGATCGAATCCTTCGTGATTCGCGCGACGGGTTCGGTCACGAGTTCGAGGTTCGGTCGATTGAAGGCCGGGTAGAAGAGATTGGAGATCAACGGTCGCTTGCAACCATAGGGATGCTGGGGCCGGAGTTTGTCTCGCGTCTCGGGATTCTCGACCTGCTCGAGGGCCTGCTGGCCCGCGTTTTCCATCTCCCGGAGCATTTCGGTGTTGTTGAAGGTCATGCCTTCGTCGACGATGACGAACATCTCGGAACGCTGCTGATCGAGGGGAGCGGGATCATCCTTGAATTGGGCGATTTGCTCTTCTGTGTAGGGAACGTCTTCCTTGGGCATGACCCAGTTGGCGGTGCGTTGGAAGAGATGGACCTGCCCCGCTTGTTTGACGATTTCGGGGACGAGCTGGACCGCACTCGCGGCACTGCCTACGACGGCAACCGTGCGGCCGGTCAGATCGTGATCCCAATCCCATCGAGCCGAATGGAAGGATTTGCCTTCGAAGGATTCCAGGCCCTCTATTTCCGGATAGACGAGTTCGTTGAACATTCCTACGGCGCTGACCACGACGTCCGCTTCGATCTGCTCGCCCGAGGCCATCGCGAGGGACCAGCGCGAGTTCGCTTCGTCCCAGGTCGCCTTCGAGACTTCCTGTTCGAAACGGCAATGGGGCAGGAGTTCGTATTTCTCGGCGATGCCTTCCATGTAGGCGAGCAGTTCGGCCTGAGGTGCGTAGGGGCGACTCCAGTCGTATTTCTTTTCAAAGGTGAAGGAATAGAAGAAGGAGGGCAGGTCGACGGCGCAGCCCGGGTAGCGATTGTGGTACCAGGTGCCGCCGACGCCGGATGCCCTTTCGAGGATCACGAAGTCTTCGAAGCCGACTTGTTTCAGTCGGATGCCCATGCAGAGGCCTCCGGGGCCGGCGCCGATGATGGCGATCGCGAGGGGACGCTTGTTTGTGTTGAGCCTGGTGTTGGGCTTTGAGTTGGTCATGGTGGGCCAACGCTAACCCGTTCCTGGCGGGTGTTTCAACCCGCTTCTTTTGCGGTTTTGGCAGGCGAGTAGAACTGTTTGGCCCAGCGTCGAAACTCGACGAGCAAGGTGTCCGCCTCACAGAAAACCGGATCCGCGCGATGGATCTTGTTCCGCCAGATCTGCATGTCGTCGAGGACACCCTTCGTGATGCTGTCCATCCACTCCTCGCCGGCGATGTCGACCGCGTTATTCGTGGTCGTGAGCGCCCAGCGCGAGATCGTCGTGTCTCGATCGATCGGCGTCGTCGATGTGAACATGTAGAGGCCGACGCCGGGGATTCCCGAGCTCTCGACGGTGCCGAGCCCGAGTCCGTAGGTCTCGCGGAGGAGTTGCATGTCGAAGGTGCCGACCGGTGTGTCCTGGCTGCTGTAGCTCACGGCATGCATTACCCGGCCGTCGTCCTCGAAGGAGATTTCGGTATCCGGGGTGCCGCTCATCTTGTGGACGTACTCGAAGTGAACCGGGTCCAGGTTGTTCTCCGCCATGTCCTGGATATGCACCGGCACCTCGATCTCGAAGGTGCGCACCGGTGACCAATCCGGGTCGTCGTATTGGCTCGCGCGCGGGACTTCCCAGCTCGGCGGCTTTGCCTCGGCGTGATGCCAGACGAAGATCATGTGATTGAGTTCGCGCACCTCCCAGGCGTGGACTCGCGCGCGGCTCGGGATTTTCGCGCAATAGGGGATCTTCGAGCACTCACCGCTTTCGCCGTCGTATTCCCATGCGTGGAAGGGGCATCGAACGGACTCGCCCTGCACGCGACCCCCCTCGGCGAGATGGGAGCCGAGATGAGCACAATAGGCGTCGAGCACCCGCGCGCGACCGGAGCGCGTCCGAAACAGCACCATCTCGTTGTCGAAGTAGCGGATGCGTTGAACATCACCGACGCCGAGATCCTTGCTCCAGCCGACCGCGTACCAACCATTCGGAAATCCGGGGGCGCCTCGATCCTGCATGATTCGATCCTCCAGCGTACGAGCCGAGCAGGCTCAGAGCGTAGCGATCAATCGCTCGAACATCCCGCCCATCTCCAGCTAGAAATTCGCGAACTCGCGGAGTGCACCGCGCGCGTCGAGGTCTTCGATCACGGATTGGGCGCGCTCGAGGAACGATCGGGAGAGCGGCTGGTTCTCGATCGGCTCGTTTTCAGGAAAGAGTACGAGCGGGCAAGCCGCGGGGGCTGCGTAGGCGGCGTGCACCCTATGAAGCAGCCAGGCCTCCTCGAAGTCGAAGGCTGCGCCGCCAACCTCGATCCGAGCATCGAGATAGCGTTGGATCAGCTCGCGCTCGTGGGCGCGTCGATTTTCCGGCGAAAGCGCCATCGTGATGAAATAGCCCACGTCTCGCATCGGCGTTCCCAACTGGATCAGTCCCCAGTCGAGAAAACCGACGCGGCCCGCATCGAGAAACAGGTTGCCGATATGACTGTCTCCCTGCAGGACCGTCACCGGGCCCCTCGCCCAGATCTCGTCGAGCTCTCTCCGATGCTCGATGTAGAGCTGCGCCATTTCGGCGAAGCCGTCGCGTAGCTTGTCGCGATGGTTGTCCAGGCCGAACTGGAGCATCCAGACGCCCATATCGCTGTCGAGGCCCATGGGCTCGACCCAGCCGGCTTCTCTCTTGCGGACGACCTCGTCCTCGAAACGGACATGCAGTTCGGCGTAGTCGTGCATTGCGTTCGCAGCCTGCTCGACCGTGAGACCGGCGGCCGGATCGGCGAGCTTGCAGTTCGTGGATTCGAGGTCTTCGAGCAGGAGCACGAAACTGCCGTCGGATTCGTCGAGTTTTGCGACATAGGGACGCGGGACGCGCATGGCGACGTCGTCGGCCAGATTTTGATAGAAGAGTGTTTCGCGTCGGCCCATCCCGGTCTTGTTGATCGTCTCGCGTCGCTTGGGATCGAGTGGCAGCATCTTGAGAAAGTAGGTTTCGGGGAGAGAATGCTCGCCCTCGTACGAAACGCCGAGGCGCGCGTTCGAGTTCGTGCCGTGGTGGATTTCGAGAACCTCGACCGAGCCGACCCGTACGCCGGGGAAGCGTTCGCCGAGCGCAAGGCTCAACCATTCGGGTGTAACCTGGGTCGGATCGGCGGGTAGGGCAGGGGATGTGCTCATGTCTCGATGCTAGCCCGATCGGGTCGATGGCGATGTCCCGACCGCTCTGTGAATCTCGCTACGTCAAGGTTTCGCAACGCAGAGATCGGACCGAGGGCGGGTGCATCACGACCAAAGGGGTATTGGGATAGGCTCTAAATCCGTTCGAGCCATTTTCGGGCGACCTCGAGCCGCCGATCGAGCTGATTGACCGTCGCTTCGGTGATCCGTTCGATCCCGACGCGGCGGTTCAACTCGGCGTTCACCTGGGCGTGTCCGCGACGGGTGCGGTGGACGAGTGTGCGGACCAGCGCACTGTTTTGTTCGCGCAGCTTTCGCTTGCGGCTGCGGGGCGAGGGCGCCTCGGGGTGGGAGTCCGGCTCTGGCGTCGGGACGGAGATATCGAACTCGGCCGAGGTGAGAACGAAGGGGGCCAGGTCGCCTTCCACGGTGGCCTCATCGACGAGTCCGGGAATCTCCTCCTCGCGAGGCTCATCGACTTCCTCGACGGGTGATGCATCGAGGGGGTTCCCCTGTTCATCGAGCGGGACGGCCGAGATCGCGGAGAAGAGCGAAAGCTGGTCCAATTCCGGTGCCACGCCCTCGGCGTCGGGATCATCGAGAAGATCGTCGTCCCGGGTATCCGGCTTGCGGAGACTGTGTCGGCGGTGCTCCGCGATTCCGTGGGCGAAATGGCGAAGACGCTCATCGTCGGGGATGAACATATAGGCGCGTTGTTGTCTGGCGGCGTCGGTCGTCCGCACCAGACGGCCGACGGCCTGGCGGAAGAAGAGGTCGGTGATCGTGTTGGTCGCGTAGACCCCCACCTGGAGGCGCGGGATATCGACGCCCTCCGAGACCATGCGAACCGCGACGATCCAGGGGTCGTTCCCATCGGTGAACGCGGCGATCTTGCGGGAGGCGTCGGGGTCGTCCGAGGTAGCGACGATCGCGCTTACCCCCGTCCGATCCTTCAGGACCTTCGCGATGCCGCGTGCGTGATCCTGGTCCATCGCGATGACCATGCCGGCCGTACGCGGATCGGATTGTCGCAGATGCATCACCTGGCGATGAGCTTTCATGAGCACGGCGGGCAGCCATTCGCCCTCGATGTCGAGCGCGGTGCGCAGCCGCTGGCTCGCGAGCGTACGGCCGATCTTGTCTTCGAAGCCGGCGGAATGGTTCGAGCCGTCCGGGGAGGTCCATTCCATGCGGCCCTTGATGCGTGGGAAGTAGACGGGCCGAACGACCTTGCGATCGCGCAGCGCTTCGCCGTAGCCGTACTCGTAATCGGCCTGCGCTTCTTCGCCCACATATCGGACGAAGGGGATTGCGCTCTGGTCGGAGCGGAAGGGTGTTCCCGAGAGGCAGAGCCGGACCGGGGCCTTTTCGAAGGCGTGGCGAATTCCGTCGCCCCAGGATCGACTGTCGGCGGCGTGGTGGATCTCGTCGAGGACGATGAAGGCCTGGGCGACGAGATGGCGGAGCGCACCGGGCTTGGCGGCGACCTGTTGATAGGTGACCGCGACCCCGTGAACATCCGAGGGCAGTGTTCCATCCCCCGCCGACCAGTCGGGATCGAGCTGGATGTCGAGCTGCTCGGCCGCAAGCGCCCACTGCAGCTTCAAGTGCTGGGTCGGAACGACGATGACACAGCGCCTCACGTCGCGTGCGACCAGCGCGCGCCGAATCGCTCCGAGCGCGAACGTCGTTTTGCCGGCTCCGGGCGTCGCGACCGCGAGAAAGCTCGAGTGCACGCGAGCCTCGAGCTTCGCGAGCGCCTCCTTTTGCCAGGCCCGGAAGCGGATGGACGCCGCCAAGACTCTTCGACCTCGGCGAGTACGCTGCTGGCCTCGTAATGTCCGGACCCGACGGGTCGGTCGGCGCGCTACGAGTCGCTTTGCGCATTCGCGGGTTTGAGATCACGCTTGGGGGGAAGGCGATCACTGATCGGGGCGCCGACTCTAGCATGATCCGCGGCGCTGGATCACGTAAGTTCCGGGCGGCGGAAAATCTCGCGCGAGATTCCTTCTGCGAACCCTGCGGGCCGGCTCGATCGGAGAAGATGAGATGACGACAGAACAGGAATTGGATCCGGTTCGCGAGAAACTGCTCGGGCTGCTCGGCAAGCCCTTTGGCGACGGAGGCCGGACGCTCGCGCCCGACGAGGTGAACGTTCCCATGATCCGCCATTGGGTCGACGCGCTCGACGACCGGAATCCGATCTATCTGGACGAGGCGACGGCCGTTTCGAGCGGACATTCGGGAATCGTGGCGCCCCCGGCGATGCTACAGACCTGGGGCATGGGGCGCCCAACGATTGCCGGGATTGCCGAACGCGGCGGCTCGGCGAGTGAGATCAAGGGCGAAAACGTGATCACGAAGCTCGCGGCGGAGGGCTTCACGGGAACCCTCGCAACGAACTCCGAGTTCGAGTTCGATCGCTATCTCCAGCCCGGCGACTTGCTCGAATCCGAGGGCGTGCTCGAGGCGATCTCCGAGCGGAAGACGACGGGGCTCGGACGCGGCTACTTCGTAACGTGGCTGACGACGTATACGGATCAGCACGGGGAGGAGGTCGGCCGGCAGCGGTTCCGTGTCTACAAATTCGCGCCGGGAAGCGCGGCAGACAATGGCGGTTCGCGGCGCAAGAAGTCGGGGCGGAAGGATGCGCCGCCCGAGCCGACCGGTGAGATTCTCCCGACCTTCGATCTCGACGTGACTTCGACCGTGATCGTCGCGGGCGCGATCGCCTCTCGGGATTTCATGCCGGTCCACCACGACCAGGAATTCGCTCGAGCCCAGGGCGCGCCGGACATCTTCATGAATATCCTGACGACGAATGGCTACGTCTCGCGCTATGTGACGGACTGGGCGGGGCCCCGGGCGCGGCTGCGGCGCATCGATATCCGGCTGGGCGGGCCATGCGTGCCCGGAAGCATCCTGCATTTCTCCGGGCGGGTGTCGAGCGACGAAATCGTGGCGGACGAGCGACGAGTCACGGTCAGCCTCGCCGCGATCAACGATTTCGGGCCGCATGCCATCGGGCAGGTAGAACTCACTCTGCCCGCGTGACAGTGGATTGTGGGTGTCGTGAGAGTCTCTCGCGTCGCGGGTCAGATCCCGTCGATGATCGCGTTCAGCGTTGCGCTGGGTCGCATGGCTTTTTCCGCCAGACCGAGATCGGTTCGGTAATGCCCGCCGAGATCCTGAGCCGGGCCCTGCGCATCGATCAGCTCGCGGACGATCTTCTGCTCGTCGGCGGCGAGTTGCGCGGCGATCGGCGCGAAGCGCTCGGCGAGTGCTTTGTCGGTCGTCTGTGCTGCGACCGCCCGCGCCCAGTAGAGGGCCAGGTAGAAATGGCTGCCGCGGTTGTCGATCTCGTGGACCTTGCGCGAGGGCACCTTCCGATTGAGCAGGAGCTCCGCCGTCGCGGCCTCGAGGGTCTCGCCGAGCAAGCGTGCCGCGTCGTTGTCGAACTGCTTGCTGAGATGCTCGAGGGAAGCCGCGAGCGCGAGGAACTCGCCGAGTGAATCCCAGCGCAGATGTCCTTCTTCCTCGAATTGTTGGACGTGCTTCGGCGCCGAACCCCCGGCGCCTGTCTCGAAGAGGCCGCCGCCATTCATGAGCGGAACGATCGAGAGCATCTTTGCGGAGGTTCCGATCTCGAGGATCGGAAAGAGGTCGGTCAGATAATCGCGAAGAACGTTGCCGGTCACGGAGATCGTGTTCTCGCCGCGGCGAATCCGTTCGATGGACAGTCTAGTTGCCTCGACCGGCGTCATGATCTCGATCTGGAGGCCGCTGGTGTCGTGCTCCGCCAGATACGTATTCACCTTCTCGATCAGCTGGGCATCGTGTGCACGGTTGGCGTCGAGCCAGAAGATCGTGGGCCAACCGGTCGCGCGCGCGCGGCTGACGGCGAGTTTGACCCAATCGCGGATCGGCGCGTCCTTGGCCTGGCAGGCGCGCCAGATATCGCCCGCTTCGACCGCGTGCTCGAGGAGCACCTGGCCGCCGGCATCGACGACCTGGACCGTTCCATTCGAAGCGATCTCGAAGGTCTTGTCGTGAGAACCGTATTCCTCGGCCTTCTGGGCCATCAGTCCGACATTCGGGACGGTGCCCATCGTGGCCGGATCGTAGGCGCCGTTTGTCTGGCAATCTTCGATGACGGCCTGGTAGACCCCGGCGTAGCTGCTGTCGGGGACGACGGCCTTGCAGTCCTGCAGATCGCCGGCGGGGTTCCACATCCCACCCGAGTCGCGAATCATGGGCGGCATCGATGCGTCGATGATGATGTCGCTGGGGACGTGAAGGTTGGTGATCCCCTTGTCCGAGTTGACCATCGCGATCGCCGGACGCTCGGCATAGCATGCCGCGATCTCCGCCTCGATTGCCTGACGATCCGCATCCGGCAGCCCCGCAATCTTCTCGAGCAGGTCACCGAAGCCGTTGTTCACGTCGACACCAAGCTTCTCGAGGATTGCCGAGTGCTTCTCGAAGACCGGTGCAAAGAAGACCTTGACCGCGTGACCGAAGATGATCGGGTCCGAGACCTTCATCATGGTGGCCTTCATGTGCAGCGAGAAGAGCACGCCCCTGGCCTTCGCGTCCTCGATCTGCTCGGCGAGGAACGCGACGAGTGCCTTCTTGCTCATGAACGTCGCGTCGATCACCTCGCCGGCGAGCAGCTCGATGCCGGCCTTGAGGGTCGTCTTCGTCCCGTCCGACGCCGTATGAATGACATCGACGGAGGTCGCCGCATCCACGGTGACGGATTTCTCGTTGTGGTAGAAATCGCCCTGGCTCATGGTCGAGACGTGGGTCTGCGAATCATCGGGCCATTTGCCCATGCGGTGGGGATTCTGGCGGGCATATTCCTTGATGGCGTTCGGCGCGCGGCGATCCGAGTTGCCTTCGCGAAGCACCGGGTTGACGGCCGAGCCCTTGACCTTGTCGTAGGTCGCCTGGATCTGGCGTTCTTCGTCGCTGCTCGGCTCCTCGGGGTAGTCGGGGAGGGCGTAGCCCTTGGTCTGGAGCTCAGCGACCGCGGCCTTCAACTGCGGCAGAGAGGCGGAGACATTCGGCAGCTTGATGACGTTGGCCTCGGGCGTCGTCACGAGCGCGCCGAGTATGGCCAGGCCGTTGGGTACACGCTGCTCGGGAGTCAGATGGTCGGGGAAGACGGCGAGGATGCGTCCAGCCAGCGAGATGTCGCAGGTTTCGATCGGGACGCCGGTCGCCCCCGCGAAGGCGCGGATGATCGGGAGGAAGGAGTGCGTGGCCAGGGCGGGGGCCTCGTCGGTCCAGGTATAGATGATGGGCGGAGACTGGCTCATATTTCCTCTGTGATCGCAGGGAGTTACGCGATCTGAAACTCGGTTATGTAGCTTGGGGAAGGCGTGGAATAGCCGGCCTGTCCGCAGGAGAAGGGAAAGTAAGGAGACGGATCGATGCGGGGATCGCGAAAGAGAGAGCGGAGGTTCTAACAGAATCGGGGCCGGGTCTCCATGGCTGGGGGGCCCCATTCCCGGGGTGCAGCCGGGGGCCGCCGCGGGTCTCGTGGAGGGACTCGAACTAGTCGGCAGCGAGATCGGTCAAGAGCCGCTCTCTCACGATCGATGTCCAGAGTGCGTAGCCCTGCTCCGACAGATGAAGCCCGTCGAAGCGGAAGAGATCCGACGGGGGTATTGCGCCGCCACCCCGTGCGATCATCGGGGCGCTCACGTCGATGATGTGGATCAGGGGATCCTACGCAGCGATCTCGGCGATCAGGCGGTTGGTCTCGTCCATCACGGGCCAGAGCTCCCAGCGAAGGCGCGAGGCCTTGATCGTCAGGTAGTAGAGGGGAACGGTCGGCTGGTGCTCCCGCACGCGCGCGACGAGAGCGCGAAAGTCGGCCGCCACCGTAGCGGGCGTCTTGCCCGCACCGATGTCGTTGTCCCCGACGTAGACGACGATCGCGCGGGCCTCGTAGGGCTCGATGATCCGGTCGGCGAAATGGACGACGTGGGACATATGAGCGCCGCCGAAGCCGCGGTTGAGTACATCGAGGGGTGCCATGTCGGCCTCGAGGGTCGACCAGAGTCGAATACTCGAACTGCCCGTGAAGAGGATGAGCCCCTGGTCGGGGAAGCGCTCGGCGTCCGCGGCTTCGTAGGCTTCGATTTGACTCTCCCAGAATTCGGCGGTGGCCATCTCGTCGCCGTAGAGGAGAAAATAGCCGACACCGACACCGACGATCGCGAGTGGGACGAGACCCAGACCCAGCAGGATTTTTTTCATCGATCTTCGTCCCCGTAGAGCCCGCTCGAAGAGCTGGGCAACCCCGCACGAAGGGACTGATTAGCGGATCGACGTATCTTCGTCGCCGAGCGATGATCCAGCCGACCGACCGTCCAGGTCGAGGGAGGTTCCCTGCGAATGCCGACGGCGCTTGTGATCCTGTTTTGTACCGCTTCCTTGATAGCCTGTTCGACGGCGGGAGCGGGGGGAGAGCGCGCGTCGGGAGCATCCACGCCTGTTCTCGCGCCCGAAGTGACGCAGAGTGGTGCCCCCCTCTCGTTCGCGGACTGGAATGCCTTCGCGGATCGAATCCGCGAAGTGGGTCGCCTCGTCGAGGCGGAAAATGTCCCCGCAAACGAAATCGAACGCGCGGAGGGCTACGTCTATCTGCTCGCGATGCTTTCCGAGTCGATCCTGGAGGCTCTCTATCAGATGGATCTCGAGGACCCGCAACTCCGCTTTCACATTACGAAGTGGAAGGGCGAGGCGATGCCGAGCTCGGACGCGCGCTATCAGCGGGCCGAGATCGACGGCCAGGGTGTGTATCGGATCTCTGGACGGCTCGGCAACGCGGCGCATATCACCCTGCAAGCCTACGCCGGTGTCGGTGCACGCGAGACCTTCGACCTCGAGAGTGTGGTTTCCGAGGACGGAAGTTTTTCGATCGTCATCGGTGGCGATCCTCGATCTTCGAATTGGATGGAGGTGTCCGCCGACGCAGAGATGATCCAATTGCGGGAATATTTCGGGGATTGGGATGCTGCTGAGTTCTCGCATATCGTAATCGAGCGGCTCGACCAGGCCGATCGTGGCGTGCCGATCACCGCGCAGCGCGTGAAACG
>SMVA01300297.1_pt1 | contig 22582 bp, 20 predicted proteins | sample 2456451 | NCBI WGS metagenome assembly SMVA01 (sample SAMN11095933, study PRJNA526329) | marine sediment metagenome | biome: Marine sediment; feature: Surficial sediment; material: Deep marine sediment; isolation source: Hadal surficial sediment | place: Pacific Ocean | collected 2014-05 | depth... | reverse complement strand
GAGTATGGCAGAAAATAACTTGTCAGTTACTAAAGACGAGGCGCTAGATGCAGAAATCGCCCGGCAGGACGCCTGCGTACTAGTAGTGTGATTCCTAAATAAGTGCGTAATTAAGTGCTCTTACAAACGATCGAAAAATCTGTCTTCGAGCTGTCATGTAGTTGTCATCAGGTCACTTATTCATTGGCTTAATGACACAATGACCCTCAATGACTTTTAATGAATGACACAGCATTTAAAAGACAACAAGTACGATTTCGGTCTATCTGAACTTACTTCCGGCTAAATTCAACCCCCGTGACAATTTCAAATTTTGAAACCTCTACTTCCGTTTCCGGCGATACGAAGATACCTACCTGTCCGGTTACAATTTTTTCTCCCGTCCGCCACCGGAAAATCTGCTTTTGATTCGCGTGAAGTTCAATGAAAGGGCCGAAGCATTTTACTTCGAGTTGAATATCCTGAAAATCCCCTTGCAATGAATCAAAGTTTATGGGAATTCTTGTAACAAGCTCTTTGCGAAAGCCGGAGTATTTTTGCAGCAAAAACTCCTGCTGCCTAAATAAAGACAGAAGGTAATAAATTTCGTAGGGTCTATTGACCATCGTTCTGTATCCCACGATTACGCCAAATCTTCCGGATGCATTATTTCTTTTTATACGTGCTTCGATCTGAATCGTAAAGTCTTTAAGTTCTGCCGTCCGAAACAGCGTTTTTTTAATATTTGGAGTCGCCAAAAAAGTTATTCTATTGTCTTTAATTTCATAATCCGATTTTCTAAGATTTTTGAGATTCCACTGATCACTTAAAGAGGGTGAGACAAGGATGGGTGGGCCTGGTTCAGGCGCCTTCGTTTTAACCGCCACAGGATTTTCAGACTCATTCGGTTTGATGTGTTCATCGTCCACTATTTGCCGGGCAGGCTCGGAGCTAGTTAATTCAATTTTGTTATTTTCGCTCTCTTCAATCAACGGCTCTTCTTTTTTAAACCCAGGCGGGTCATTTATTTGAATTGCCCGGACTTGTGAGATTGCTTGTTCAGGCAGCTCACTCTTGTTTTTATAAAAAACAAAGGTTGCACTTAGGGCAAACAAAAGCAGCAACAGCGCTGGTACCCACGCTCTTTGATTTAAGAATCTATGCTGGGGTTGAATCGGCAGTCCGGGGGTAAAATTAACCTGAACTACCTGAACCTTGATTCTCCCCGTATGACCTTCTTTTTGAATTAAATCAGTCACTTTTCTGCAGGCATCCCCCGGATTATTTCCTAAAACGATTCTTCTCACCAAATGATGATTCACGTTGGTGAGCCCATCTGTACTGAGCAGGTAAGAATCACCCGCTTTCAACGCGATGTACCGGTTGAAATGAATATTAATTTTTGCTTCCGGACCGAGTGCGAAACTTTGCTTGCCGCCAACCAAAATATTATCGCTGGTCAGTCGCTCAAGTTTGTCTTTTGTAGCACGATAGACGTGAATATCACCAACTTGAGCAATATATCCGCGCTCATTTGTTACCACCAGGGCGGTGCATTTGACGCCCAATTGCTGTTTCTTACCTTTATCGTTTAAGAGTTCGTTGACCAGGGTATTTGCGTCGTCGAAAGCGTGTTTCAGGCAGGTAACAACATCGTCGGATGGGTGGGAGTAATAGACTTCTTTGAGAATATTTTCGGTGATGCCGCTTGCGCTGGTTCTGTTTTCTGCAGCCGAACTGTTGGTGGCGCTGGTAATGATAAAGAGCTGGCCTTTGCGCAACAAAGCTTCGTGTGCAAGCTGTCCGTCATAATTTCGGTTCTGAGGGCTGCGGAATTCTTTCGGGGTGTAGCTGCTAAAAGTAACAACCGGTTTGTTTTTTTTTATCTTCTGCGGGAGCATGAGTGACGTAATAAGTCAAATTATAAAAGGATACTTTCTATCAAGCTAATATAGATTAAGTAAACTCTTTTGCTACGTCCTCATTCAAAAGCACCCAGAAAGTGTAGACACCGAGAATGGTTCCGAACGGAATATTAAGTAAATTTAAAGCGCCGAGAATAAGGACTAAAATTCTGGCCCAGGAATACTTTTTTAATATTCCATAGCCGCCAATGATTCCGGGTGCGGAGATAACGAGCAGAAACATTGCCAAAGTTAAGCCTCCAGCAGTCAGCTATCAGCTTCCAGCTTCAAATTTTTTAGCTAAAAGCTGAAGGCTGAGAGCTCATAGCTGTCACTTCAAAAACGTATCAAAATTATTTACTTTCCACTCGTCGTTGAGAAGAATGGTCGTTAAGATCAATTCGCGTTTGTAGTCTTCTCCGTTTTTACTTTCAATGGTTACATCGTAAAAAAAGGTAACCGAGTTTTCGCCGCGGTTTTGCCTGTTAACCAATTCATAATCCAAAAATGGTTTATGTTGCGCCAGATCCAAGTTGGGCAGCATCCGGATATTCTGGGTCAGCTCGATTTCTTTATTGAGTTTATCTGTCGCCAGGCCTGTGCTCAACTCAAGCGCACCCCTTTGATTCAATTCGATGAAGTAGCGGAATAGAAATTCCTCTGCTACTCCCTCCGGGGAATTGCGGTGCCCGCAGGAAATAAGCAACAGAAATAATGAAGAAAGCAATGTTATTTTGGTTTTCAGTCGTGATATTTTCAATTTATCTCCTTAAATGTGTGACTAAAAGTATTAATAAGTGTAAGGATAATCAAGAGAAAAGTTTGCCCGGTTCGTATCATTTGCTTTTGTTGACATGTTTTTTTAAATTGCTACGTTTTGATGTTACAGTGTTAAAGTGTTTACGTATTTTATCAAGTTGAGTAAATTCAAAATATTAGCACCTGGACACATAAACACGTTATTTTCTGTCAAGATACCGTTATCCCGGTCATTCTCGTTTTATAACCGGGTAGTGGGGTGGGTGGCTTCATTTTAAAGCGTGCTTATTAACTATATTCAGAGGATTTGAAATGCAAAGTTTTGCTGAACTCAATCCATCTCAGAGACTTCTACTTGGACCGGGACCGAGCATGGTACATCCGCGGGTCTATAAAGCCCTTTCAACGCCAATCATTGGACACCTGGATCCGGAGTTTCTACAAATTATGGACGATATCCAGCAGTTGCTGCGCTTCGTTTTCCAGACCAAAAATCAATTTACCATCGCTATTTCTGCCACTGGCAGCGCGGGCATGGAATCGGCATTTGTCAACATGGTTGAGCCAGGAGACAAGGTCATTATCGGGGTCAACGGCGTGTTTGGAAATCGCATGTCGGATATTGTGGGGCGCTGCGGCGGAACTCCGATACAGATTAAGAAACCCTGGGGCCAAAGCATCGACTTGCAGGAAATCGAAGACCAGTTGAAACAAGCAGGCGGCGTAAAAGCTGTGGCCTTGGTGCATGCCGAGACTTCGACCGGAGTCATGCAGCCGCTTGCGGAAGTCGGTAAGCTGTGTAAAAAGTACGGTGCGCTGCTCATCGTGGACGCAGTAACTTCGCTCGGCGGCGTGCCGGTTAAAGTGGATGACTGGCAAATTGACATTTGTTACAGCGGCACCCAGAAATGTCTGAGCTGTCCCCCGGGATTGGCGCCAATCACCTTCACCGACGAGGCGATTTCGATTGCAAAAAGTCGCAAGACAAAAGTGCAGAGCTGGTATCTCGACACAACCATGATCGCAGATTACTGGTCTGACAAGACCCGAGCTTATCATCACACGGCACCGATTAGTATGAATTATGCCCTTCGTGAGGCCCTTAGACTCATCCATGAAGAGGGTCTTGAGAAGCGATTTACAAGACACAAACAAAGCAGCCTTGAATTGTTTGCCGGATTACAGAAGTTTGGCTTAACGCCATTTGTTGATGAAAGCATCCGTCTGCCGACACTGAATTCGATTAAACTTTCGGCAAATATAGAAGAGGCAAAAATCAGGAAACGTTTGTTGAAAGAGTACAACATTGAAATCGGCGGCGGGCTTGGAGACTTAGCCGGTCAAATTTGGCGAATCGGTTTGATGGGGGAGTCTTCTCAAAAAGCGAATGTGGTTTATTTGCTGGCGGCACTGGAAGAACTTTTATAAAGTAGTACTTATTTTGTATTGGCTGGATGGAGGTTTCCCGTGCAGGATACCGTAGAGATTTTTTGTCCTTACTGTGGCGAACCTAATGAAATCTTCATTGATTATTCTGGAGGTAACCCGCAGAGTTATGAAGAAGATTGTCAGATTTGCTGCCAGCCCTGGGAAGTCCGGGTGGAATTGATGGAGAACCAAGCGAATGTAACCGTTAGCAAAAGTAATGAGTAACGCAGCGCGGCACGAGGCCGCCACAAAAGGGAAAAGGCGCAGAGGATACGCAAGGTTTTTTGCAATTTAATTACGTTTATACCTGATTTGTAGTGAAAAGGAAAGTTTAGAAGAATGAAATTTTGTCTTTTCCCCTTTGCGCTATCTTTGCGCTTTTGCGTCTTTGCGTGAATTTTTTTGTTGAATACTTATAGAGCGACCGCCCCCTCAAACCAATGCAAGAAATTTTGAAACACTATTCCGTGACCATTGAGACTCCGGTTGCCTGGGGTGAAATGGATGCTTTTCAACACGTTAACAATATCGTTTACTTTCGCTATTTTGAAAGCGTTCGTATCGCCTATTTAGAGAAAATCGGTTATTTGGAATTTATGGAAAAGACCGGTCGCGGCCCGATTCTCTCTGCGACGAAAAGTAAATTTAAAATACCGCTTGCCTACCCGGACAAAGTAACGATTTGCGGCAAGGTCTCAAGCATTGAGTTGGATAGATTTGTGATGGATTATTGCGTGGTCAGTCAGAAACATCAGAAAATTGCCGCCGAAGGTGAAGGTTTGATTGTGTCGTACGATTATCGAGGCGCGAAAAAAGTCCCCATTCCCAAAGAAATTAGACAGAGGATTCTGGATTTAGAAGGTTTGTAGGGCACACAATTTTGTGCCCCTACAATTTAAATTATGAATCGTTACGAACAATTATACGCGGGGTTTGTGGCGGTATTCGTCACCTTTGTAGTTTTGACCAACACCGTCGGCGTCAAGCTGTTTACTGCATTTGGCACCGTGCTGCCGGTTAGCATTATATGGTTTCCGCTCACATTTTTGATCACCGACATCGTTTCGGAAATGTACGGCGCTCGCCGGGCGCGTTTCCTGGTCATCATGGGCTTTTGTATGAGCCTGCTGCTTTTGGCATTTTCTTTAATTGGAATCCGCTTGCCTGTCGCCGAGTTCTATCCCCTTCAGGAAGATTACACGAACATATTCGGCCCGATCTGGCGGTTGCTATTTGGTTCTATGGCCGCCTATCTTTTGGCCCAACTCATCGACGTTCGCCTCTTTCACTTCTGGAAAAAATTGACCAAAGGCAAGCACCTCTGGCTTCGCAACAACGCTTCTACAATGATTTCGCAATTCATCGATACCTTCACAGTCAACATGATTTTTCTCTATAAAAACACCACCGTTTTTACCGGCGATTTTGGCGATTTGATGAACATTATTTTAGGTGTTTATGTGCTCAAGGTTGTCATTGCCGCTTTGGATACACCGCTATGCTATCTCGGAGTTTGGTTTGTGGAAAGGGCGACCGGTGTAAAGGGAGAGGATATTTCATAGGCAAAAAAGCAATTAAACATAAATTCGCACAAATGGACATAAGTAGAAAATGGGTGATGATAAAATAGTTTATAAGGTTTCATTGTTATAGAATTGTGGGATTGGCCATGAAAATTCGTGGTTAAGTTAGAAATGAATAAAGAAGGCCCGGATCAGAATGACCCGGGCCTTTTTGACTTAATGGGGTTCTTGGATATTAATTTAACCTGAGTTCGATATAAGAAATCAAAGGCCAAAAACTTACATATACCGTCATTCCGGCAATCCTTTAAGCCGGAATCTAGTTGTAATGACGAAAAGATTCCTGCCTGCAATTCCAGGCTGTTGCAGATTCATTTTTTTGCCACTGATGAACTCGGATTCTCACAAATTGTTTGACGAAAACGACCTTTCCTTAATAATATTCAGATAATCAGTGGAAATCCGTGGCTTAAGTCTTATTTGCAACAGCCTGCTGCAATCCCAGGAATGACATTGGACGGGTCGTTTTTGGTCTTTGCTCCTCATTTTTATTCCTTACGTCGAACTGACGTTAATTTAGGTTTAGCTCAAGCACGCCTCAACTAATGGCAGAAGTTTCTGTTTCAGCAGAGGTTTACCCATAAACGCAAAGCCGCTCTTTTTTGCATTCAATTCATTTTCAATTTCACCGCTAATGATTATAACGGGGACGTGTTGATTGGTGGTTTGCTGAATTTCCAGGCACAAGTCAACGCCGTTACTGCAGCAGGGCAAATTATAATCGGAAATGATTAATTCAGGTACACTATTTTGAGTTGCCGATATTGCCTCGCTGGATGAATTACACACCAGAACGGAATAACCATGGTTTTGCATAAATCTTTTAATGATATTTCCAATCATTGGCTCATCATCAATTACCAAAATCTTTTTGTTTTGTTTGCTAGACACCTTTCCACCTCCGTTTTTAAAAACCAAACACTACGCTATTATCGTCATCATTTCATAAATTTTATTCTGTCTCGTAGTAGGTTATCAACATGTTATGAACAGCACACAGGTATAATAAAAGCAATAAATTAGTGAGAACGAAAATCATTTTTTTTACTAAAACGTCCATATTTGAGCATCTGTTTGTTCTTGAAAGTGTGCAACTTTTTAAGTTATCCACATTCAACTCACACGGATATTCCCCCTAATTAATTAATTAAACATAACTTATATAAAGAAATATTCAAAACAAATTTTTCATCAAACAACGAAAAAAAGAAGGCCCGGATCAGGAAGATCCGGACCTCTGGCTCAATTAGGGGGTGGGACTCTGAGATGCTCTTTTAGCCAGTAAACCTTGCGGGTCTTTAAGACCTTTCAAGGTTTTTTATATCACTTCATTAAAATGAGCTTCTTGATTGCAACGAATTCACCGGCATTAAGCTGGTAGAAATAAAGCCTGCTGGAAACCTGCACGCCCAAATTATCTTAACCATTCCAGATTACCGTATGGCGTCCCGGAGGAAACTGGCCATTACATAATTCCTTTACAGTCTGACCAAGAACATTAGACACTTTCAAGGTTACGTCTTAAAATATTTCACCGGGTCCCCCAAATGCGACAGTAGTGGAAGGGTTAAATGGATTTGAAAAATTTTGGGATAACGCATGTTCTTCCGGTATTTGAACTTCATTCTGCCGACGTGACGGTGGGTGGGCGGGATCGAAATTCGCCTCCCGCAGCCAAAGCTGGGAAATCATGGCATCAGGGTCACCAGCTGATTTAGAGATTTTAACTTCTATCTCACCGTCAGAATAAAATCCCCTCGGAAGCGCGGACCAGCCTACTTCTGTTTGCCCGGCCGGTAAGTCAAAATCGGGTGCGATTAAGCTACCGTCGGCCGTAATCCGTTGCTTCAGATAAGTACCCGCCTGGTTGTAAAACTTAGCTCTTATCTCGTATTCAGCCTTTGGGTTTAGCTCGGTAAACCGGTAAATCACCTCCGAGGGATGTTTCGCGATTGTTTCGTGAGGGGTATTCGCCATAAAATCGGCGTCTGCTCTCGAAATTTTAGATTGAGAATATATGGGTAGACAGAAATATCTGTCGTGATTTTGGATGCTGCCGCAGAAATTTGCTGACGGGCGGGGGTGTAAATGAATGCGAGGTTAAGCTGAATAAACCGATTTAGGTTATAACAGGCGCCTAACCCCAGTGCCGGACTTGCTGCAAATGGAAGTTCATTGTCAAAAAAGAAAATCCCGACCGAACGTTCAAATTCAACTCTTTGATGGATGGCCTGGCAGAAGCCGGCGGTTGGAATCGCCAGAATCAGTCCTAGGCTCAAAAAGAAACAATGCCAATTTACGTTGTTATTCACGGGATGCTGTATCTTAATTTATTGACAACTCGCTCACCCTCTATGCAACTAATATGCACGCAACTAATATGCCAGTGACTAAAATTCAAAATGTCTTATGGAAAATGTGTGGAGATTTTGCGCAAATGTTGTCTTCGAACGCCTAAGAGCCTGACCGAAACCGGTAAATTTTTGCCCACCTGATAAAAAAATACACAATTGCTTAATATTGTTATCCTGAAAGTTCCGAAGTGTCGTACATTTTTGAAATACAATAAGGTATTTGTAGCAAATATACTTGCTCGATTAACTTAGAGTAGCTATATTAAATCTCTTTTTATTCTTAGCTTATCTTAAAAATGCGACCTTTTCTTTTAACAGGTTTAATCTCAACTATTTTATTTACCCCGCTTTTCCCAAAAGATCTTTTTGAAATTTATGATCTCACATTTACGGGAAAACTGCTTTTTTACCATGTTGAAGATTTAAATCATGACAATCTTAGAGATATTATTGTGTTAGCGAGCACTGAGAATCAGCAGCCTGAAGAGAAACGCATATCCGTTTTCTTTCAAACAGAGCAGGGTTTTTCAGGTGTTCCCGATCAAACTTTTAAACTTGATGAGCAAATTATCTTATTCGATTTAGGAGATGTGGTTGGTGATTTCAGAAAAGAGTTCGTTTTCTTTGCAGGACAGGGGTTATTCTATTACCCTTTAAGTGACAGCGGGTTTGTTCTGGAACCGATCAAACTATTGAACGCAGATTCAATGTTTCTGCTTGGAAATAACCACGTTTCAAGTCATTGGGACTTTGTTGCGGACCTTAATGGCGATCACATCGACGAGATTCTAATTCCAAAAATTACCGCGTGCAATATTTATTTCCGCAACCGTGTAACGGAGGAGTGGTTATTGCAAGAAATTCCTCTTGCTGTCGAATCTAAGGCTTCCGGCTTTTATGAGCCGAGATTTTCTGTTGGCAACAAAGCAAGCGTGGATTATTCGACGCCATATATATTCTTCGAGGATTTTAATTCCGACGGCCGAAGAGATTTGATGGCCGTTTACACGGAAAGTTTAGTGATTTTTCTTCAGGATGAAAACGGTTTTTTTTCTAAAAAAAAGCAGAGGGTGGCGCTCAAACCCGCGGAGATTTGGCAGGGCGCGAAAATTCGCAGAACCCGAATTAGCGATAAAAGCAGCCGAATTTATCTAATGAAAATAAGGGATTTAAATCAAGATGGCATAATAGATGCAGTTTATATTCGTGTTTCGACTAAAGAAAGCGTGGTAAATCCAAAAACCCAAGTTGAAGTTCATTATGGTCGGAGGCGTGCCGCCAGGGGCGAAAGCAACTCCATCTATTTTAGCCGCGAACCGGATCAGGTTATTGAACCCGGCGGCACCCAATTGGTGTTAGATATCGTGGATTTGAATCACGACCAAAAAATTGATCTCATCATCCCGGTCGTTAAGGTTGGCCTGATGAATATAATTAACATGCTACTCACCCGAAGGGTCGAAATTCAGGCCGAAACGTATCTGATGAATTCTTCCGGTCGTTACAATGAAAAACCCGACATCAAAATAAAACTGGTGGTCAAATTTACATATCGCGGCGGGGCGACGGCGCCGGTTTACGAAGTTGCAGATTTCAACGGCGACGGTCACCTGGATATCATGAGCAGCCTGGAAGAAAAAAAGTTAGTTTTTTTCTGGGGGAGTGAACAAAATGTTTTAAATAAAACGATAGGCTCCAGGTTTAATGTTTTTCTACCTCAAGACGGAGACCTTGTGAAAGCAATCGAATTAAACGGGGATAATAAAAGCGATGTGATTATCAACTACGGAGAAGACAACGCGGTGCACATGAACTTGAGAAAAACACTGAGAATTTTGCTGGCAAAGTGATTTAAAGAAATTCGAACGATTTAACTCCAACCAACCACATATATCTTGACTATTTTTTAAGTGGATCCTATATTTGTTACCAGATTAGAACTTGAGGAGAAGCGATTTACGCCTACCAAAGTCCGACTCATTTGCTTTCCTCATCCAAATTTCGATTAAACTGAATCCAAAATATATCGAATCATAAGATGACCCTCTCCAACATGAAATCGCACTTTTTTCTTTTGCTGTTTATACTGTTGCTAAATTCTGTTTTGAACGCGCAATCCAGGTGGTCCACATTATCGGACACAAATAATGTGATTATCACCGACACAAACAGACAACTATCACCGGCCATCATAAAGGATGGTTCCGCAGGCGCATTCATCGCCTGGGTTGATGATCGTGGACCCGACTTGGATATTTATGCGCTAAGAATTGCTGCCTCTGGCGAAGTAGTCGGCCGAGACGGAGGAAACATGCTCGTTGGGGCGATCGGAGATCAGGAATCGCCGACCATGGTTGAAGACACGGGCGGAGACTTCTTGATGGCCTGGCAAGATACCCGAAATGACCCTTCAGTTCAGGAGATCTTTGTCGGGAAATTTGCCCAGGCCGGCTTCGGGCTTTGGCTGGATGATGTTTTAGCAATACAAGGTAACAATCGACCCCCCCGGTTAATAACCAATGCCACTGGCGTCATCGTCGCCGCCTTTAATACCAACTTTCCCCATAATTCGCTGTCATTTCAAATCTTAAATAGAAATATCGGTTTCACTGAATTCAGACCCCAGGCATTTGTCAATCAAACATTACCGGGACAACAACCGAACCAACCACCTACGGTGGTATCCGGTCCTGGCGGAGGTATTATTACGACTTGGAGAAATATTACTAATTCAGTTTTAGCGAAGGGAGTTAAGAGTGACAGTTCAGAATGGAGTGCGGGGGAAGCCTTACTAAGCACTTCTATAAAACCGGCAACAAATCCCGTGGCCGTTTCAGATGGGAATGAAGGCGCAATTATCATCTGGCTGGAATCCAATTCACCCGATGATGATATTAAAGCAGTACGATTGGATCTGAATGGCAGCGTTGTTTGGGAAAAGACGGCAATTTTTTCTGGGGAAAAAGAAAATCTAAAAATAACCCCGGATGGCCAGAACGGAGCTTATATTATCTGGGAAAAAGTCAATGTGACGGGATCCAAGGCAATCATTCAAAGAGTAAATCAAGGTGGAGACTTTTGGCCTGCGGACGTCGTACTCACTAACCGCAGCTCAAATCAAATCAATGCTGAAATCACCCGTAACGCAGCCGGTATTGCGTTTGTTACCTGGCAAGATGAAGATAACGGGGCCATCGACATTTATGCGCAATCCATTAATTTAGCAGGCACTATTCTCTGGGATGACAGTACTGTCATCACAAACGCGCCGGGCGCTCAAAGAAACCCAATACTTGTCGAAGATGGTTTGGGCGGGGCGATAATTGCATGGGAAGATTTCCGCAATGGCGCTCAGTCTGATATATTTGCCCAAAGAGTGAATGTGAAAGGCACTTTGGGTGAATTCAGAAGCGTTGAAGTAACGGCACCAACTGGGAATAAGAATTGGGAAGTTGGCAGCAACCTGACTGTTCTTTGGCAAGCTTCACCTGAAATTGAAAATGTTAAAATTATTTTATCCTGCAGAGATAACGATTCAACTATAATCGAATCAACTGCCAACGATGGTTTTTTTGTTTGGCCGGTGAGTGGACCTGACTCAACACAATGTCGGATAAAAGTGCAAGATGTAAACACGGATTTTCTTTCAAATACCAGTGAGCCGTTCACGATTTTTGCGCAGGAAGGGCCGCAGCTTACTCCTGAAATTAAGATCTCAGGCAAAGTCGGTAAAACTTTTGAGGTAACGACGTTCGCCACCGATTTAAGCGGCATTGATCAAGTAACACTAAATTATAAAATGGGCGGTGCCTCAGATTTTCAAGCGACCCAAATGACTCGCGAAGATTCAAGTCAATTTCGCGGCGTTGTTCCGGCTGATTTCGTTACTGAGCGCGGCGTCGATTATTTTATCAGCGGTATTGACAGCATAAATGTGCAAAGCAGCAGTGACACTTTTTTTGTATCGGTGGAATTTGACTCAGGGGTTGAAAAGACGGATTTTTTTTCGGGTTCTGAACGAAATTCTTATCGCATGATTTCAGCGCCAAATTTGTTAAATCAAACCTCGGCCGATTCTATATTTACAAATTCACGTTTCGGCGCTTATGATACCACGCGCTGGAGATTATTCAAATATCGAAACGGCGAAACTGTCGAGCGGGATTCCATGAATGCGGCCAGCTTCAGGTTTGATTTGGGAGAAGCTCTGTGGCTGATTTCAAGCGAAACACGCACTATCGATTTTGGTTCCGGCGTCTCTCTGCCGGCGAATAGAAACACAAGCATAAACTTAAATCCAGGATGGAACCAGGTGGCAAATCCGTACGCTTTCACAGTCTCCTGGGATTCAATTATAAGCGCAAGCAGTACGGATATTGATATAGTTAGTATGCCGTTCTTATTTTTGGGTGAGTATACCATCACCAATAAACTGGAGCCTTATCAAGGATACTTTATTTTCAATTACGATTCTACTCAGAAAAAACAAACCTTGAGAGTTCCTCCGGTTGAATTCGTAGAGCCGAATCCAAACTTAACCCGCCTGAACGCCGGTTTTGAGTGGCAGTTGCAAATTAGCTCCAGCTGCGAGGATGCCAGGGATAGTTTCAATTTTATTGGCATTCATGAACAGGCTGCAGCCAAGTGGGATCGTTTTGACCAGCCTGAGCCGCCCGCTATTGGGGATTATATTTCGGTCTATTTTCCCCAGCAAGATTGGCAGGTTTATCCGAACAACTACACCACTGATTACCGGGATAATCTTGGCCAGGGACAAACCTGGACATTCAAAGTCCTAACCAATATTCCTGATTCAGAGGCAAGAATTTCATTTTCGGGATTGGAAGATCTGCCACCGGATTTGGAAATCATCTTAGTGGATGAAAAGTTAAATGTAACCAGAAACCTCAGGGCAGATCGGAGTTACAGCTTTCCAACCGGAAGTTCGGGAACGATTAAGTCTCTTAAGTTAGTGATTGGTAAACGTGACTTTGTCTCGAATGAAGTGAAGGGCTCAAATCTAATACCCCTCGGTTTTGAGCTTGATCAAAATTTCCCGAACCCCTTTAACCCCGCAACTTCGATTCGTTACGGGCTGCCCGAAGCGGCAGATGTCACCCTTAAGGTCTTCGATCTTTTAGGAAAAGAGGTCGTAACTTTGTTGTCCGCTGAACAAAGGGAGGCCGGTTATCATGTCGTTTCTTGGGACGGGCGCGATAAAAATGGCGCTTCGGTTGCCAGCGGACTGTATTTCTACCAAATTGCCTCCGGCAAATTTGTGCAAACCCGTAAAATGATTTTGGTCAAATAAGGACAAAGATAAATTGGAGCATAAAATATGGAAATGGTCAAAAAAGGTTTCCTCTTTCTTCTGTTAATTTTTATTCCAACCATGCAATTACTTGCCCAACAGGGAGCCGCCGAACAGCCGCAGATTCTTGAGCCGGAAGACGTGATTAACAGGCAGGGCTATGAGAAAGCCGCACCGGCAATTGTGAAAATTGTTTCAGACAGCGGGAGAAAAATAGGGGCCGGCGTTATACTCGGAGTCGATGAGGACGGTGAGGGTTATGTGCTCACTTCATATAGTACCGTAGAAGAGCTGAATAAAGTTGCTATTATTCTTAAGAACTATCCGGACGCCCTTCTGGGCCGCGTCGTTGACAAATGGATTGACTTTGATCTGGACCTGGCTATCATTACTATCAGAAATTTTCCCGCTGCACAAACTGTGGTGTCAATTCAGGATTCGAAATCCGCCAAAATTGAGGATAGGCATTTGCTAATCGCGCATACGGACACCGGCGATTGGCTGCCCATTGAGGTGAATTTGGCGAATTTTGATGATACAAAATTCTCGTTAAATTTACCCGGTGAATCAGGGATGGAAGGCGCTCCTATCGTTACAGCGAAAGGAGATATGATCGGTCTTTTCTCAAGCCTTAAATCGGGGTCAGGAGAAGATAGTTTGTCTTTAGCAATTCGGATGAGTACGATAAAGCCCCTTATTAATGAATGGTTTAGTTCGGTGGCATTGGTGCAAAAATGGGAAGAGAGTCGCACGGGTATCGCGACCTGGATCTGGGCCGTAGGCGGGAGCGTTATTGGCGGTACTATTGTGACTGCTATTGCGATTTCAGGTGGAGATAACGGACCGAGACGGGGTTTGCCGCGCGCGCCCAACCCTCCGCCTATTCCCTGAAAAACAAGGGTAAATGACTATTCGTTCTTCAAGCTGCTAGACATCATCCGCGACTTCGCGTGGAAGTCGCGGTCCCTTCGGGGAGCTGTCAAACTGACATGAGAAAAACGTTGACCGTAGATCGTAGGTCGTAAATCATGTATCGTATCCGATGTTTCCTGTAAGCTGATATCTTTATCTAATGGGGTGAATCCGTGGCAAAAAAAAGTCAAGTACTATTTACCCACACGAATCAACATAGAATCCTTAAACTTGTTTCTTGTAGCCTCCGTAATTCGCTCATGAATGAGCCCATTGCTGGCGACAATATGCCCTGTCTTTAAGTGAGTGTCGCCGCGCCAAATGTCTGTAACTTTTCCGCCCGCTTCCTCAATTAGCAAAATCCCGGCCGCAATATCCCATGAATTGAGCCTGAGTTCCCAAAAGCCGTCGAGCCGGCCGCAGGCCACATAAGCGAGATCAATAGCAGCAGCGCCCGCCCGGCGGAAGTCACTTACTTGATAAAAAAGCTCCTTGAATGCCTCCAGGTATGGCTCGGTTAAATTTTTGTCCCGAAACGGAAATCCGGTTGCGAGTAAACATTCTGAGAAATCTGTCGTCTCAGAAACTTTGATCGGGTCGTCGTTGAGAAAGGCGCCTTTGCCTTTTTGTGCATGAAAGAGTTCATTCCGTACCGGATCGAATACCACCCCGACTCGTAATTCATTCTCGAATTGCAAGGCAATCGAAATCGCAAAAAACGGGAAGCCGTGAATGTAATTTTTGGTGCCGTCCAATGGATCGATTATCCATAAATAGTCCTGCTCCTCTTTGCTGCCTCCAGATTCTTCCGCCAGGACAGAATGACCGGGATGACGTTCTCGAATCAGTTTCAGAATTGCCTCTTCAGACCGGTGGTCAATCTGAGTCACAAAATCGAATTCCTGCTTGCGCTGAACTTGTTTGCTTTCCAGGTCGTCCAGGCTTTCCATAAGGATTTTACCGCCCAGACGAGCTGCTGCGATCGCGGTTTCCAGAATGGTTGTCATTTTAGTTTTTCTTTGGTTGTCATATTCACTTCATTAACTCTTCAAAGTTCATTGAGTTTGCCAGGGGGCTGACCAAAAAGAATAGAGCGAAGGCGTCCATTCGACAAGCTCAGGACATGCCTCGCCGAGCGTTTGTTTGAAGTCCTGCATTTAGCAATCCCCGGCAGGATGCCGTCGGATTAGTTTTTGACTTTTGGAATAGCCTTATTTCTCAATCTAATTCGACCACCGTTACGCCCGTATCTCCTTCATTCCAGGCGCCGGCTTTCTTACTTTTCACTTTCCGGTGTTTTTCCAAAAATTCTGCGATACCTTTTCTCAGGGCACCTGTGCCCTTGCCGTGAATGATGCGCACCTGGCTCCAGCCCGCCAGAAGCGCGTCGTCCAGAAATTTGTCGGCCCGCATCATAGCATCGTCGAATCTTACGCCGCGCAAGTCAAGCTCAGGGAGCGTTTCGCTTTTGTCGGAAGTTTGGATTTTAATGGAGCTTTTGGACCTGCTGGGGGAGGATGTTGTTTTAGGTGCAAATAGTTCTTCCGCAGGCACCCGAAATTTAAACTGCTCAACCTGGATTTGTACTGTTCCAGCGCTGTCCGGGGCTGAAGTGATTTCCCCGGTAACATTTTGTTTCTTCCAGTAAACTTGCTCGCCGATTTCGATTATTGCCTGATTTGAAGAATCTTGTTCGGTTACCTTTGTTTTAAATTGCTTTTTCGCATGAGCTACTTTCTCTTTTTCAGTTTTGATAAGCTGCTTAGCCTCAGCAATAGCGCTGCGATCTGCTTGTTTTTCCTTCACCTCTTTGATCGCTTGTTCAAGCGCCGCATTGGCATTTGCTAAAAATTCCTCAGATTCTGCCAGAGCTTTTTCTTTTAATTTGTTTTCATTTTCTTTAAGGGACTCGTAGCGCTGTTTGTACAGATTAGACAATCCTTCCAAACGGATTTTTTCAAGCTTTAATTTTTCAGCAAATTTTTCAGACTCCTGCGCTTTCTTTTCCAGCTCTAAAATGAGTTTTTCAAGATTGCCTTTTTCGGCTCCAAGCAGCTCCCGGGAACGGTTGAGCACGCTTTTTGAAATTCCCAGCCGATTGGCAATTTCGATGGCGTAACTGGAGCCTGGAATTCCCATTCGGAATTTGTAAACCGGTTGCAGGGTTTCAATATCAAACTCCATCGAGCCGTTTTCTACCCCCGGTGTTTCATAAGCAAATGATTTCAAGGCGCCGTGATGAGTGGTCACGATAGTGAGGCAGTTTCTTTTGGTAAGCTCCTCTAAAAAAGCCACCGCAAGAGAGGCGCCTTCATCAGGGTCGGTGCCAATTCCGATTTCATCGACTAAAACTAAACTCCGATTCGTGGCATTTTCTAAGGTGGTGTGCACTTTCTGCAAATGAGAAGTAAAGGTTGAGAGGTCTTGCTCTATGGATTGAAAGTCGCCAATATCGACAAAGAGGTTCTCAAAAATCGGCATGTTTGAGTCCGGGTCGGCAGGGATTGGCACACCGGACTGCACCATTAGCGAAAACAAACCGACAGTTTTGAGGGTCACGGTTTTGCCGCCGGCGTTCGGTCCGGTGATCACCACTGTCCGGATGTTCTCATCAATTTCCAGATCGAGAGGAATGACATCTTCCGCTTTTTCTTTATGCAGTATCAGCAGGGGATGTCTGCCTTTGGCAATCCGGATGCAATTATTTTCGTTTAATGCGGGCTGAGTGCAATTCAAATTTCTTGAAAAAATTGCTTTGGCGTGAATAAAATCGAGCCGCGCCAAAACCGCTACATTTTGCTCGATCCCTGGTAAATCTTCACGAATCAGGTCGGTCAGCCCCCTGAGAATGCGCTCTATCTCCCTCTTCTCATCTACTTTGAGCCGGGTTATTTCGTTGTTCAGTTCTATTGATTCCAAAGGCTCGATAAACAAAGTCGCGCCGGTGGAAGATTGATCGTGTACCAGGCCTTTAACGCTGTTTTTATACTGCACTTTAACCGGAAACGCATGCCGGCCCCCTTTTAACGTTACGAGATCGTCCTGGAGATAGCCTTTGCCTGAATAAACTTTAAACAATTTATCGATAGTTTTTCTGGCGCTTTGTTCCGCCCGCCTGATCTCTTTTCGGATCTGATTTAATTTGGGGCTGGCAGAGTCTTTTATCTCGGAGGTGCCAAAATCAATTTTTTCTGAAATTTCTGTTTCAATAGTTTTGTAATGGTTAATGTTTTCAGAAATAGACCACAGGCTGGGGTACTGTTCTTTCCTTTCGTGCAAGTAAGATCGCACCCGCCAGCTCGTCGAGAGGTTTTGGCTGATTTGGATCAACGCCTCGACTTGCAAGAAATTTCCTTGGATGCCTGCTCTTTCCAAATCCGTCCTGACGTCCCAGATCTGCTGGAGAGGAAACGGGTCGTCATGATCTAAGATACCCCTGAATTCTGAAACTTCAGTTAATAGGGATTCAATTACCCCTTTGGATGTAGAGAATTCGAGAGATTCGAATGCCTCTTTTGCCATTGGTGAAATGGCGTATTCCTGGAGCAGAGAGATGATTTTATCGAATTCGAGAAGAGAGGTGAGTTCGGTGAGATTACTTGCCATTGGAACTGTCTTGGGGGTCTTCGTTTTTTCCTAACGAATCCAAAAGGTCTCGGGTATTCTTCCCCAACTCTGACGCTGAGAATTTATCAAAGGTTTCTTTCAACTCCCCATAAAATGATTTGGAATCAGGAATGACATACATGATGTAATTAAATATTTTTGGCGCAAAATTTTTTGCCGGGGCATAGAGAGTGCTGTCCTTTACGCCGGGAATCATGCTTCTGCTGAATGGAATAATTGAAATGAGTAGCAGCAACAAGCTGATGATAATGCCGCCTTTGATAAAACCGACCAATCCACCTCCGGTTTTGTCTACCCAATTTAGAAAAGAAACCTGAACAGCTTTTTGAAGAACATGATTTAGAAGCTGGACTGCGAAAATTGTACCCACGAAAATGATTAAATAACCGAGCAAAGTTGTCAGGCCAGGAGGAATGTTCAGAAATCTATCTATTACACCCGCCATGTTGCTCATGTATTTAGTTGCAAAAATCAGGGCGAGAATTAGCCCGAGAAATCCAAAGACTTCATTTAAAAAGCCTTTGAACAATCCACGTACTGCAAAAAATGCCACGAAAGTTATAATGATATAGTCGATGTAATTCATAGAAACAAAAAAAGTGAACAGAGTGTCTGCTCACTTCCCGTCGATTTAGAAGTTTAGGTTAATTTTTTAGATTTCAATTTAGCTTCTCTCGGACAATTTCCTGTACCATTTTACCATCGGCTTTGCCCCTGAGTTCCTTCATAGCTGCGCCCATCACTTTTCCCATATCCTGCGGTGAGCTTGCTCCGACTTCTTGCATAACCTTTAGAACAACCCGGTCGACTTCCTCTTTAGACAATTGAGCGGGAAGATAAGCAGAAATGATCTCCAACTCCTGTCTTTCCCTGTCAATTAAATCCTGCCGGTCGCTTTTTTCGTAAAGCTCAAGTGCTTCCTTTCTTATCTTCGCTGCATTTATCACTACCGAGATTTCGTCTTCTTCGGTAAGCTCGTCTCTTTTTGCGATTTGGAAGTTTTTTAACTGAGCCCGAACCATTCGAATCGTTTCGACCTTAACCTTCTCTTTTGCCTTCATCGCCGTCTTCAAATCTTCGCTCAGGCGATCTTGTATTTCCATGGGAGTCTATATTTTTTAAGGATGGGTTGCTCTGCTAATGAAAGTAAGTTAGGAGTTTTCTATCATCAACATTTTGCGTTGTTTTCTTCGGGCAGCATCCAACTTTCTTTTTTTGCGCTCGCTGGGTTTTTCAAAGGCTTGATGTTTGCGATAATCGGAGAATACACCTGCTTTTTGACAGGCCTTGGTAAATCGTCTCAAAGCTCTCTCAAAATTTTCTCCGTCGCGTACTTTAACACTTGGCATTCGGTTGCAACCTCCTGGCTTTGTTAATATTGATATTACACTATTGTGAAAAAGAGATATAATCTAAATAATTATCGTACGAAAATCAAGAAAATTTTAGGAAAAGAACAAAGTTTAACCAGGGGGCCACTGCATCCGGCGTCCGCCCAGCAGGTGCAGGTGAATGTGATAGACTTCCTGGCCACCGTCACTATTGCAGTTAAAGACTAATCGGTAGCCGTTTTCGTCGATATTCTCCTGTTTCGCAAGTGATTGAGCTGTCAGGATTATTTTGCCCGTTAAGGCCTCATCTTCTTGCTGCAGGTCATTTAGTGTTGAAATGTGTTTTTTGGGTACGATTAAGATATGGGTCGGCGCTTGTGGATTAATGTCCCTGAACGCTAAAACGTCATCGTCTTCAAATAAGATATCGCTGTTTATTTCTTTGTTAATTATTTTGCAAAAAAGGCAGTCGGCCATAATTAAATCTCCTGTTACTGTAATTCTCCCATCCGATTAAGTATTAAGCTGGCAGATACCAGGGCAGCTGTTTCCGTTCTCAGTCGTCTGGGGCCCAGTCCAAAAGTGGTAAATCCGGATGAATTTGCCAGCTCGATTTCTTCATTTGTAAATCCGCCTTCAGGTCCGATACAGACAATTCCTGATTTTATCCTCTGCAAAACGTTCTCTTTCAATTGAAAAATGTCATTTAAATTATTGCCGGTCTCTTTTTCATGTGCAATGAGTTTTATGTCGAAATTTGAGGAATTTTCACAAAGGGATGCAAAGTTTTTTACTGGTGTAATCGTGGGTAAGAAAGAACGGCAGCTTTGTTTCATGGCAGCCAGAGCGATTCGTTCGCAACGCTGGGCTTGCAGATTTTGTTCATTCCGGGCTGTTCTTTTTGTTAACAGGGGAATAATGCCGGTTACTCCAACTTCAGTCGCCTTTTCTATAACCCACTCAAAGCGGCTTTTTTTAGAAATGGCAAGCGCGAGGGTAAGTTTAAATAGTGACTCTCCATAAAACCTGTACTTTTTGAGTATTTTCGCTGTCAGGTTGTTTTTATCGAGTGATTCAATTTCGCAATCGTAGCCGGTTCCCCTGCCATCGACGGCTATGAAGAAATCGCCTTTCTTTTTTCTATGCACCTTGACTAAATGGTGGACCTCCTGGCGCTGCAACCTCAGGGTGTCATCAAAAACGTCTTCCGGTAAGACGTAAAATAATTCCCTTTCAACCATTAGTTCCTTAATTGGCAAAGATTTAAGTAAAATCCAGCATCCAGCATCCAGCATCCAGATGCTACCTGAACACCTAAGCCTGCATATTGCTTTGTGTTTAGGAAAGATTTAGTTCTAGCGGTTTTTTGAAGACTATTGCGAGCCGGCATGAGTAAGCCCAAGGGCGGCGCGAACCTCGTTTAGAGCAGGCAGTTCACGGTCGGCATTATGCCATATCTCGTTGAGCTCACGATATATTTTTTGAGCGGTTTCATTATCTCCGCTGCGGCTAACTGCCCGCGCCAGACCTAATAGAGAAAAGGCTCGCCGAGGGGTGCGTTTTAGGGCCAGCTCAAATTGCTGCATAGCTTCCGCCGGACGATTTAACTCAAGGAGAACTTCCCCGAAAAGTTCGTGAGACGGTTTCATGGGCCAGGGCGGGCCAAAATCCAGCGGCATCTGATCTTCGATAGCTGTCGCTTGTTTAAGCAGGTCGATGGCTGTTTCCTGATTGCCTTCCTGAAGCTGAATAAGCGCTGCCAGTTCAAGGCGCAGCGCCTCAGCGCCCCTGTCCACTTTCGCTTTTTCTGAGGAATCGGCTTTTTCTTTCATTTGAGCTAATGCTTGCTTTGCCGCCGGCAGATTCTCTTTGTTAAGAGCGGCCACACCCTGGACAAAAAAATAAGCGGACGCTGTTTCGATGCCCATGTCTGATTCTTTAATCCCGGCTCGATTCATTTCATGAGCCCAACGTTGTGTTTCATATGCGAAAGTAGCATTCATGCGGATGACGGTATGTCGGGCTCTGCGTTTAATATTACTCGATTGGTAGTGTCCTTCGACCGTATCTAGGAGTTTACCTGCATCCGCGTACTGAGCCTGCTGCAGGTTGCTGTAAAGCAGCCACGACAGGGCATGGAATCCGTGACCGGTGAGTGGAATCTCCTTTCGTTCAGCGCGATTTTTTGCGGCATTATATGCATTTATATTTGACGCTGTCGCTTCCTCCCACATCCCCAGGGCAAAGAAAATATGTGACGGCATGTGCAGCGCATGAGAGGCGGAAGGAGCGAGTTTAGCGTAAACACGCGCCGGTCGCAACCCAAGAGGCGCATGAATCGGATCATCGTAAGAATGAATAAGATAGTGTGCGGCTCCGGGGTGTTGAGGATTCTTGGCAAAAACTTCCTCCACAACGGAAGCGGCTTTCATATAGATGGAGAAATCACGGCCGTCATGGCTGGTTCCCAGCAGTGCAACCGCATGAAACGCCGCCGCATTGAGATCATCCGGATATTTGGCGGCGAGCTTTGCTATGGCCTCAGCATATTTAAAATCCCGGGCTTTCTTCTCGCCATCTCCGAAAAGGACATCAAGGGTGCGGAGATAATCTTTTTCGCGCTCCGTCGCTGCTTTCGCGAGACGAGCCTCAGGCGTTTTGCCAAGTTTTGCAAGGGCGGCACGTGCCGTCTCACGATCCTGTCTGAACCAAACCGGATGGTTGTGGGTCATAGCTTCTCCCCAATACGCCATGGCAAAATCCGGATCGATGGCCTGCGCCTCCTGAAAAGACTCTCGAGCATCTTCATACTGAAAGCTGTGCAGCATGAGCAGACCTTGCAGGAATACCTCCTGGGCCTCGGGCTTTCCTGAATTGGGGAAGGTAGTTTTTCCATAGTCGGTCTGCTGAGCAAAGGTAATAGTTGCAGTAAGGCTTACAACCAGGAAAAAGATTGCTTGGGTTATTCTAAAAAACAACAACATCATCATAGACTCCTTTATTTTGCCAGCGCTCCTCATGTGTCATGCCCGAAAAGTTTTTAATCGGGCATCTATGCCTTTCAAAAAAAACTGGATGCCTGCTAAAAACAGGCAGGCATGACTAATATATTTAAAGTTCTTTACTTATTCAAATAAATTAATTTTATCACACGAACTTTTAAACAGTACCAGGTTTCAATAAAGCTCTGCCATTAATTAGCCAAGACCCTCTCACTTCAACTCTTTCAGCTTTTTTTGAAATTCGAGAGATTCTTTTTCATAAGTGGATGTGATTTCTTCCAGCTGTTCGTAAAGGTGGTCAATCTGCCGGCGCAAGATACCATTTTTCTTTGGCAGCTCGGCGATGGCCTCGACATTGCCTTCGTTTGAGGCTTTCACCAGCAGCTCGGTAT
>SMVA01016192.1_pt1 | contig 22590 bp, 18 predicted proteins | sample 2456451 | NCBI WGS metagenome assembly SMVA01 (sample SAMN11095933, study PRJNA526329) | marine sediment metagenome | biome: Marine sediment; feature: Surficial sediment; material: Deep marine sediment; isolation source: Hadal surficial sediment | place: Pacific Ocean | collected 2014-05 | depth... | reverse complement strand
TCCGCGACACCGTCTGCATCAAAGTCAGGGGCGGATCCTGCAAACGCGGGCGTTCCCGACAGCAAAAATGCGAGAGTCGCCGCAAACACTGTAAATTTCATTTTTTCACTCCTTGTCGATGGCGCTGACCAGTTACCAATACAAATGATCCTTCTACCAATTACATCTCGTCAGAGTAGATTAAGCCTGAATTCCCTCTGCTCTGTCCAGTCAAAAATGACTGTTTTGCCCAAAGAATTCCTCAAAGTCTACTCAAACCGACTCTGATGCGCTGATAGAAGAAACCTCCATATCCAGCGATTTGTGGCAGGGTCAACCGGAATCCCTGCGCCGATCGCACGTGTATAACATTCTGCAAATGCGGTGCCACTAGTGGTCTAGCACCTAAGTGCTTGATATTTAAGGATCTTTGATGATAGCAGGGTAGTGGGGGTGAGAACGTGTTTTCCCAGATAGGGAAAAACTTTTCCGACTTCGGGAGTGCCTTTCTACCAGTGGCCTACGAGGTCGAGTTTTGGCCGTACCGAGCGGTAGAAATCGAGCAGGAGCGCTTCCGCGGCAGCCTGCCGCGAGGGGCTCGTATTCCTTAGCGGTGTGCTGATTCGGAACGCGGCGCCGTCTCGGGATCGGCTCCAGGCGCTGTTATCGATTGCGATCGCAAATCGGAAGATTTCGGCTCCGAGCCCGTTGCCGCCCTCTGTCCAGTCGATCACGAGCTTGCGCTGCCCTCCGGTCCCATAGCGCAGGATGCTCGCCCGAGCGGGAGGGCCGTCAGGCGGCAGCAAGATCGGCCGCGTCTCCTCCCGCCACCATCCGCTGCCCGGAAACGCTGTCTTGGGCGAAAAGGGACTCCCATAGCGAGGGTCTTTGTTGCCCACTCCAACGAAGAGATCTACGACCTCGCCATTGCGCGTGTAGCGGCGGTCGACCCGACCACGGAAACGGACGATCCCGAGAAACGATAAGTCGGTATCGAGCTTGGTGGACGTCCAGGCTTCGAGTTCCTTCGGGATCTGGGAGTCGGGAAACGGTCGCGATCCCCGCGCAGGAGCCTCCCAGCGGGGTAGCGTCGCTGAAAGCACCACCAGCACGGCTAGCGCGGCCGTCGCGCCGAGCGGCCCGGCGAGGCCCGAAGTACCCGCGGGGGATGCCTGTCGGGGCCGGCGTGGCGCCGCCCGCCGACGGCGATGGACCAGCAGCTTCTCCAACCCCCCATCGACCATATAGAGGATCACGACACCCACCAGCAGCATTCCAATCCCCTGCAGGGTGTGGATCTCGGCAATTTCGGAATGCGGGTTCAGGATCAGGGTGACGACCCGGAAGCCGTTTACCCCGAAAGCGATCAGGGGCGCCAAGCAGATCAAGAGCACTGCGTGGAGCCCTTTCCGCCGAAACAGATCGACCATCAAGAATGCGAGCATCGTGAGCGACTCGCACGAGCGCAGGCCCGCGCAGGTTTCGATGATCGCGAAGTGCTGATCGGGTAGCAGGATCTGATCGCCCGTGACCGTGGCGGGCTGGGCGAACACTTGGAGCACGAGGCCCGCCCACTCACTGGTCCAGATTTGGAGTTTCCAGAGAATCTCGTTGAGCAGCGCGGTCGGAATGCGCATTGCGAGGACCATGAAGGCAATCGGCAAGACGAGGACCCTCAGCGCTCGAGCACCCCAGACCAGCGCCGCACACCCCATCAAATTGAGCATCAAAGCGGGAATCAGCAGATCCGCAGCTCCCGTGTACGTCGCCCATCCGTAAATGAGAATGGATGGGAAGAGCAGCCCGAGTCCGAGGCTCCACGAGGCTCGACGCGGCAGCGCGACCAGTCGATGCCAGCGCCGGTAGATGAACCAGAAAGCGACGAACAAGACGACCGGAGGGCCAGACGCGGTGCTGTGGAAGAACAGCATCTCGACATCCTGCTCGAGATCGTAACCGGAACTCGATGCGAACAAGGTTCGATAGGCGTTCGCGGCCAGCGCGAACGCCACTATTCCGAGCACGAGGATGCGCCGATCGACGTCCTTGATCGAACTCAATGAGAACTCCCTCTGCGCACCGCCGAGCGTCCTCGCTCTGGCCTTCTCGAGCACCTGGCGAATCGGAGCGACGAGGTGGCGAATGGGTGCTGGTCACTCGGATTCGTCAGTGAGACACCGCACTCGATTCTTCGGCACCTGGGGGGATCGAGAATTTCACAGGTCTTCGAAGCCGAAGAACAGATCGTCATAGTAGACGTCCGCGTGTAGCGCGGCCCCCTCTTCTTTGTCATCCCAGCGGACCGCGAACATGACGCGCAGGAACTGATAGTTCGCAGGTACGACACCCCAGCGCTGCTCAAAGTCGAGCTTGACGGGAAGATCGAAGCGCACCCAGCTTCCGAGATCCGGCGGGCCCTTGCCGATGACCCGATTTTTGATGTTGGCGCCGTCCTCTGGCTCCTCGGTCGGCCCCGCGAGTTGATAGCGGAGCTGGAAGTTTTCGAGCCTCGCGTGGACTGAGGGATCGTCGAAGTCGTCCGGTTCGACGATTTCCCGGGTGCGCGGGTCGCCAAAGACGGCGACGAGGATCTGCAGCTGCAGGGTGCTCTCATCGGGCACGTCTTCCCATCGATCTACCCGATACCAGCCCGCGATCCGATCCGGAAAACGCGCGGGCGAAATTTCCTGCGTGGCACTTCGCACGCTGACCGGCCGCTCGTTGTCTCCGGGCTGCCAGGATGCGACGAGGTGGGCGGACCGATCCCCCGAGTGAACCGGCTTGTTCGCGATCTCGAAAGAAATCGAGGAGCGGCGGCCGGGCTTCTCCCAACCTTTCGCGCCCGCTTCGAAACCCGGGTTTCGGAGCTGATTTCCAACGAGCAATGGCATCGCGACGTACGAAGGCTCGTCGGTCCGTTCTTCTCGAGCCAATGAGCCCTGATCGAGAGGCGGGGGGGGGCCTGCGTCGCCACAGGAGAGCGCGATCAGCGAGAGCGGGAGCCAGGCTCGCCGGGCGAGGGCAATCCGCCGGCCAGCCCGGTTCGCGGGCGGTAGCTGTCTTAGTATGGGCGTGACCATCGGCTGGCTCGAGTATAGGCATCGCGACGGGTCGTATCGACCGAACTGGCCCTCGCATCGAGCGGGATATCATTTGACCGGTCGTCGAGGCCGGTTTCGCGGGCTGCCTCGGTCGTGCGCCGCAATCTGCCGAGAGTAGGAGGGTCGTGGCCGTCTATCGATTGACTGGCGAGTTGAGCTTCCCGTCGCCAGATGAGGCTGATCCGAGCGGATTGCTCGCCGTCGGCGGCGACCTGGGTACGAAGCGCCTCTTGCTCGCTTACTCGATGGGGATCTTTCCTTGGTACGAAGACGGTTTACCGATTCTCTGGCATAGCCCCGACCCTCGTATGGCCTTAATTCCCGAGGAACTGCGCATTTCGCGAAGCCTGCGCAAGGTACTGCGCGACCAGCCGTTCGAAATTCGCCTGGACGGTGCTTTCGAAGCGGTGGTTCGCGCGTGCGCGCGTGTCCCGCGAGACGGACAGGATGGGACCTGGATCACCGAAGAGATGATCGGAGCCTATCGGCAGCTTTTCGAACTTGGTTTCGCCCACAGTGCGGAAGCCTGGTCGGACGGTGAGCTCGTTGGTGGACTTTATGGCGTGTCGCTCGGCGGGTGTTTTTTCGGGGAGTCGATGTTCGCCACGTCCGCAGATGCCTCGAAGGTGGCGTTCGCGACGCTCGTCGCGCAGCTCGCACGCTGGGATTTCGATCTGATCGACTGTCAGGTCCACACAGATCACCTTGCGCGATTCGGTGCGACCGAGTGGCCGCGCAGTCGATTCCTCTCGGCTCTGGAGAAATCACTCGCCAAGACGACGCGACGCGGCTGTTGGCAATTCGACAGCGGTGGCTGAGCGATTTCCACCGAAGCATCGCCGGAACCGTGCAGAAGCCGCTACGGCCCGGTTGCCTGTGCGTCGAGTTCGGCGAGGATTCGCTCTCGATCTCCGTCGAGTGCGGGTGCGGCCGGGCGCGTTGCTGGGTCTTCATGGGCCGAGAGCTTGATCGGATTTCCGGCCATCTGCAGGCTCCCGCCCGCGTTGTCGGCGGCGGACACCACCATGTTCCGCGAAATGACCTGGGGGTCCGCGATCATCTGGGCGATGTCGTTGAGCGGCCCACAGGGTAGCTGCGCAAGCTGAAGGACTTCGAGCCATTCGGAAGTCGTCCGCCCTGCGAGCGCAGACTCGATCAGATCTTTGAGGGCATCTGCGTTCTGGTTGCGCTGCTCGTTGGTCCGAAAGCGCTCGTCTTCCGTCCACTCGGGTGCGCCGATTGCTTCGCAGAGCTTCGCGAAAAGCTCGTCATTGCCAGCGGCGATCACCACGAAACCATCTTGTGTCGAAAAAGCGTCGAAGGGCGCGATCGATGGATGGCGAGACCCGATCGGTCCGGGCACATCACCCGTGATCGAGTAGCGGGCGATTGCATTTTCCAGGATGGCAACCTGCGAGTCGAGCAGACTCACATCGACGCGCTGTCCGGTGTTGCTGCGATGGCGTTCGACGAGCGCTGCTTGTATGCCGATTGCGGTGAAGAGGCCGGCGGTAATGTCACCGATCGATGTTCCGACGCGGGTGGGTTTTCCGCCCGGGTGGCCGGTGATGCTCATGATGCCGCCCATCGCCTGCGCGACGACATCGTAGGCGGGCCGCTCCGCGTAGGGTCCCGTTTGGCCGAAGCCGGACGTGGCCGCGACGATCAATCGCGGGAAGCGGGTGTGGAGCGTGTCCCATCCGTAGCCCAAGCGCTCCATCACGCCGGGTCGAAAGTTTTCGACGAGTACGTCTGCTCGTTCGAGCAATCTTTCGAAGATGTCGCGATCTCCGGCGCTCTTGAGATCGAGTGCGATGCTTTCCTTGCCGCGGTTGAGTGACATGAAGTAGGCGGATTGATCGCCGACGAAGGGGCCGATCGCGCGCGCGTCGTCTCCCCGGCCCGGCGCTTCGACTTTGATGACCCGAGCGCCGAGGTCCGCCAACACCATCGTGCAGTACGGCCCCGCGAGAACGCGGGTGAGATCGATGACGAGTACACCCGAGAGCGGTCCGTCAGCCGTCACGAGATTCGCGATCGCTCGTCGGTCAGCTTTTCGCTGCTTCGAGTCGATCCTTCATCGCGCGCAGTTCGTCGCGAAGCGCTTGCGGAAGGCGGTCGCCGAATTGAGTGTAGTATTCGTCGATCAGCGGAAGTTCTGCGAGCCACCCATCGAGATCCACCCGAAGCAGCTCTTTCACGTCATCGCGTGATATTTCGTCGAGCCCGCTCAAGTCGAGAGCGTTCTCGGCGGGGAGATTCCCGATCGGCGTTTCGATGGATTTTGCGGTCCCCTCGCAGCGCTCGAAGATCCACTTGAGGACGCGACCGTTCTCTCCGAATCCCGGCCAGAGAAAATCGCCTCCGGCGCTCTTCCGGAACCAGTTCACGTTGTAGATCTTCGGCAGCCGTGCGCCCGCCCGTTGTCCGATCTCGAGCCAGTGCCCCCAATAATCGGCCATGTTGTATCCACAGAAGGGCAGCATGGCCATCGGATCCCGGCGCAGATCGCCGACCTTCCCCGCAGCGGCAGCGGTCTTCTCGCTGCTGATGATCGAGCCGAGGAAGGTGCCGTGCTGCCAATCCCGTGCTTCGTTGACGAGCGGCACGACCGTTGCGCGACGACCTCCGAAGAGGATCGCGCTGATCGGAACGCCCTGCGGATCTTCCCACTCTGGGGCCATCACGGGGCATTGGCGCGCGGGCGTCGTAAAGCGGGCGTTCGGATGCGTCGACAGTGTTCCGCTCTGCGGCGTCCAGTCGTTGCCCTGCCAGTCCTTCAGATTCGCGGGCGGCTCGTCCGTCAACCCCTCCCACCAGATATCGCCGTCGGAAGTGCTCGCGCAGTTGGTGAAGAACGCGTTTTCGGTGAAGCTCAACATCGCGTTTGGGTTCGACTTCATGCTCGTTCCCGGCGCGACTCCGAAGAAGCCCGCCTCGGGGTTGATGGCGTAGAGCTGGCCGTCATCGCCGAATTTCATCCACGCGATGTCGTCGCCGATGGTTTCGACCTTCCATCCATCGATCGTCGGGTTCAGCATCGCGAGATTGGTCTTGCCGCACGCGCTCGGAAATGCCGCGCAGATGAAGTGGACCGCTCCCTCCGGCGAGGTGAGCTTGAGGATGAGCATGTGCTCGGCCATCCAGCCCTCGTCGCGCGCCATCACAGAAGCGATGCGAAGTGCGAAGCACTTCTTACCGAGCAGCGCGTTACCCCCGTAACCGGAGCCGTACGACCAGATCTCGCGCGTTTCGGGAAAGTGGACGATGTACTTGTTTTCACCGTTGCAAGGCCACGGTACATCCTGCTCGCCTTCGGTGAGCGGGGCGCCGACGGAGTGCAGGCACGGAACGAATGCGCCGTCTCCGAGTGTATCGAGAACCTTCTGGCCGATGCGTGTCATCACCTCCATGCTGACCACCACATAGGGGGAATCGGTAATCTGAACGCCGATGTGCGCGATCGGCGAGCCGATCGGTCCCATGCTGAAGGGGATCACGTACATCGTGCGGCCCTTCATCGCGCCGTCGAAGAAACTCCGCATCAGCGATTTCATTTCGGCCGGATCGCGCCAGTTGTTGGTCGGCCCGGCATCTTCTTCGCGTTCGGAGCAGATGTAGGTGCGGTCTTCGACGCGTGCGACATCTGCGGGATCTGACAAGACCAGGTAGCTGTTGGGACGCTTGCTCTCGCTCAGCTTGCGGGCAGTGCCTGCGTCGACCATCTGTTGAATCAGTTCGGCTTTTTCGGCCTCAGAGCCATCGCACCAGTGGACCGCGTCCGGTTTGCACAGCGCTTTGATTTCTCCAACCCACTCGCTCAGCTTCTTGTTTTCGCTCACTGGCGGTTTCCCTGGTTTTATCAATACTGGCGGTTTCGAATTCAATCCTGGAAAGGGACGAATTCTAGCCCTTTCAAAAATCGCCGCCGCCGTTCCCGTCGGGATTTGTCGATTCTCGATCAGAAAAGAGATTCAGAAATACGTAGCCACCGCTCCAATCAGCCCGCCGATCAGCAGCACCAGATTCGAGAGCAGCGAGAGGCCGAAGCCGGGGGCGCGCTTTGCGGCATCCTGGTAGTAGCCGCGGGCGAACAGCGCTCGTCCGAGGATGAAGACCAGCCCGAGGCCTGCGCCGATCGGCGTGCTTACGAAATGGCCGAACAGCAGCATCGCCGGAACGAAGAGGATCAGCTGCTCGACGCTGTTCTGCTGGACGCGGAAGTAGCGCTCGAAGGTGGGATCCCCGCTCGTCGCCGGCGCTACCACGCCGTGGCGGACCCGAGCCCGCCCGCAGAGCAGGGTGAAGACCACGTACTCGAGCAGCGCCAAGGCGATCACGATGGCGGTCAGTTCCATGTCTTCCTCCTGACGAGCGCATTGATTGGGTGGTTGAACCTCGCCGGCCCATTGAATCTCGCGGGTCCATCGAGACCACGGGTCCGTTAAAACCCGCGGGTCCATCAGACCGATGATCCACAAAAAACGAGGATCCATAAAGAGAACGAGGATCCACACAGAAAACGAGGACCCATGCAGAAAACGAGGACCCATGCAGAAAACGATGACCTATAAGTGATGGGGCGCCTTGGTCGCCTGTCCGCGCTCTTTCATCGCGTGAACGGGTCTGCTGGCCTGGCGCACACCTTCGCTCGCTCACGGGCGTCTCGTGATCGGGCGGATCAGACCCTCCTGAACGACCGAGAGCACGAGCCGGCCGTCTCGGCTGAACATTCGCCCCGTGCTGAAACCCCGCGCGCCACCCGCGGTGGGGCTCTGTTGATCGTAGAGCAGCCATTCGTCGGCCCGAAACGCCTGATGGAACCACATCGCGTGGTCGAGGCTTGCGACCATGTGCGCGGCATCCGACCACGCGATGCCGTGCGGGAGTGCTGCCGCCTTGAGGAGCGTCATGTCCGATGCAAACGCCGCAATGCATTGGTGGAGGAGCGTCGAATCGGGTAGGCGGCCATCGGCGCGCACCCACACCTGGAGCCGAGCCGGGAGCTTTTCGGGCGCGACGGGGTCGAATTCCGTGATGTGGCGGATGTCGATCGGGCGATCTGGGGCGAGCCAGTACTTGATTCGATCGGGCGCTTCGGCGGTCAGCCTCTCGACGAGTTCAGTTTGTTCGGCCAGCGGCGCCATGCGCTCGTGCCAGGTCGGCAGCGATTCGGGATCCGGCGCGTCGGGCATCTCGTCTTGATGCTCGGGTCCAGACTCCGCGCGCTGGAACGAAGCTTCGAGGTGAAAGATTGCCTGGCCGTGCTGGATCGCCGTCACGCGTCGGGTCGTGAAGGTGCGGCCGTCGCGGGTACGGTCCACGTTGTAAAGGATGGGAATCGTCGAATCGCCGGGTCGGAGAAAATACGCGTGGAAAGAGTGCGCGACACCTTCATCGACTGTCCGGCCCGCGGCCACCAGGGCCTGGGCGAGAACCTGACCGCCGAAGACGCGCTGCCAGCCCTCTGTGCAGCGGCCCCTAAAGATGTTCACCTCGAGCTCTTCGAGGTCGAGCAGCGCAATCAGGTTATCGAGTGATTTTTGCACCGCGCCCGCCCGTTGATGACCCTCTCAACGCGTAGCACGCACACCCCGGCGCAGCGAACTCGGCGCGGATACACTTTGGCAACTATCCAGTTTGCAGTCAGCGGGGAGGCGCGCAGCATGTTTCGGACGTTCGTCGAAGATCTGAACGCGGTTGCCCAACACGATCCCGCGGCGACGAACTGGCTGGAGACGTTGCTTTGTCACCTGCCCCTCCACGCCGTCTGGGTCTATCGCATCGCGCACTTTGCGCACGAGCGCTTGCGGATTCCGCTGCTGCCTCGCTTGCTGTCCGCATTGGCGCGCGTCTGGACGGGTGTGGAGATTCACCCTGGTGCGAGCATTGGCCGGGCGTTCTTCATCGATCACGGGGTGGGCGTGGTGATCGGCGAGACTGCAGAGATCGGCGATCACTGCGTGATGTTTCACAACGTGACGCTCGGTGGAACCGGGAAACACCGCGGTAAGCGGCATCCGACCATTTGCGACAATGTGCTGCTTGGAACCGGCGCCACGTTGCTCGGGCCGATTACGATTGGCACGAACGCGCGGATCGGCGCGAACTCCTTCATCCATATGCACGACGTTCCACCCGATAGCACGGCGGTGGGTACGCCCGCGCGCCTCGTCAAGAGAGAGGGAGTGCGCGTCAACGAAGAATTGCCGCGCACCCAACTTTCGGAGCGCTCGATCCCGATCGCGGGGCAAGGCGCATAGGTGGCGGCCTCAGCCGCCGATCGGCTTCGCGCGCTGCTCGCAGAGCCAGAGATCATCCCGATGCCGTGCTGCTCCGACGCCCTCTCCGCGTCCTGATCTAACGCGCCGGTTTTCCGTTGACCTTCATGAGCGGTTTCGCGGCTGCCAGCGGTAGCGGCCGAGTTCGAGTCGATCTTCGGTGTCGAAGTTCACGCCTTCCCGTTCGAGTAGTTGGCGTTGAATTTGATCGCCGCCCGGTTCGGCCCGCGCGCTGATCTGGCCGCGAGCGTTGACGACCCGATGCCATGGCACCGCCCGCTCAGCCGTGAGCGCGTGCAGTGCGTAACCGACCTGCCGGGCATGGCCACCGAGGCCCGCGAGCGCGGCGACCTGACCATAAGTGGCGACGCGCCCGCGCGGGATGCGCCGAACCACCGCATAGATCCGGTCGTAATGGCTTCCACTCGGTTCCACGGAGGTGAGTTTCGCTCAGCCCGCCGGCGTCGGCGACCCCATCTGTTGCTCCATCGGTGCGAGCCTGCGAGACCTGGATCGGAATGATTTGCGAAGTGGCGTTGGCGCGTGATGATCCGGCCGCGAATCGCAGAGCTGATTCGGCGGGGCGGCGGCCGGGCGATAAAGCGCGAACACGAGTCGGCGCTACGCTGGACTGACTGTGAAGCGCGAAGAAAAAGCCCGGCGGATCCAGCTGCAGTTCGACGAGCTCTATCCCGAGCTCGTGGCGCCCCTTCGCCACGAAGATCCCTACACGCTGCTGATCGCGGTGCTGCTATCTGCGCAGTGCACGGACGTACGTGTCAACCAGATCACTCCGAAGCTCTTTGCGCGAGCGTCGACTCCCCGGGCGATGCTGAAGCTCTCCGTCGAAGATATCCGCGAGATCATTCGGCCCTGCGGGCTGTCTTCCTCGAAATCGAAGGCGATCGCGGAACTTTCTCGAGTGCTCGTAGACGACTACGACGGCCAGGTGCCGAAGACCTTCGAAGCGCTCGAGGCGCTGCGCGGCGTGGGGCACAAGACCGCGAGCGTCGTGATGGTGCAAGCCTTTGGGATTCCCGCGTTGCCCGTCGACACGCACATCCACCGCCTCGCTGCACGCTGGGGACTCTCGCAGGGGAAAAATGTCGAGCAAACGGAGCGCGATTTGAAGAAGCTGTTCGCGCGCGAGACCTGGGGGCGCGTCCACCTGCAGTTCATCTACTTCGGGCGCGATTACTGCCCCGCGCGCGGCCACGATCTGTTCGCGTGCCCAATCTGTTCGTGGGCGGCCTCGAAGACGCGTATTGCGAGTGAGGCGCGCGGCCAGCGTCACCCGCGTTGATCGGGTCTCGTTTCACGCTGGCTTGGCGAAGATCGTCTCTAGCGGTGCACTCACCGAACGCGGATCACCTTGAAATGCGCGCTCGCCTGGCGCCGATCGAGTCAAGCCAGTGCGCAACGATCGGGTCGAAGGTCAGGTTCCGATGCGGCGGATCCGCACGATCGGATCTTCGGAATCGCGCTGTTGGGTGAGATCGATTGCGCCTTCGATCGCCCATAGGTGGTCACCCGCCGGATCGACGAGCACCTGCGAGACATCCCAAGTTCTCGGCCCTGTGGATTTGATCAGCGTCCGCCTCGAATTTCGCGCATCCGGTGTGAAGAGAATTTCCGCGTACTCGGCGTAATAGGGTGCGAGGGCGTGCTCGAATCGCTGCGCGTCCCACGGATCGCCTTCTACCTGGTAGACACCCGCGGCGGCAGCCTCGAAGTCGCCCACCGAGAGTGCGCGCACGAGCGCGTGTAATTCCGAGCGCGCGCGCGCCGCGAGCAGCGAGCTTTCCTTGGCGAGATCGAATTGGCGGGCTTCGGACTTCCCCTTTTGGTCCTTCGCGTCGGGGTCGGCGAGCGTCTCCCAGGCGTCTATCAGACTGGAGTCGACGCGCCGTATCAGCGTGCGGAAAAACGCGATCACATCGTAGACCTCGTCGGTTTTCGCGGCTTCGGGGATCGTCTTGACGAGCGTGCCGAGCACCTGGTTGAGGTAGCGAAGCAGCAGACCTTCGCTTCGCGCAATCGCGTACTCACGCGTGTAGTCGTCGAAACCTCGTAAGCTTTCGAACATTTCCCGTGCGATCGACTTCAGTCGGATGCTCTCCTCACTGAACCAGGGATGGGTTTCGACGAAAATGCGAAACGCCGCGTAGACGAAATCCGCGTCGGGTTTGGGATGGGTGACGCGGTCGAGTTTTTCGATGCGCTCTTCGTAGGGGACACGCTGCGCCTTGAGTTCCGCCATCAGTTCCGTCTTGCGCTTGCGGATTTGCGCGTAGAGGATCATCCGCGGATCTTCGAGAATGGCTTCGACGAGAGTCAATACTTCTAGCGCGTAGTTTGGCGATTTCGAATCGAGCACGGAGACCGCCTCGATGAGAAAGGGTGACAGGGTGTGGTGAAGTGAGAAGTCGAACTGGAGATCTTCCGCGACGCGCGCTTCTCGGTGGCCGTCACGGCCAGCGACGATCTCGACGATCCCTGCGCGTCGCAGGGACCGGAAGAGCTTGGCGGCGTGTCGGCGCAGCTGTGCCTTCGAGACCGGTCGCTCGTGGGAGCGATCGATCAATTCGATCACACCTCGGTAACCACGATCGCAAAACGGCACCGAGTCGTCGCGCTGGAGAACATTCACGATCATTCCATGATCGATGTGAAATCTCGAGGTCAGAGTTTCAGGCGGTTGGTGGATGAGCTTCTGGAAAGTATCTCGATTCCAGGGTACGAAATTTTTCGCCGGAGGTTTCTTCTTCTTGACGGCCTTGCGTTTCTTTCCCGTTGCACTCGCGCGCTCCGCAGCGCGTTTGTTTTCGATCGCGTACTCGGGTGCCTGGCAGACCACGCTTCCGCGCTCGTCGAATCCCTTTCGACCCGCGCGCCCTGCAATTTGCTTGAACTCGCGCACGCTGAGGATTCCAATTTTTTCGCCGTCAAATTTGAAGAGCTGAGAAAAAATCACTGTGCGAATCGGGATGTTGACGCCGACGCCGAGCGTGTCTGTCCCGCAGATCACCTTGAGCAGACTCTGTTGAGCGAGTTGCTCTACGAGCAGTCGGTACTTTGGAAGGAGACCTGCGTGGTGAAGGCCGATACCGTGTCGCAAGTAGCGTTTCATGTCCTTTCCGTATGGGGAGTCGAATTTGAAACCTGTGAGTGCGGCGTCGATTTCGCGGCGCTCGTCTCGCGTGGTGATTCGCGCGCTCGTCAGGCCCTGCGCCTGCTCGGCGCATTGGCGCTGGGTGAAGTTCACTACGTAGATCGGCGCCTGGCTGCGTTCGAGCAGCGTTTCGATCGTCTCGTGTAGTGGTGTCTCGCGATATTCGAAATCGAGCGGAACCGGTCGTAGTTCGGAGTAGACGCATGCGACTTCACGGCCCGTCTGGGCGCGCAGCTTTTCTTCGATTGACGCGGTGTTCCCGAGCGTCGCGGACATCAGCAAGAAGGTGGTCTGTGGTAGCAGCAGCAGCGGGATCTGCCAGGCGACGCCGCGGTCGCGATCTCCGAAGTAGTGAAATTCATCGAGCACCACGTAGCCGATCGGCGCGCGAGCACCCTCGCGCAGCGCCATGTTGGCGAGCACTTCGGTCGTGCAGCAGATCAACGGCGCATCGTGATTGATATTCGCATCGCCGGTGAGCATGCCCACTTGATCGGCGCCGAAGAGATCGCAGAGTTCGAAGAACTTCTGGCTCGCGAGCGCCTTGATGGGGCAGGTGTAGAACGATTGCGCGCCCTCGCAGAGCGCCTTGAAGTGCATCGCGATCGCAACGAGCGTTTTGCCAGAGCCCGTCGGTGTGTTCAGCACGACGTGTCGACCGGCCATGATCTCGATGAATGCCTCTTCCTGGTGGGGATAGGGGTCTAAACCCGTGTCTGCCAACCAATCGACGAAGAGGTCGAGAATCTCGCCAGTGTCCTGCGTGCCGCCGCTCGGAATGCGTTGGTAGAGCGCGGCCGGGATTTTCTTGGGCGGCGCTTCGCTCAAGGTTCGCTCCGGCGAATCACAACGATCCGGCCGAGAAATTCACTGGGCGGTGAGAAGTCGAGCTTCGTCAACTCGATGCGCGGGCCGACGCCCTGGAGAATTCGCGGCCCTTCGGAGGTGACGACGAACCCCTTGGCGCGAAGTGGCGCGAGCGCTCGAACGCGCTCCACCAGGGCATTCGGTTCGATCCCTTCTTCGGCCGCGAGTATCTCCGCGAAGTATTCCTCGTGATGGTGGGGCCGGCTGTCTGATGGCTCGCTTCGGCGGCGCTCGCGAACGCCGTCGGGATCTGGCGGAAAGAGCAGTGCGGGATCGAGCTGCGCGTGAATCGTGCGCACTAGCGGCGCGTCGGGCTCGATCTCACGCAGCATCGACTCGAGTTCGGGGAGCACTCCTTCTGCCACGAGGTCGAGTTTGTTCAGCAGCAGCAGATCAGCGGACGAGACCTGCTGCGCAAAGGTTCCATCGAGATCTCGCTTGTTGGCGAGTTGTTCTGCATTGACGACAACGACCACGACGTCGGTCTCGATCCAATCGGCAATCGGTTCGCGCCAGAAGTTGAGCTGTACGTCGAACGGAAGAGCGATCCCCGAAGTTTCGACGATCACGAGATCGGGGTTTACCCGCTCGCGTAGCATCTGCAGGGTTTCGACGAGCTCGTCCGAGAGCCGACAGCAGACACAACCGCCCGCCAACTCCACGTAGTCGTCGCTCGCGTGGCTGAGCAACGCGCCATCGATCCCGAGCGCGCCGAATTCGTTGGAGACGACGGCCGCGCGGCGGCCGTTGCGCTGTGCGTCCGCAAGCAGGTGACGAACCAGCGTCGTTTTGCCGGAACCCAGGAAGCCCGAAACCACCACTGCGGGAACTCGAGAATTGGCGCTCATCCGCGAGAGCATAGAGCCCACTGCCCTAGTCATGTAGCTAAAACACCTCAATGAGGATCAAAAGTTGCGTGTGGCCCCAGAAGACCCTCAAGCACTGACTCGATTTCCTCGATACAGGTCGCGGGTATCCGGGCGCTCGTATTTCTCTTGATGGGTTCGCGCTCACGCCGTCACGGAGCTGGTTCTCGCTGAGTACGCGCTGCCGCTGCTGCTGCTCGCGGGCGCTCGGATTCCCCGAACTTCTACCGACACCCCCGCCCACCCGCCGCTGCGCGTCGACGATCTTTTCCGTCGCTCCGACCAGAGGACCTCGCTGCCGAGATCAGTTCGGCCTTGTCTGGTGGGTGAATCCTTCGGATTCACTTGCGGCGCCGAGACCGATTCGGTCTCGTCTGGCGTGAGGGAGCGGGATTGACGGTTATCCTCTCTGCCTGATCTATTTTCGACCCGGTGCCACTACGAGGAGCCCCCCATGATCGACCTCTACACCGCATCGACTCCGAACGGCCACAAAGCCTCATGCACGCTCGAAGAACTCGAGATCCCCTACGAAGTTCAGGCAATCGACCTGTCCTCATTGGAGCAGAAGAAGCCAGACTTCCTTCGACTCAATCCCAACGGTCGGATCCCAGTGATCGTCGACCGCGAAGAAGACGATCTGCCGGTTTTCGAGTCGGGCGCGATCATGATCTATCTCGCCGAGAAGGCCGGGCGCTTGCTTCCCACGGAGCGTCGCAGTCGCGCGCGTGTGATCTCGTGGCTGATGTTCCAGATGGGTGGCATCGGCCCGATGATGGGGCAGGCGAATGTTTTCTTTCGCTATTTCCCCGAGAAGATCCAGCCTGCGATCGATCGCTACCAGAACGAATCGCGGCGACTGTTCGAGGTGCTCGACATGCGCCTCGCCGAGAGCGAATGGCTCGCAGATGATTATTCGATCGCCGACATCGCGAACTGGTGTTGGACGCGTACCCACAGCTGGTCGGGCGTTTCGCTGGAAGGCCTCGACCACGTCGAACGCTGGATGGGCGCGCTCCAGCAAAAACCCGCGCTGCTGCGCGGGGTCGAGATTCCGGTCGCGCGTGAGAAGATCGCCGATGACGCGGATGCCACCGAGAAATTCGTCGAGAAGGCGCGCACAATTTTGCAGCGCTAACCGGTGAATCCTTCGGATTCACTTTGCGGCGACGAAACCTGATCGCCTCGTCTGGCGCGCTCCAATCAGAACAGTGAGTAGTGATTGCACGCCCAGGCAGCCGCGATCGCCGCGAGCCAGGCTCCTCCAATCCAGGCGGAGACCAGGCCGGGGCGACCGTGCCTGCGAACCTCGAAGCGCACGCACGCAAACGTCAGTGCGATCAAACCAAGGACGGCCATCTGCGCGCCGAGTTCACGGTCGCGCAGCGCGAAGACCAATGTTGGAGCCACGAACGCGACCACGTGCCCGACCATGACGAGCAGGAGCGGTAGCAACGTTGACTCGCGAAGCGCGGGCAGGATCCAGCGTTCGACCCAGAGTTCGCCGTGGGGTTCTCGCTCGTTACCCGGTTCGCTAGAGCTCGACATGAAGTCTCCCTCGCACGCGGGAAGATAGCCCGCAACGCGCGGCCAGCGCGTTATTCGACGAGCTCTTCGAGGGGCGGGCAGGTACAGACGAGGTGCCGGTCGCCGTAGGCGTTGTCGATTCGCCCAACAGCGGGCCAGAACTTGTGTTCGCGCACCCAACTAAGAGGATACGCGGCTCGTTCGCGCGAATAGGCGTGGTTCCACTCGTCGGCCGAGACTGCGGCTGCGGTATGGGGTGCGTGCTTGAGCGGATTGTCGAGGCGATCGAGATTGCCGGCTTCGATCTCCTTGATTTCGCGGCGGATTTCAATCAGCGCGTCGCAGAGGCGATCGAGTTCCGCTTTCGATTCACTCTCCGTCGGCTCGATCATCAGTGTGCCCGGCACTGGAAAACTCATCGTAGGAGCATGGAATCCGAAGTCCATCAACCGCTTGGCGAGGTCTTCGACACCGATTGAGGCGGAGGTTTCGAAATGTCGGCAGTCGATGATGAATTCGTGAGCGACCCGGCCCGATTCACCGCGGTACAGCACGTCGTAGTGGTCTGCGAGTCGCGCTGCCATGTAGTTGGCGTTGAGGATTGCAACCTGGGTTGCGCGCGTAAGGCCGGCCGCGCCCATCAGCGCGATGTAGACCCAGCTGATCGGAAGGATGCTCGCGCTCCCGTACGGGGCTGCAGAAACGGCGCCCTCTCCGTCGAGTGGGTGACCAGGGAGGAATGCACGCAGGTGTTCGGCGGATGCGATCGGCCCCATGCCCGGTCCGCCGCCACCGTGCGGGATGCAGAAGGTCTTGTGGAGATTCATGTGGCATACATCTGCACCAATCGCTGCGGGTGAGGTCAGACCGAGTTGAGCGTTCAGGTTGGCGCCATCGAGGTAGACCTGGCCGCCACGCTCGTGGATCAGCTCGCAGACTTCCTTCACGCGCGCTTCAAAGACGCCGTGGGTCGAGGGATAGGTGAGCATCAGCGCGCCGAGCGCGTCAACGTGTTCGTCGGCCCGCGCCCGAAGGTCGTCGACGTCGATGTTTCCATCCGGATCGGTTCGAACCGCGACGCAGCGGAAGCCCACGATGACCGCGCTCGCGGCGTTCGTGCCGTGGGCGGATCCCGGGATCAAACAAACGTTTCGCCGGGCCTCTCCGCGAGCGTCGAGATAGCGCCGGATCGCGAGCAGTCCCGCGTACTCGCCCTGCGAGCCCGCGTTGGGCTGCAGCGACACTGCCGGCAGCCCTGTGATCTCCGCGAGCCAGGTCGCGAGTTCGCGGAGCATCGTCTCGTAACCGCGCACCTGATCGGCGGGCGCGTAGGGGTGGATGCGACTGAACTCCGGCCAGGTGATGGGCAGCATCTCGCTCGTGGCGTTGAGCTTCATCGTGCACGAGCCGAGCGGGATCATCGATGTGGTCAGCGAAAGATCTCGTGCCTCGAGGCGATGGATGTAGCGGAGCATCTCGTGCTCGGACCGATAGCGATGAAAGACGGGATGCGAGAGAAAGTCGCTCGTCCGCGTGAGTTCGACCGGAAAGGAGAGGTCTGCGGATTCGACGAGCGCCGCAACGTCGACGTCCGGACTCGCCTCCTGGGAGAAGGCTGCGATCAACTGCGCGACGTCGGATGTCGTCGTTGTCTCGTCGAGAGATATCCCCAGGCTACCGTCTCCGAAGTCTCTGAGGTTGAAACCGCGTTCGAGCACGGCGGTAAGGGCTTCAGCGGAGCCCTTTCCATTGGGGATGACACGAAGGGTGTCGAAGTAGAGCGCATCGCCGAGTTCGCAGCCGATCGCACGAAGTCCTGCCGCCAATCCTGCGGTGAGAGCGTGGATGCGCCGGGCAATTCGCCTCAGCCCCTCGGGTCCGTGGTAGACGGCGTACATGCTCGCCATGATCGCGAGAAGTACCTGGGCGGTGCAGATGTTGCTGGTCGCCTTGTCGCGCCGGATGTGCTGCTCGCGAGTCTGAATTGCGAGGCGGTAGGCGGGGGCGCCGTGCGCGTCTATCGATATCCCGACGACGCGGCCGGGAAGCCTGCGCACGTTCGCCTGCGTGGTTGCGAGAAAGGCGGCGTGGGGTCCGCCGAAGCCCAGCGGGACGCCCAGCCTCTGGGCGGAACCAATCGCGATGTCCGCACCGAATTCGCCGGGTGGCGTCAGCAAAGTGAGCGCGAGTGGATCCGTCGCGACGACGACCGTCGCGCCCGCCGCACGGGCGCGCTGCGCGAGCGCGCGATGATCTTCGACGCGACCGTCCGTCGTGGGATACTGCAGCAGAATTCCGCAGAGATCCTGAGATTCGAAATCGATCGCTTCGACCGGCCCGACGTGGAGCTCGATTCCGCGTGCGCTCGCGCGCGTTCGCAACACGCCGAGCGTCTGTGGATGACAATCCTCCGCGGCAAAGAAACCGAGCTTGCGATCTCGCGCGATTGAAACGCACATTCCGAGCGCCTCGGCGGCGGCTGTCGCTTCGTCGAGCAGGGAGGCGTTGGCGAGCGGCAAGCCCGTGAGGTCCGCGATCAGTGTCTGGAAATTCAGCAGCGCTTCGAGTCGTCCCTGCGAAATCTCGGCCTGATAGGGGGTGTACTGGGTGTACCAACCCGGATTTTCGAGGATGTTGCGCTGGATTACTGGTGGAACGATTGCGTCCGCGTAACCCATTCCGATGCACGATCGGACCACGCGATTGTTCGACGCAATCTTCCTGAGCTTTTCGATCAGTTGGAACTCACCCGGCGGAGGGCCTTCGAGGCCGCTGAGTTTTAGCGGCTGAGCGAGGCGGATCGACGCGGGAACGGTGTCGTCCGCGAGTTCGTCGAGGCTCTCGTAGCCGAGGTGTTGGAGCATCTCGGCGATTTCGCTGTCACTCGGACCAATGTGACGGCTCTCGAAGACGTCGCCCGGTTCGAGAAGTGCCGAGGGTGATTCAGCTGGGAGTCGGTTGTCGTCGCTCGCGTTTCGTTCGTCGTTCACAGGGTTTTCCGTTTCGAGCCGAGCGTCTCCGAATGAGTATGGAGGCTGGGTAGTTGGTGGGGATGCCGGATGAGCGGACTGCATATTAGCGGCAAGATCGGCGGTTCTCGAACGGAATCCCGATCGCAATGTGATTTGGCGCTCGCGGCATGGGATCGAGCGCTTTGGGTGGGGTGGTTCAACTCCGCGAGAGTCGGCGGAACACATCTTCGGGTGACGAGCCGCTCGACTCGCTTCCCTTGTTTTCGATGCCCTTGACGACTTGCGCAATTTCGCCACACACGGCGTCCGGGTTCTCGACGCCCCGTACCCGCAGCTCTCGTGGCAAGACCTGTTCGATCACGACGATCATCTGCTCTTTTGTGATTTCGTTGACCGTCAGGCCTGAGGATTTCAAGGTCAGGCGCACGGTTCCGCGTGCCTCGAGGGTTTCGAGATCGCTCCGCTTCTGAATTTCATCGGCGACCATTTCGAACAGAGATTCGGACAAAGATCACTCCCCTCATCGGTATCTTCGGACAGAAGCGTATAGATCTCAACGACTTTTCAAACCGACGAAGTGGCGCTTCTAGAATCACTCAATCGAGTGATTCAGTTCAGCTGTTGCGGATGAGGGAGGGAGGCCTTCCGTTCCATTGGTACGCGATGAATCCGCTGCAGGTTCACATCGGCCTTTAGCTTCAGCTCTCGCTGCGGTTACAGCTCTCTTTTCGGCCTCGGTTTCTGTCTTTCATGGGTGGGCGTGTCCCCTGGCATCGATTTCACCTACGCACTCCGCGTGGTGGGCTCATCGCCGGGGCTCTCCCGAGATGGTATTGATCAGGGTGTTCGGTAACGAGTCAGTGGAGGTGGCATGAAGGTCTTGATTACCGGTTGTTCGACGGGATTCGGCCGCGAGGCTGCGATCGAACTGGCTCGGCGTGGCCACCAGGTGGTGGCGACCGCTCGCCGCCCAGAGACCCTGGCGGATCTCGATGTTTCCTCGAGGCTCGCCCTCGATGTCGACAGCGACGAATCGGTCAGCGAGGCGGTCGCGCAGGCGGGGGAAATAGACGCGTTGGTGAACAACGCCGGTTGGAGTGCGCACGGGCCAATTGAAAAGGTGCCGCTCCAAGAGGTCCGCCGAATGTTCGAAACCAATTTCTTTGGCGCTGCGAGGATGATCCAGGCCATCGCGCCGAAAATGCGCGCGCGGAAACGGGGTGTGATCGTGAACGTCTCGTCGATGGCGGGGCGTGTGGCCGCGCCCCTGATGGGCTTCTACGCAGCGAGCAAATTTGCCCTCGAGGGATTGTCGGAGGCGCTTCAGTTTGAACTGGGACACTTCGGAATTCGCGTGGTCGTCATCGAGCCGGGCTTCGTGAAGTCGTCGTTTCGCGCGAACTCTGCCCGCTACGGCACGGACGACGCTCCGTATGACGAGTTGCAGCGCGCGTGGGCTGGATCGGACGAGGCACTCATTGGAGGTGAGCGTCCCGGCCCGGAGATTGTCGGTATTGCAATCGCGGACGCCGTCGAGGACGAGCGGACGCCGCTTCGCCGGCCTGTCGGGAACGATGCCGAGCTCGTCCTGAAAGCGCGTGGCAGCCTGGACGACGCAGCGTTCGAAGAGGCGATGCGGGGGATGTTGAAGATTCAGTGGTAAGCCGCCTGCGCAGATCGGTGAAGCTTCCCGGTCGTCACGCGTCGGCACCCGAATTTCTGTATAATGTCTCGCGCGAATGCCGTCTCCCCATAACGTCCAATCCCTAATCATCGTGATCGTCTTGTGGCTCGGTTGGCTGTGGCTGCAATCGCGCTTCGGCGTGGTTCGCAAGCACTCGACCTGGATCTTGTTGGCATTGGCTGTGTTCTCGCTGGCCGCACATACCAATTACCTTCGTTACGAGCGAGGATTGGACCGACGTGGAAGTGTGGACTTCTACGTCTACTACGTCGGGCCGAAGTACTTCCCTGAACTCGGTTACCACCGCCTCTACGACGCCCACACCATCGCCGACTACGAAGATGATTTTCGCGCCTACAGGCCGATGGTTCCCGTACGTTCACTCGACGACAACAGCATGGTTATGAAGAAAGACATCGTCGAGCGGAAAGATGAAATTGTCGGTTGGTTCACACCGCCGCGTTGGCAGGAGTTCAAGGCCGACATCAGCGTGTTTCGCGCGGACTACATCTTCGATCGCCGTGATTCGCGTTGGGCTCAGGATCACGGGTATAACGGAACGCCGTTGACCACCGCGGTCAATGCAAGCCTTCTCAGGCAACCCTTCGTATCGACCGAGCGATTCGTGCAACTCATGCGCTGGGCGGATCTGCTGCTCGTTGTGGGTGCAGGTGCGATCATCGCCTATCAGCTCGGTGTGCAATGGGGCCTGATTTTCGTGATCGCATTCGGTGCGAATCCGTTGAATGACTACATCACAATTGGCGGAAGCTATCTGCGCTATCTGCATTTCGCTTCTCTCGCATTGGGCATCGTAGCCCTGCGCAAAAAGCGCGGTGTGACCGCGGGGATCCTCTTCGCAGTGGCTACCCACTTGCGCATTTTTCCGGTTCTTTTCGCGTTCGCTCTGCTGCTCAGCGATATTTTGCGCCCGGAGCGTCGTCGCTTGCTTCTCGAGAGGCGGCGTTTTTATCTGAGCTTCGCCGCAGCGGGCTTGATCCTTCTTGCGGGAACTTCGCTGATGAGAGTGCCCGGAGAGCAGAATGTCTGGGTAGAATTCGCGAAAAACACCATGCTGCACAGCACGTCCTACGCGACCAACGCGTCGGGCCTCAAATATCCCTTCATGTACTCGGATGAAACGAACTACGAGGTCATGGCGAGCCGCTCGAAGCCCGTCGACTGGCGGGCCGAGATGGGCGCGAGGCTTTCCCAGAATGCTGTCGGTTATCGCGTTGCTGTCGCCGCGTTCATCGCTCTTTCGATCCTCTATTTGCGAAGGGTCCGAGACGATGAGGAGGCGTTGTTCGTCGGGCTCGTCTGGGTCTATGTGTTACTGCACGCTGCGGTGTATGACTATATGTTGCTGAGCCTGGTTCCGTTGATCTTCGCGAGGGATCAGCGAATGTGGTGGGTCCTCGGTCTGACCTGGGGTGCGATTTGCGTCGTGGTTCAGCTGCCTCCCGCAGAAGCCGCGATGGATTGGGGGTACAACGCCATCAGCGTCGTATTGGCTGTCTATCTTGCAGCGGCTCTCGCTCTGCGAGCGTTCATTTGGCGCGAGTCGGAGGGGCCTGTTCTGGCTGGTTCGAGTACGTCGAACGGGCTCTAGATGTTCGACGCTACGACGCTTCGGTGGTGGCTCACGCAGCCCGCGTGGTAGTACGGCTGGAAGAACGCCTCTGAACCATGCAGCACTTCGAGAAGGATCCTAGACTCCTCGCGGCATGCGAGGTGAAGCATTCGATTGGAAGCGCCGCTGGTTTGTGCGCGCCGCCTATTGTCTCGGCGCGGGACTACTGGTCATCGCTGCAGTGCGGTCCGTTCACGTGACGAATGACGGCGGAGCAGAGCCGGTTGATCGAGTCGCGAATGAATCAGATCTGCGCACGATTCGAGTAAAGACCGTGGATCTTGATCCGACGGATTTGAACTGGGAAATGGTCGATCAGGGTGATTTCGATCTGATTGAAGGCGAGACAAAATCGATCGCCGCGCAGGACTTGCCGACTGAACGCCCGCTGGTCTTGAATTTACTTCTGCCGGCTGCTCTCGCGAGTTCCGACGCACTCCCCGCTCGAATCATCTCGTTCGATGAAAGTGGTGAGCTCAAAACACCCGGTCCCAGAGAATTGAAATTG
>SMVA01006072.1_pt1 | contig 22599 bp, 22 predicted proteins | sample 2456451 | NCBI WGS metagenome assembly SMVA01 (sample SAMN11095933, study PRJNA526329) | marine sediment metagenome | biome: Marine sediment; feature: Surficial sediment; material: Deep marine sediment; isolation source: Hadal surficial sediment | place: Pacific Ocean | collected 2014-05 | depth... | reverse complement strand
GGCGCAGGCCAGGTGCGGGTGCCGTCGGTGGCGTCAAGAGAGTCTTATGATCAGGAATACGATTTGCATTATTTCGATCTGGACAAGCAGCTTGGAGAACGTATTCAGGCCAACAATGATCCGCGCTTGATTACCCAGTCCATGCATCGCGACTACGACATTACAGATTCGACTGTCGACTACTTCACGCTAAACGGAAAGTCCTTTCCCTATACGTTCCGCGAATCGCTCATTGTTGGCAAAGAGAATGACCGAATAAAACTCCGGGTCGTAAACGGTGGTTCGAAGGGTATCGCGCTGCATACGCATGGACACAAATTCACCATCACCGATCGCGATGGTGTGAAATTGCCAGACGCGCTGCGTGTTCCGCAAGATGTCGCCTGGCTGGCAACGACGCAACGTATCGACCTGGAATTACTGTTCAGGAATGACGGCTTGCACGCGTACAGCCCGGGCATCTGGCTTTTTCATGACCACCAATACAACGGCATTACAAATGATGGCATCGGACCAGGAGGAAACATAAGCGCGCTGGTCTATTCAGAATTTATTGACGAGGCGGGCTGGCCGAAGACCCAGGGCGTTTCGTGGGATAATTACTTCACCGAAAAATACTATCGCAGACAAACTCCGGTGTGGAAAAGCTACGGCTCAGAAATATTCTCCGAGGCCGGCACTGACTGGCGGCTTTTGGTCAGGCTGTTGATATTTGCGTCCGCTGCAGGCGTGCTTGTGACCAGCTTGTTTGCGGGCGTCGCTCGGCGGAGGAGTCAATAGATGAATCGTTTGATCTGGCTCGCGTTGCTGGTGCCGATGGTCGTCATTGGGGCCCAAGAGCAGGGCGACAGCGCGCACCAACATCACGATATGTCGGTGGATGAGGCAGGAGTGGTAATGAACCAGAACAAGGACGCATTGCCACACGGTTGCGACGCGATCAGTGCAGAGCACAAGATCGAAATACAGGCCGGCCGGCAATATGCTGCTGACGTTCCGGGCATGATTTATGGCTATAGCGAGCACGACGTCAGGGTCGAGCCTTGCAGCCGGGTCACGATCACGCTAAGCAATAAAGACGACGTTCGCCATCAGTGGATGGTTCACGGTTTGCCAAGGTATATGTACCCGTCGGGCATGTTTCATATCGAAGCAAATGGAGGCCGCAGCAAGAGCGGAACCTTCATCGTGCCCGCAGAAAACAAGAGTTACCTGATTCATTGCGACATGGCGCAGCACATGGAAAAGGGTATGCGCGGGCAATTAATTGTTGGTAGTGGCAGTGGCGACTTATGGGGCGTGAAGGGCGTCAGCGACCAGTTCCTGCGGGCGTCCTATTTGCCGGAAAATGTGGAAACGCTGATGATTTCTGCTATTTTTGCAGGCTGCTTGCTGGCTCTTATGATTGGATTTCGGTCGTGACAGACTCGGTTATCAAAAACTCCAACGCGATCATCACCGTGGCGGCCGTAATCATCATCATATTTGGTATGCAGGCCGCCAAAGTTCTACTGGTACCGTTTCTGCTGGCAATATTCTTCGCGTTGGTAACCGTACGTCCGATGCTGTGGTTACAGTCGCACAAAGTACCGTCGGTGTTGGCCGCACTCATCGTCGTTTTGACTCTGATGATGTTTCTTATTGTTGTCGGTTCGATTGTGGGAACCTCGATTGCAACTTTTACAGCTGCGATCCCAAGTTACCAGGCTCAGCTAGATGCCATTATGCAGGGGATGCTTCAATTCGTCGGAAAATTCGTCGATGACGATGTATCAGTAGTAAGCATCGGTGAACTCATTAACCCTGGGCGTGCGATGAGCATGGCCGCGACAATGTTGAATGCCATCCGCGGCATGCTGACCAACACGTTTCTGATTTTGTTCACGATGGTTTTCATTCTACTCGAAGCATCAAGTGTGGAAACGAAAGTACTGGCGGCATTCGGACGAACTGCAGATTCGTTTGAGCGACCACGCCTGTTTCTTAGAAATCTTGGCCGCTACCTCGGTATCAAGACAATCATGAGCATTGTGACGGGACTTACCGTCGGGCTCATGACCTGGATTATCGGTCTCGATTTTCCATTGCTGTGGGGAATGCTTGCATTCATTCTTAATTACATTCCAACCATAGGCTCAATCATTGCCGCAGTACCGGCATGTTTGTTGGCATTGATTCAGTTGGGACCTGCCGCCGCCTCATCAACGGCCATTGGATTTCTTGCGATTAATACCGTGTTCGGCAATATCATCGAGCCGCGGTTTATGGGCTACGGGGTTGGCATCTCGCCGCTGGTTGTTTTCATCGGTTTGGTATTCTGGGGTTGGGTTTTCGGTCCCGTCGGAATGCTGTTGTCAGTGCCCTTGACGATGGCTCTCAAGCTTGCGCTCGAACATGACGAGCGATCACAGTGGATCGCAATTCTGATCGGATCCGAACGCGATGCCGAACATGCACTGAAGAAACGAGAGGCTAAAGAGGCAAAGGAACCTGCCTGATCTAGTTAAATACGATGTCTTCCAAAATATCGTGAATTACCTGTGTTGCAATTTCCACAAGCAACACTTTGCCACCAATGACAATTCTCTCATATCCGTGAGGTGCTGCCGGGAGCGTGGCCAATAACCCTGCCGGCAGTGATCGCTTTGCGATGCCGGGAGGCAGTGGCTTTCCTCTCTGGAGGTTTTTGGCAATTCCAGGTGGCAATGAATTCTTGCCTTTCCCCTTGTTCTTGTCTTTGTGCTGGTCTTTATGGTCGCGATAATAGTCGTGGATAATCGCGATTTCGGTGCTGCCGAATACAACATGGACGCTTAACTCAACCGCGGTGCTTTGAGTGCTGCAGGCCAGCAACAAGCTAAAGAAAATCGATACGTGTACAAGCTTAAGCATTGGAATGACTCCGTGATATCCAGTGCTCACCGTACTAAATGGAGTGAATTTTCACTGTGAGGGCGCTCACAAAACCAGCTTCCGGGATGGCACTGCCATTATGTCGTGGGGTCATATGCCTGGATAGTGCGGCCTAGACCTTCAGTTTTTGCCACTGCCTGCCTTGCCACGAAGCCAAAAAAATCCCCGCCTGCAATGCTCGCGACAGGCCTTGCAACAGCCAGATAGCGAGCAGGCCAAAGCCGAATACCGGGCCCATTAAATAAACGGCCGGCAACAGCAATAACCATTGCACACCGATACTCACAAACATCACGCGCTTCGCGTCGCCCGCGCCCAGCAATCCATGCATGAACGCAAAGCCCAGCGCCTCGATCGGCATGGTGAGACCGGTTATTCGCATTGGCCACCGTGCCAGCTCGCGCGTTGCTTCTTCGTGAATAAATATTGACGACACCAGGTCCGGGGCGATCCACATGGGCAGGCCCAGCAGAGTCAGCAGCACAACAGAAACTTTGCCGACGTCCCAGGCCCATCGATGTGCATCTTCCGGGTCGCGCGCGCCCAGTGCCTGGCCCACCAGGGTTGTGCACGCAAGACCCAGTCCCAAGCCGGGGAGAATCGCGAAAAGCGTTACGGTGATAAGTACGTTTGCCGCAGCAAGCTCCGCGGTTCCAACCTTGCCGATGATCCAGAACAGTGCGACAAATCCGGCAGCAAAGAAAAATTGCTGAATACCGGACGGAATCGATATTTGAATAAGAGATCGTGTTTCTTCACGGGTTGCCAGGCTCTTCAAAAAGCCGTCTTTTCGAATGTGCCGAAATCCGAGCACGAAATAGATCGCAGTGCCAACGGCAAGAGAAATAGCGCTGGCGATTCCGGCACCGGTAACACCCATCGCCGGTGCACCGAAATGACCGAAAATCAAAACGTAGTTCAGGATGATATTGCAGGCATGCATCAGAATCAGGGTGATCATGTACAGGCGCGACATATCCAGTGCGTTCCAATAGCCGCGAAAGGCGAAGTTCATGCCGACGAAGACAATTGCCGCAAGCCTTACCTGCAAATACGGCACACCTTGCTCGATGACAGCAGGGTCGCTGTTGAGGTAAGGAAACAGCGGGGCAACAAAAGTAATGAGTCCGATCGATAGTATCGGTGCGATGACAAGAACAAGCAGCAATGCCGAATTCAAAATTTTCGCTGCCCGGTCGGTGCGTCCTTCACCCTTTTTTCTCGCGGCAAGCGACTGTACGCCGGTCGATATGCCGAGAATCATCGCCATGCACATGAAAACGACGAAACCGCCCAGCCCGACTGCCGCCAGTGCCGGATCACCCAGATAACCCACCATCGCCGTGTCTACAATGTTGAGCAGGCTCTGCGACAGCATGCCGCCAATGATCGGTAACGCCAGCAACGAGATGCGCTGGAAGCGACTGGAGTCAATCATTTGTTGTTATTCTTTGCGTATACAACGGAGATTTTCGGATGACGTGGATAAAAACAATTCCCTATGCTGATGCAAGCGGCAAACTAAAAAAACTTTACGACCGTATCAAAGGGCCGGATAACAACGTCGACAATATCATGCTCACCCACAGTTTGCGGCCGCACACGATGGAAGGGCATATGGCCTTGTACAAATACGTGCTGCATCATCCGGGAAACACGCTGCCGAAAGTGTTTCTGGAAACGATTGGCGTCTATGTCAGTTTGCTTAACAATTGTGCCTATTGTGTCGAGCATCACTTTTCCGGCATGTCGCGGCTTCTCGCGGACGAAGCGCGAGCGGAAAATATTCGCAGGGCACTGGAGGCGCGCACGCCGAGCGATGCATTTGATGGTCTTGAGCTGGCAGCGCTTGAGTACGCCGAGAAACTGACGATAGCGCCCGACTCGATCGAAGAACTGGATGTAGAGCGTTTACGCAGTGCGGGACTGGATGATGGGCAGGTACTGGAAGTCAACCAGGTGACTTCCTATTTTTGTTATGCGAATCGGATGGTTCTTGGGCTTGGGGTTAATACGGCAGGCGACGTTATTGGGCTGTCTCCGGGGGACTCGGCGGATACCGACAATTGGTCGCACGCATAGGCTTCATGAATCGCGCCTGCGGAGGCGCTCCAACAAGAACATGGCGATCTGTTAGAGCGGCTCCATAGCCGCGATTATGGGTCGGCGAAGATATCGCGCCTACAAGGACCTTGTGCGACTCGACAACATCGCTGCAACGGCACAAATCGAACCCGTAACGAGAACTGCATTCTGCAAGCCCCAGACGGTGGCCGCTGTGCCGACAATCAATCCGCCCAGCGCGGTGCCGCCAAACGCGACCATTCCCCAGATGCTGCTTACCCGGCCTCGCACCTCATCGTCGACCATGGTCTGCACCAATATCTGTGAGCCGACACCGCACAAAGACAAGATCACGCCCAACAATGTAACAATGCCCACGGCGACATGAAAGTTATCTACGAGGCCGAGAATAGCGATCAGCAAGCCGCCTGCCGCAGCTGCCATGCGCACAATATTAATAGTCAGCCACTTCGTACCGCGAGACAGGGCCAGTCCGGATACGATGGCCCCGGCGCCGATCGCCGATGTAAGAACCGCGAGAGCGGAGCTGCCGCCTCGATAGACCGCATCGGCAAACACGGGCAACATTTCCAGCGCACCACGGCCAAACACGGAGGCGAGGGCGATAATCACCAGCACCGCTCGAATAGGTCGATGCTGCCGCACGTAATGTATGCCGTCTTTCAGTTCCTGCCACGCGTCGCCCTGTCGCGGTTTTTTCGCAGCCGATGGGTGCAAGCGGATCATCATCATGGCGACGATAAACGCTATGTATGAAACGCCATTTATCGTAAACGCCGCAGCCACGCCGAGTTTCGCAATGATGATGCCGGCAATCGCAGGTCCAACAAATCGCGAGAGGTTGAATGAGATCGAGGTAATTGCGATCGCGCTCTGCAGCTGATTTTTGCTAACCAGGTTCGGCACGATGGACATGCGAACGGGCATATGAGCACCGTCAAGTACGCCCTGCATTAACGACAACATCGTCAATACGAAGATATCGACAGAGCCCATGTAGGTCAGCAGTCCCAGCAGCAACATATTGATGATGCTCATGGAATTGATGAGCATCGAGGCGGCGCGGCGATCAAAGCGATCCGCGAGAACGCCGAATATAGGACCGAATATGACTGCCGGCGCGAACTGGGTAAACGCAACGACGCCAACCCACAATTCCGAGCCTGACAACTGCCACGCGTACCACCCCAGAGCAACCCGATAGATCCACAGTCCGTGCAGTGAGATGGTGCCGCCGATAAGGTAAATCAGATAGTACCGGCTGTTGAGTGCAGAATTATTCATGGCGACGGAACGTGAGACACGGGTGCATCATACCGGCTATTCTTGGGCGATGAACGCATTGCACGTGCCACAAGTAAACATCGCGATCGCCGGCAGCGAAGAAGAATTTCCGGTCAGACGAATATTTTGCATTGGCAGAAATTACGCTGCGCACGCGGCAGAAATGGGTCACAAGCCAGATCGTGAAGCGCCTTTTTACTTTACGAAATCTGCAGACGCGATTGTCTCCAGCGGATCGGCCGTAATCTATCCGCCGCGTTGTAAAGAGTTGCACCATGAAATTGAGTTGGTGGTTGCAATCGGTAAAGCAGGTCACAATATCCCACCAGCAAGTGTGGCCGAACATATTTTCGGATATGCCGTCGGCATCGACCTGACCCGGCGCGATTTGCAAGCAGAGGCCAAATCCAAAGGCAGGCCGTGGGATGCGGCGAAAAACTTCGACCAAAGCGCACCCATCAGCGAGATTCACCCTGTTGCTGTAGTCGGACATCCGACGACCGGGCGAATCTGGCTGTCGGTAAACGATGAGATTCGGCAGGAAGGCGATATCGACGAAATGATCTGGTCAGTTGCAGAATCTGTCGCTGAGATATCGACCTATGGTGAAATTTACCAGGGTGATCTCGTGTACACCGGAACGCCGGCCGGGGTCGGGCCGCTTGTGGTCGGAGACCAGGTCCGGGGCGGAATCGAGGGCGTGGGCGATATCGCCATCGACATTCGCGGTGTAAACCAGTGATTGCAGGCGATCTGGCACCGAAACTATAATGGCGGGCTGTGGTCTGACGTTGTCAGACAAGGATTTGAGATGTAGGGACATGATTGGCAGGCGTGGTTTTCATAGAATTCAGATGTCAGAACCCTCAGCACTTTCATAGAGGCCGAATAAGCTTGAAAAATCAAAGATATACCGCTAAGTACCTGCATTGGGGCTATATTCGCTCGCTGCTTGCAATCGCCTTTGGCATACAGCTGTCGGCCTGTGCTCATCAGCCGGAGACGATCGTAGCCAGCCCGGCGCTGCAATTCTCAACCGAAGTGAGTGTGTGCCGCGACATGCTCGCCGCCGAGAACGATACGGGCGCCGAACTCGACTCATCCAATATCAGCCTGTTTAACTGGAATGTGCATAAAATCAGGGAAAGGCGCTGGCGTGACGACTTTGAAACGCTGGCTGGCAATGCTGATCTTGTGTTGTTCCAGGAGGCCTCGCTACGCGAGGAAACCATCGCCGAGATAGACAGTTCCCGGCATTGGTCGTTTGCACCGGGCTACCGTAAACGGGGCGAGGTGACCGGCGTTATGACCTTGAGCAGGATCAAGCCCATGACGCAATGCAGCTTCGTGCATTCCGAGCCATGGCTGCGCACGCCGAAAGCAACCAGCGTGACACAGTATGCTCTGTCGAACACCGATCAAACCCTGGTCGTTATCAACGTGCACGCGGTGAATTTTTCTTTTGGTACCGGCGCCTTCGAGAAACAGTTTGAGCAGATTTACCAGGTGCTGGAAAACCACGATGGACCGATTATTTTGTCCGGCGACCTGAACACATGGCGCGCCAGGCGGGGCCAGATTGTCGCTGAGCTGGCGAACTCCCTGGAACTGGCGGCAGTCGTTTTTGCCAACGATCATCGCGTACGGTTTTTCGGCAAGACGCTTGACCACATATACGTTCGTGGCCTGCGCGCAATTAGCGCCAATACAGAAGTTGTAGACACTTCAGATCACAATCCCATGACCGCGGTCTTCAGTATGTAACAGTACTGATACGGCCGCATGGAGCAAACAAATTATGCAGCGATCATCTCAACCGCCTGTGACCAAATCCGGTTTCCCCATACTCATACTGGCAACAATCACGATGTTTGGCCTCGGCGCTTGTTCCACAACCACATACGAGAGTTATCGGCCGGTGAAGAACGCGAAAACCGATATTGCCTATGTCGCGGCATCCGCCGACTTTAGTCAATACTCCCGTCTGCTCGGCGAAGAAATGGGCATTTTTTATCCATCGCATGCATCGGTCAGCGAAGAAGACCTGGCTCGTGTGCGACTCGCATTTCGCGAGGCATTTCTGGCACAACTTACGGGCTATGAAATAGTCGACAAGCCAGCGAAAGACGTGTTGAAGATCAGTGCATCCCTGGTTGACCTCCGTGGTACCGCAGCGGATCGATTGCCTCAGCTGAGCCGGGAAATAAACGACATTCTAAGGCCAGGAAAACTGACGTTTGTGATCGAGATGAGCGACTCGCTCACCGGGCACGCGATTCTTCGTGCTGCCGACACGGAAAGATCGCCTGCAATCGATTTGCCAGAAGACGGATCGGGACCCTCGGACGAGGTTCGTGCAGCAGCAGAATACTGGGCCCGGCTGCTGCGAAATTTTCTCGACAAAAACTTGCGAGGCATCGAGTAGAAAATGTCACCTTATATTCGAACAATCGTCCTTGCGGCAGTCCTTGCGACGTTAAGTGCGTGCGCCGTTAATCCGGTGACCGGCAAGAGTCAGCTGGTTGGCATGAGCCAGGAGCAGGAGATCGAGATCGGCGAAGAGAACTACGCTCCAATGCAGCAGGCGGAGGGCGGCGAATATGACATTGATCCCGAACTAACAGCCTACGTGCAGGAAGTTGGCAACAAACTGGCGGCAGTGAGTGACCGGCCGCTGCCATACGAGTTTGTCGTGCTGAACAACCCCGTGCCCAATGCGTGGGCGTTACCGGGCGGAAAAATAGCGTTGAACCGCGGGCTGCTTACGGAGTTGAATTCGGAATCCGAACTTGCGGCGGTGCTCGGCCACGAAATCGTACACGCCGCGGCCGGGCATACGTCCCAGCGGCAGGGTCGTACAACAATTCTCCAGAGCATTCTCGTAGGCGCAACCATAGTGACTTCCGGCACCAAGTACGGAGACATCGCTGCCGGCGGCGCAAATATCGGTGCGCAACTGATTACCCAGCGATACGGCCAGGGCGCTGAACTGGAGTCGGACAAATACGGCATGAAATATATGTCTCTGGCGGGTTATGACCCGCAAGGCGCCGTCGATCTGCAGAAAACGTTTGTGCGATTGAGTGAGGGCAAGAAGTCGGACTGGCTAAGCGGTATGTTCGCAAGTCATCCACCATCGCAAAAAAGAGTCGATGCCAATATCGCGACGGCAGCCGGTCTTCCGCCCGGTGGGGAAGTCGGTACAGAACGATTCGCTGCGGCAATGAAGAAGACCATGCGCGTGAAGCCAGCATACGACCTTAGCGAGGAGGGCAGAAAGTTTCTTAGTGACGGTGACGCCGAGAAAGCGATCAAAAAGGCCAACGCCGCGATCGCGCTGTTCCCGGAAGAGGCGCATTTTTATGCGTTGCGAGGTGACGCAAGACTTCTCAATGAAGAATACAACATGGCGGTAACGAACTACGACAGTGCGATACGCAGGCGTGACAGTTTTTTCTACTATTACCTGCAGCGAGGACGGGCAGAGGAAGAGCTGCAGGATTACGCCGAGGCCACAGCAGATCTTGAGAAAAGTAATACCCTGTTGCCAACCTCGGTTGCCTATTTTTCCTTGGGGAGAATCGCAGCTGCGCAGGGCGATACCGACGCCGCGATCGAACATTTCGGAAAGATCGCGGGAGGCGAAGGCGATGTAGCAGTAGCGGCGACGACGGAGCTGGCGAAACTCGACATATCGCGAAACCCGTACAAGTACGTGCTGAAACGCTGCGATGCGGGCAGCAATGGCAACCTCGTGGTCTCCGTGAAAAACAATATCTCGCTAACGATCGATAACGTCGGATTTGTAGTTGAATTAACCGACTCCACGGGACGAAAGAGAACTGAATCTCGAAAAATACCGGCAACGCTCGAGCCCGGCGAGGTAATCAGCATTGATACAAGAATGGGACCGTACACAGATGGCTCGAATTGCCCGGTACGAATAACGTCTGCAAGGATCGCGGAGTAGATGATGAAAGAATTGTTTTTGTCGCTATTGTTGAGCTTCGCCCTAGTCCCGGTTGGGCATACCGACGACGTAGTAATAGACGTAGAAATCGACTACCTGCTGGATACAGTGGTGTCGAGTAATTGCGTGTTCATTCGAAATGGCAAGGAGCACCGACCGGAAGCCGCGAAAGACCATCTGAATATGAAGCGCCGCCGCGGCAAAAAATATTTTTCGAGCACGGAAGAATTCATCGAGAATCTGGCAAGCAGCAGCAGCTGGACCGGCAAGCCCTATCACATCCGCTGCGGCGACGAAGAAGCACAACTCGCAAAAACGTGGTTCAGTGCAGTGCTCGCCCAATATCGCGCCCAATCCGCCCCGGATGTCGACATAGACAAATTGGCAGGGGCGGATTGATCTTTAGTAGCTGATATCCGGACCGCAATTTTTTGGTTGACCTTTATCGCGCCTATAGAGGCGCTCTAACAAAGCCTGAGAGAGCACCTGCCGATGCGGGATAAAAAAGACCGAGAAACTAACCGATCACCATGTAGCACCTTTGTCCTGGCGTGTATCCGACGGAAAACGCTTCCGAAAACGACGAACGATTTCGCCCGTCCCATTTCGCGAAACTGCTCACCGAGCTTGGGGAAAGTGACAAAAAGGGGTCGAATTTCGGAACTTGCATCCGTTGTCTTAATCTTATTACCAGGTATCAGCTGGCACTGATTACTCTGGAGGTAACCTCACGATGAAGCTGCTTGTGATTGGTTTTTTAGGTTTGTTTGGTGGTGTAGCACTGGCAGTACTTGCGCTGGATAAAGCGCCATCCGCTACGACGTTTATAACGGGCAACGATGCTGACCCCGGTGAATCAACACCCGGCATCGAAACACGCCTGCTCGCATTGGAAGAGGCTCTGGCAGCAGAGCAGAATGCCCGGCAGTTGCTGGAAGAGCAGCTCTTTGACTTGATAGATGATGCCGCAGCGTTTTCGGCTGAAGCAGCAGAGCCTGAAAAACAGGCAGGCGTCGAGTCCCAGGCGAGTCGCTGGGAGGCAATGCGTTCGAGACGAAACCCATCGCGCGAAGAGCGAGCCGCACATCTGGTGGAAGCCGGTTTCGACGAAGCAACCGCGGACTGGATTCTCACGCGTGAATCGGAAATGCAGATGGAAGAACTACGGCTGCGCTACGAGGCGCGTCGCAACGCTAATTTTGTTGCGTATCGCCAGACCGATCAACTGCGCACCCAGCTCATGGAACATCTTGGTGGCGCCGGTTACGAACGGTACCTGGTGGCAAATGGTCGGTCTTTGAATGTTTCTGTTGGCAGCGTGCTCGACAGTTCGCCGGCTCAATCGGCAGGCCTGCGCCCAGGGGACCAGATTACAAACTATGGCGGCGCACGCGTATACAACATGTATGAACTTACCCAGGAAATAATGCAGGGCCCCCCGGTGGATCAGGTGGTCGTTGATTTTTTGCGAGATGGTGTTCCCATGCAAGCAGTCCTGCCGAGGGGGCCCGTTGGCATAACCGGCCGTTGATAAAACTGGCCAAAGTCGCGGCCACCATGCAAAATGAGTGCAACACTGATAAATCGAAGAGCTAGCCCTGATTTGAATATTCTTCGCTACGGCATTCCCAACAGCTTTACGGCTGCAAGCTTGTTGCTTGGTCTTGCATCCATCGTGACCGGCATGCTCGGTGATCTCGAGCTGGCCGGCTGGATGATCGTCTGGTGTGGCTTGCTCGATGTCATGGACGGCCTGGCTGCCCGCCTGCTGAAGGCAACCTCAAACTTTGGCGCGGAGTTCGACTCGATGGCGGATCTGGTCGCGTTCGGTGTGGCGCCGGGCATGTTGGTATTGCAGGCAGGCATGCAGTTGGGCGACGTTCACATGGGAAGCCATGCATTCGGCGTATTGTTACTGTCAGTTGGCATATTCGTACTTGCCGGCGCCAGTCGACTGGCACGCTTCAATCTTTCGTCCGAATCACCTGGCACTGGCTGGTTTGCCGGCATACCGATAACAGCGGCGGGCGGAGGTCTTATCTCGACGGCTGTTATTTTGCTTATTCGCTATCCTGAAGTTGCAGCTGCAATGCCCTTGCAACTGTACCTGCCGATCATGCTGTTCGTTCTGGCGCTCGGCATGGTTTCAACAATTCGATTTCCGAAATTCCAGCTTCGCGACTCTAAATTCATAAACGTGTTTCAGGGCTTTAATTTCTTTGCGACCTATTACTGCGGCATTACGAGAAATTACCCCGAATTCCTGTTCTTCATGGGACTGTTCCTGTTAATCGCCGGCAGCATCGCGGGCCGACTTACTCGCAATCGGGGCGGGTAATAGAAACAGCGTTACCAGATCTTGTCGGGAGCAGCTATGAGCGACGTGTTTTTGGTGATGAGGACATCGCCGCCTGAAATCAAAAAGACGGCTGCTGAAAATCTCCTGCAAGACCAATACGGAATCGACGGAATTCTGGATAGCCTCGTGAGCGAGCACGACCAGAATTTTCGCGTTCGTAGCGCGTCCGGTGAGTCATTCGTCTTAAAGATAATGAATTCGGCAAAGGCCGCTGCGTTGACGAGTTTTCGAGTCGCGGTAATTTCGCACATTGCAGAAGTCGATCCTTCATTTCCGGCACCGCGTATTGTGCAGACACGAGACGGCGCCAAAACCACGATGATTTTTGGATAACGAGGGGCGGCGGCACGTTGTACTGGTGTTGACCTGGCTCGAAGGTCTTGTACTCAGGTACGCCGATCCGGCACCGGACAATGCAGAAGCGCTGGGTTCCTGTCTCGCGAGGCTCGACATTGCGTTGCGAGATTTTCCCGATCCTGCCATCGATCTTGCTTCGCTATGGGATCTCAAGCGCGCTGCGAATTTGCTGGGCCTTGTCGACAGGCTGAAAGATCCAGCGCTACGCAGAGTTTGCACGAGTCGGCTGGTGAAATTCACAGAGCGTGCAACGCCGGTATTGAATGAGCTGGATCATTAGGTGATACATAACGACCTGAATTCAGGCAATGTGATTGTCGATGCCAGTGGTACAGGGCGCATCGCCGGTATTATCGACTTCGGAGACACGATGTATTCGCCGGTGATCGTGGATGTGGCGATTGCGGCGGCCTACTTGATTGACGATACCAATGCGCCACTGACTCGAATCCTTAAGTTTCTGCGCGGCTACGCCAAAGTCAGGCGATTGACGGAAATAGAGACTGACCTGCTGTACGATCTGATATTGACCCGCAACGTGACGACGATAGTCATCGCGCACTGGCTTGCGGAATATTATCCTGAAAACAGGGATTACATTTTGCTTGACGAAGCACGTGCACGGCAATCAATAGCGCGTCTCATGAGCATGGGACGAGCAGAAGTCTCACATTTTTTCGGGACCGCTTGTGCACAATAATGGCAGTTATTTTGGACTCGAGATTGATATGAAACAGTTTAATGAGGCAAGAGCGGGCGTCATAAGCCGGTTATTCAGTATCGCGTGTTTGCTTGCATTGTCGGTGACGTCTACGGCCGAAATCCTGGCCCTGACTGCCGATCGAATCATCGACGGCAATTCGAAGAAAGCGTTACAGAATTCTACGATCATTATCGACGGCGACTCAATTATCGCGATTGGTGGTCGCGAGCTCATTCCTGATGGCGCAAGAGTGATCGACCTCGGTGACGCAACATTGATGCCGGGAATGATTGATGCACACATGCACCCGCAACTGGTGACGGGCGACTATCAAACGCACCATGTTCAACGATCGTCTGCATATAAAACATTGCACGCCGCGGTTACGTTGCAGAAAAACCTGTTAGCAGGTTGGACGGGTATTCGTATTGTGGGCGACGGAGACGTTCACTACGGCGACGTCGATCTCAAACGCGTGATCGAAGAAGGTACCATCATTGGGCCGCACATCGCGGTTGCGGGTCATTACCTGTCAATTACCGGTGGTGGTGGTGACGTCAACTACATGTCGCCCGAGCAAAGCATCATTGCAGATGGGCTCATCGTTGACGGTGTTGACGAAATTCGTCGCGCCGTTCGTACAGAAATCAAATACGGCTCGGACTGGATCAAAATACTGGCAACCGGCGCTTACCAGAGCGTTGGCGATGATCCGAAAAACGTCTCATTCAGCACCGAAGAGTTTGCGGCGGCAATGGAAGAAGCCACTCGCCAGGGCGTGCCGGTCGCGGCTCACGCTCATGCAACTGCGGGCATCAAGCAGGCAGTGCTGGCCGGTGCGAGAAGTATCGAACACGGCACATTCCTCGATGACGAGGTCATTGACCTCATGGTCGAACACGGCACCTGGTTGATTCCGACAATCTATATCGGTGATTACTATTTGACCGAGGGAACGCTGCGGGAGAATGAACGCAATACCTATTATATAGAGCACGAAAGGCCCATCTGGATTGGCTGGCTGAAAAAAGCACACAAGAAAGGCGTAAAAATAGGTGTAGGGCTGGATTTTGGCACAGGCTATTCGCCAAACGTGTTTGCGAGAGAATTCGCAACTTTGACCGAAATCGGTATGAGTAATATGGAAGCCATACAAGCCGGCACCCGGGTCAATGCGGAAATGCTGGGCTGGGACGACAAGCTGGGGACGCTTGCCGTGGGAAAACTCGCCGACATTATTGCTGTTCCTGGAAACCCGCTGGACGATATTTCGTTGCTTGAAAAGGTCAGCTTTGTCATGCTGGGTGGCAGAATTCTCAAAGCACCGGATATTCCGGCACCGGTAAAAGGGTATTTGCTTCAGTAACTTAAACCAGACCCAAGGCATCCAAGATGCTGATAACAATGATCGTGTTTTTCTCCTACCTGTCAATTCTGGCAGGGCTTGCGATCTGGAGCAGCCAGGAATCTCAGTCCCTCAAGGGATACTTTCTCGCCGGAAAAAAGCTCCCATTCTGGGTCGTTGCTTTCAGTACCAACGCGACCGGTGAAAGCGGTTGGTTGTTGCTCGGACTCACGGGCATGGGCTATGCGATCGGCGCGCAGGCCTTTTGGGTGGTCGTCGGCGAGGTCACCGGAATTGCGTTGTCATGGACCTTGATATCGCGCCGTCTCAAAAAGCTGAGCGATGAAACGGATGCGATAACCGTGCCGGATATTCTCGAGGCAAGATTCAACGATCATCGACACATTCTTCGCTGGATCTCCGTCGTCGTCATCCTGACAATGGTGACGGCTTATGTAACCGCACAAATGGCGGCGTCCGGAAAGGCATTTGTCGGTTTCATCGACGTGGATTACAGCACCGCCGTGATATGGGGCGGAATCGTGATTATTGCTTACACGATTATCGGCGGTTACAAGGCCGTTTCTTATACAGACGTCGTGCAGGGAGCGTTGATGCTCGTCGGGCTGATCGTCGTGCCCCTGGTCGCAATCGATGCGGCCGGCGGATGGACCGCGGTAAGCAATAACCTTGCCGCTCAGGACCCGGCGTTGCTCAGCATGTCCGGCGTGACAGACTCAGGGATCTCGGGTTGGATCCTGTTATTCAGTTTTCTCGCCATTGGATTGCCGTTTTTGGGTGTGCCGCAGTTGATGACACGATTCATGGCGGCGAAAGACGACAATGAATTGCGCAAGGCCCGGACGATGTCGATCATAATCATCCTGATTTTCGATATAGGCGCGGTAACTGCCGGAATGGCGGGCAGAGCGTTGTTTCCCGATCTTGCAGACGCAGAGACCGTGTTTCCGATTCTCGCGCGCGAATTATTTCCGCCGATAATTACTGGCGTACTTATGGTGGTCGTCTTGTCGGCAATCATGTCGACTGTTGATTCTTTGCTGCTGTTGGCGTCATCTGCGGTTGTTCGAGACACCATGGACAAGATTTTCGAAAGCGCAAAAAGTGATGCGTCCCTGGCGAAGATTGGCAAGATCGTAACGCTCGTCATCGGCGCAGTCGGAATATTGTTAGCGGTTGGCGAGGTGAAGTTCTTATTTTGGTTCATTCTGTTTGCCTGGTCCGGACTGGGCGCCGCGTTCGGACCAGTCATTATTTGCATGCTGTACTACAAAAAGACCACGCTGCAGGGAGCGGCGGCGGGAATGGTGGTTGGGTTTTTAACGACAGTCGTCTGGATAGTGCAATACAAAGCCGATAACTATGATCTCTATGAAATGATTCCCGGCTTTTTCGCGGGGCTCGTTGTGATCTGGATCGTGAGCCTGTTGACCTATAAGGAGTGAATTGTCCCTTGAGTTCTGTCCCCGGAATTATTAAAGACATTAATAATCAACCATATATGCGACGTGCGAGCGGCTAATTTTCCACCGCTGCGAGTGGAAATTCGTCACCGTTTCTACTATCCTGCCTGCTGGTATCCAAACGCCCACAACGAACTCAGTTGCGCCACCGTATAAGGATATCGTTTGGGGGAATGCAGCAGGCATGTGCCGTATTCTAATAAATAGACAATAGTCGACTACGTGCTGATCAAAAAAACGCTGGGGGGTGTTTCGATCACCGCCCATACAATCTGCAATAGTCTTGAAATAAGGATGCTACAGGTATGCCTTTAGCCATTGCTGTGATCGTGTTGGTCGTGGGTTCGGTTCTGTTCCACTTCCTGAGTCCCTGGTACTTTACGCCGCTTGCTTCCAACTGGGTTCAGATCGACCAGACAATCGAGCTTACATTCTGGGTGACAGGGGCCGTCTTTGTCGCGATTAACCTGTTCATGGCATATGCCATCATCAAGTATCGGAAGAAAGACGGGTCAAAGGCAACATACGATCCGGAAAACACGAAACTGGAAACGATACTGACCGTCGCTACAACGGTCCTCGTTGCAGCACTGCTGGCTCCAGGTCTTTTGGTTTGGGCCAATTTCGTCAACGTGCCTGAGGACGCGATGGAAGTTGAGGCGATAGGCCAGCAATGGCACTGGAGCTATCGTTTGCCAGGCGATGACGGACAATTCGGCAATGTCGACTCCAAGCTGATTAGCAACAGCAATCCGTTCGGCATGGATGCGGACGATCCGCACGGACAAGACGATATTCTCATCATGAATCCGGAAGTCCATCTGCCGATCAATGTGCCGGTAAAATTTAATTTGCGTTCGAAGGATGTATTGCACGATTTCGCAGTAGCCCAGTTCCGCGTAAAGATGGACCTGGTGCCCGGAATGGAAACCTACTTGTGGCTTACGCCGACTGTGATCGGCCGTTACGAGGTACTCTGCGAAGAACTCTGTGGCATCGCACACCACACCATGCGTGGCGCGGTCGTGGTGGAGTCGCAGGAAGAATTCGAGACATGGGCTGACAGTTATCCGACATTTGCAGAAACGACTGCCGTTGTGGCGGGCAACGCGGACGCAGGTGCTTCGCAATTCACCATCTGCGCTTCCTGTCATGGACAAAACGGTGAAGGCCTGCAGGCACTGAATGCACCGAAGTTGGCCGGGCAGTCAGGCTGGTATTTGAAAAGCCAGATCTTAAGTTACCAGAATAATATTCGCGGCTCGCACGAGGACGATATCCTGGGCAAGCAAATGGCGCCGATGGCGAGAACCCTTGCATCCGAGGAGGCGATCAACAACGTTGTTGCCTATATTCAAACGCTGCCCGACCATGCGGCGGCGGCAACGATCGAGGGCGATGTTGTTGCCGGCGAAAAAACGTATGCGGTCTGCTCATACTGCCACGGTGGCGATGGCTTGGGTATACAGGCCATGAATGCACCACGGCTCGCGGGTATGACGGACTGGTATCTCGAGAATCAATTGAATAATTTCAAACTCGGCATCAGAGGCGAACACCGCTCTGATTACTACGGCAAGCAAATGGGTTACATGGCGAAGACCCTGCATGATGACGATGCAGTGAAGAACCTGATCGCGTACATCAATTCGTTGTAGCCAGCATCATTACGAAAACGCAGTAAGAAAGTAACTAAAATTCAAGGGGAGCCTGATGGCCTACGTTTCAATCGCTGATCGTGATCACGAGATCGAACACCACGATCCGCAGACGTTCATTACCAAGTATGTCTGGAGCCAGGACCACAAGGTCATCGCCATCCAGTATGGAGTGACGGCACTTTTTGTTGGAATTATTGCGATGGGCCTGTCCGTGATGATGCGGCTGCAACTCGGTTTTCCCGACAACTTCGACCTCATTACGCCTGAGAGTTATTACCAGTTCGTGACCATGCACGGCATGATCATGGTGATTTACCTGTTGACAGCGTTGTTCCTGGGTGGCTTTGGCAACTATCTCATTCCATTGATGTGCGGTTCGCGCGACATGGTATTCCCCTACTTGAATATGATCAGTTACTGGGTCTATTTGTTGTCGGTTATTATTCTTCTTGCCAGTTTCTTTGTCCCCGGTGGGGCAACCGGTGCCGGCTGGACACTTTATCCACCGCAAGCTATTTCCGACGGCACGGCGGGTAACGATCTCGGAATTATTCTGATGCTGGTGTCACTCGCTGTTTTCATCGTCGCATTTACGATGGGCGGGCTGAACTACGTGACCACGGTGCTGCAGGCACGCTGCAAAGGCATGACGCTAATGCGCTTGCCTTTGTCCGTATGGGGCATTTTTGTCGCCACCATTCTCGGTTTGCTCGCATTTCCGGCGTTACTGGTGAGTGCTATCATGATGCTGCTGGACAAGACCTTGTTGACCAGCTTCTTCATGCCAGCAATGATCTCCGCTGGCGAGGTTACGACGCATACAGGCGGCAACCCGGTACTGTTTCAGCACTTGTTCTGGTTCTTCGGACATCCGGAGGTCTATATCGTTGCGCTGCCGGCATTCGGTATCGTATCGGACGTGCTCGCGACGCATGCTCGCAAGAATATCTTTGGCTATCGCATGATGGTCTGGGCTATTCTCGCCATTGGCGGCTTGAGTTTCGTTGTATGGGCTCACCACATGTACGTCAGCGGCATGAACCCGTATTTCGGATTCTTCTTTGCGACAACGACATTGATTATCGCGGTACCGACGGCGCTCAAGGTCTATAACTGGGTCCTGACGCTATGGCAGGGCAATATTCATTTGCGCGTGCCAATGCTGTTCGCAATTGCTTTCATCTTTACATTTATTCATGGCGGCCTGACCGGAATCTTCCTGGGTAACGTCGTGGTTGACCTTCCATTATCGGACACCTACTTCGTGGTCGCTCACTTCCACATGGTGATGGGGGTGTCGCCGGTTCTGGTCGTATTTGCGGCGATTTATCACTGGTTCCCGAAGATCACCGGAAAAATGTTTAACGAGACGCTCGGCAAGTGGCATTTCTGGATGACGTTCCTTGGCACCTACACGATTTACTTGCCGATGCACTACCTGGGCTTCCTTGGTGTGCCCAGACGATATTTTGCCATGGGCACCACGGACTTCATACCGGAGTCTGCACAAACGCTCAATGCGAGTATTACGATCTCGGCGATTTTCGTGGCGCTGACGCAGATAATTTTCTTCTACAACATATTTACCAGTCTGAAGAGCGGCAAAAAAGCTGAGTCAAACCCATGGGGTGCAACCACGCTGGAGTGGCAGACTCCGGATACTCCGCCGAAGCATGGCAACTGGGGACATGGAGGTCTGCCGGTCGTTTATCGTTGGGCTTATGACTACAGCGTGCCGGGCTATCCGGACGATTTCATCCCGCAAAACGTGCCGGGATCAGATGAGGCGCCGGTGGGCAGGGATCACGGAGTCCATCACTAATGACGATTACCCTGATCTTCGTTGCCGGAATCATGATCACCGTTATTGGTTGGCTGTTCCGGCAAACCATTAATACGCAGCCGTGGGTGGCGACTGCGGAAGATGACGCATTTTCGGGTGCCTCGCTAAACACCAATTCCAAAACCGTTGGGCTTGCAACATTTCTTGCCGTTGCTACTTCTCTGTTCGCATTGTTCATCAGTGCCTACACGCTTCGCATGCAAATGCAAGACTGGATCCCACTAGCGGAACCCGACTTGTTATGGATCAATACCGGCGTTCTCGTACTGGCAAGCATCGTATTCCAGTGGACACGCGGAGCAGCGATCAATGGCAAAGACCAGGCTGTACGCATTGGACTGACATTGGCGGGTGCATTGACCATCCTGTTTCTGATCGGCCAACTGATCGCCTGGCAACAACTCCAGGCGGCCGGTCACACGATGTCGCGCAATCCATCGAATGCGTTCTTTTATCTGCTTACGGCCATTCACGGCGCACACGTGTTGGGCGGATTGTGGGTTTGGGCGAGGGCCACTATTAAAGTCTGGACTGGTGCGGATGCCGAGAGCGTTCGTGTCAGCGTCGAGCTGTGTACCATTTACTGGCATTTCCTGCTGCTTGTCTGGGCAGTTTTGTTCGGAATGCTTATATCAACCTAAGAAGGATCATGATTAATGTCGGAAGCTGCAATTACTGAAACGGCTGGAGTCGTAGCCGACTTTTCGGCGGACAAGCAATCATTCCATGTGCCTTGGGGCAAGGCCATGATGTGGATCTTCCTCCTTAGCGACACCTTTATTTTCAGCTGTTTCTTGATTGGCTATATGACTGTCCGTTTGTCGACAACGGATCCATGGCCGGTTCCGAGTGAAGTATTCGCGCTTAGTTTTGGCGGCGATCCGATTCCACTTATTCTTATTGCGATCATGACCTTCATCCTGATTACATCGAGTGGCACGATGGCGATGGCCGTCAATATGGGCTATCGGAAAAACCGCAAGGCGACTTTCTGGTTGATGGTGGCTACCGCAGCACTCGGTGCATCGTTCGTCGGTATGCAGGCATTCGAGTGGACCAAATTAATCATGGATGAAGGTGTTCGCCCTTGGGTGAACCCGATGGGTGCGGCACAGTTTGGCTCGACCTTTTTCATGATTACCGGCTTCCACGGCATGCACGTAAGCGCCGGTGTTATTTACCTGCTGGTGATTGCCTTCAGGGTGAAGAACGGATTTTATGAGAGACGAGGCGGCAACTACGAAATAGTAGAGATTGTCGGCCTGTATTGGCATTTCGTCGATCTTGTTTGGGTATTTATCTTCGCGTTTTTCTATCTTTGGTAAAGAGTCAGGGAGTCAGTGAGTATGGCCAGTGAAGGACAACAACATCCGCTCAGTATCTATTTCTGGATCTGGGGCGTGTTATTCGTCGTCAGTTTTTTCTCCTATATGGTTGACTACATCGGTTTCCAGGGATATCTGCGATGGACCCTGATCATCGTATTTATGCTCGTGAAGGCCGGTCTGATCGTGTCGATATTCATGCACATGTATTGGGAGCGGCGGGCTTTGAAACTTGCGATCCTGATGCCACCTATTGCGATATTGATATTCATAACGCTCATGTCTCTGGAGGGTGACAACACGTTTCTTACCCGTATCGAGTTTTTCGGTGAGAGCAATTTCGTAACGGTAACGCCGCATCATTAGGTTGTTCAAGAACGAGTGACCCGAAAAGCCTGCATTTCCCGCAGGCTTTTTTGTTGGAGCGCCTCTACAGGCGCGATCCCATAGGGACCGGACCACCAAATTTTGCTAAAATTGGCCCATGGGCAGAGCAATCATCCTGGTTATGGACTCCTTCGGCATCGGCGCCACAGACGATGCGGACAAATTCGGCGATGTCGGCGCCAATACCTTTGGCAGTATTGCCGCGCAACGGGCCAGAAACGGCGCGCCATTACAGCTGCCAAACCTCGCTCGCCTGGGGTTATTCCATGCCGCGAACGAGAGCGCCGGATCCTGGCCGGAGGGGTGCCCGACCGACGTTGAGGTGGTTGGTGCCTACGGTTTCGCAGCGGAGCTCAGCACCGGCAAGGACACGCCCAGTGGGCACTGGGAAATTGCAGGCGTACCGGTTTTGTTTGACTGGGGTTATTTTACGGAAGTCACCAATACGTTCCCGCCGGAGCTATTGGACAAGCTCATCAAGCAGGCCGATCTGCCCGGTGTTCTCGGCAATTGTCATGCCTCCGGCACAACCATTATCGCGGAGCTCGGTGACGAGCACCGGGAGACTGGCAAGCCCATCGTCTATGCTTCTGCGGACAGCGTCTTTCAGATCGCCTGCCACGAAGAGTCGTTCGGTTTACAAAGGCTTTACGACTTGTGCGACATCGCCCGAGTGCTGGTCGATAAATACAACATTGGCAGAGTTATCGCGAGACCGTTTGTCGGCAACGATAGCGAGAGTTATGTACGTACCGGCAATCGTCGCGACCTGACGGTGTTGCCGCCCGCGAAAACGCTTCTCGACAAACTCGTCGACAGTGGCGGTGAGGTAATCAGTGTCGGCAAGATCTCGGACATTTACGCGCACCAGGGAATAACAAAG
>SMVA01072812.1_pt1 | contig 22610 bp, 21 predicted proteins | sample 2456451 | NCBI WGS metagenome assembly SMVA01 (sample SAMN11095933, study PRJNA526329) | marine sediment metagenome | biome: Marine sediment; feature: Surficial sediment; material: Deep marine sediment; isolation source: Hadal surficial sediment | place: Pacific Ocean | collected 2014-05 | depth... | reverse complement strand
GGTACTCCCGGCTCGCGCCATCTCGTGCGAAGCACGACGCCGCGATCCGTGTTGGGGACGCGGCAAGGTCGCGTCGTCACCATGGGCTGTCAAGCGCGGACGAACCGCGCGACTTCGCCTCAATCGCCCGGGTTCGTGGGCTCTGCCAGAAAACATCGACTGCAGCCCTCTTCGAGCTCGAAGAGCGGCGGAACCTGCGTGCGACAGCGCTCCATCACGACGTCGCAGCGCGTGTGGAAATGACAACCGGCGGGCGGATCGCTCGGCGAGGGGACGTCCCCCAAAACGGCCAGAGCACCGCCCCGGCGTTCGGGGTCGACCGACGGAATCGCCGCCAGCAGAGCTTTCGTATAGGGATGAGCCGGGGCGTCGAAAATCCGCTCGGTCGGTCCCTGCTCGACGATCTTGCCGAGGTACATCACGGCGACTTGATGAGCGAGGTAGCGCACGACCGAAAGGTCGTGCGTAATGAAGAGATAGGAGAGCCCGAGTTCCTCCTGGAGGTCGCGGAGTAGATTCAGGATCTGGGCCTGAATCGAAACGTCGAGCGCCGAAACCGATTCGTCGCATACGATGAGTCTCGGCTCGACGGCGAGGGCACGCGCGATACAGATGCGTTGACGTTGACCCCCGGAGAATTCGTGTGGATAGCGATCGAGGGTGTCCGGGTCGAGCTGAACACGCTCGAGTAGCGCACGAACCCGTGCGAGCCGATCGGACTCGTTTCGACCGATCCCGAAGGATCTCATCCCCTCTGCGATCTGGTCACGAATACGCATGCGCGGATCGAGCGAAGCCATGGGGTCCTGGAAGATGATCTGCAGATGTTGGCGGGCCGCACGCATCGAATTCGAATCGAGCTTCAAGAGATCGCGACCTTCGAAAAAGACTTCGCCCTTCTGCGCCGATTCGAGGCGCAAGATCGAACGTCCGACGGTCGTCTTGCCGCACCCGGATTCGCCCACGAGAGCGAAGGTCTGACCCGGCGCGATCTCGAAGGACACGTCACTGACCGCCTGCACCCAGCCGGTCTGTCGCCGCATCAGGCCCTGACGAATTGGATACCAGGTCTGTAGCCCCGACACGCGCAACAGGGTTTCGCCGTCTCGACTCGCGTCCGGCCTCATGACGAACTCTCGGCGTCCATCGATCGTTCGACTTCGTGGCACCAGACGCGGCGCCCCGCCGAGTCTTCGATCTCCTCGGGCTGAATGGTCTCACAGGGTTCGAAACAAAGCGGACAACGCGTCGAGAATCGACATCCCGTAGGCCACTGGTCCGGGGAGGGCACGACACCGGGAATTTCGGGCAATCGCTCTCCGGCCGGCGTTCGCGACGGGATCGACTTCAACAATCCCTGTGTGTAGGGATGCAAGGGATTGGAGAGCAGGGCCTTGCGTTCCGCCACTTCGACCAGGCGGCCGGCATACATCACGGCGACCCGATCGGCGAGTTCGTTCACGATGCCCAGATCATGTGTGATCAACAGGATGGCGGTCCCGCGCTCGCGTTGGAGATTGCGAAGCAGGGTCAGGATCTGGGCTTGAACCGTCACATCGAGTGCGGTCGTGGGCTCATCCGCGATCAGGATCTCGGGACGCATCGACAGGGCCATCGCGATCATGACGCGTTGTTTGAGCCCACCGGAGAGGTGATGCGGATAGGCGTCGAGTCGTGCCTCGGGGTCCGGGATCCCCACTTCCGCAAAGAGCGCGCGGGCCCGTGATCGCGCGTCGACCTTGTTGATGGGGTCATGCAGCTGGATCGCTTCCATCACCTGAGCCCCCACCGCAACAACCGGGTTCAGACTCGTCATCGGCTCCTGGAAAATCATCGCGATTCGAGCCCCGCGAACCCGACGCATCTCCGTCACGGGCAATCGCAAGAGATCTTCGCCGGCCAGCAACACCGATCCGGAACTCACCTTGCCCGGCTTGGGGACCAAGCGAAGGATCGAGAGCGCGGTCATCGACTTCCCCGACCCCGATTCACCGACGAGTGCGAGCACCTCGCCGCGCGCGAGATCGAAGGAGATGTCATCCACCACCGGCATCGGACCCGACGCACTCGGAAACGTCGTCCGCAAATTCTTGACCTGCAGCAGGACGCTCATGGCGAGCCCTTCTGCATACGCGGATCGAGCACGTCGCGGATGCCATCGCCAACGATATTCACAGCCAGGATCAAAACGAAGAGTGCCGATCCGGCCGCCGCGATATTCCACCAGATGACGGGCTCGCGGGAGAGTTCGTTGCGCGCGCCGTCGATCATCTGACCCCAACTTCCGTCGACGCCGATCCCGAGCCAGGAGAGCACGACCTCGGAAAGGACCAGCCCCGAGAACATCAAGACGAAGGTGATCACGATCAGGTGCGCGAGATTCGGAAGGATGTGACGAATCACGATGCGAATTTCGGGAACACCGAGCGCGCGGGCGGCCGAGACGAAATCGAGCTCGCGCAGCTTGAGCGTTTCGGCGCGCGAGAGGCGACAGAAACCGACCCAACTCGTCACGCCGAGCGCAACGCAGACGGAAAGCGTGTCACGGCCCATCGCCATGATCAACGCGATCAAGAGCAGAAGCCCGGGCATCGACGCAAGGGTCGAGATCAGGAAGAAGACGAAATCGTCGAAGCGCCCCCCGAAATACCCCGCGCCGACTCCGAAGAGCAGAGCCAGGGGGATCGCGATCAAACTCGTCAACCCACCGATCAGGAGCGCGACGCGCGCACCCTTCAAGGCGAGATAGAAAACGTCTCGACCCAGGATGTCGGTCCCCAACAGGTGACTGCCCGGCTGACGCAAGGGCGCCGCTCCATAGAACTCGACGTCCGCGAAGGGGGCCGAGTAGCTCGCTTCCTTCGTCCCGAGAAAGATGCGGTCGATCAGGGTGAGCGGCGCGTTCGGCAGCACATCGAGGACGTCCTCAGGGATACCCCCCTTCCAGGCGATCGAATCGAGTAGCGCCACCCCGAGATAGAGTCCGACCACGATGATCGCGAGCTTGCGACGATCCCAGAGCTGATGTGCCGCCTCGCGCCAGAGGCGCTGCCGCCTAACCACGGCGACCAGGACCCCCGCCCCAACCAAGAGTACGACCGTCACCGCATTCGAAAAAACATGCGCTTCGAGACCCATCATTCGAGTCGCACCCTGGGATCCACCAATCCGTAGCAGAGGTCCGTCACGATCTGCCCCACGATCAACAGCAGGGAACCGATGAACACCATCGTCCGAAGCGTAGAAAAATCGTTCGCCGCGATGGCGTCGACCGTGATCGAGCCCAGACCGGGAATCCCGAAGAACGCTTCGAGCAAGAGGGCGCCGGTAAACAGGAAGGGAATGGCGAGGACCACGTTCGTCAGGATCGGAATCAACGCGTTTCGGAGGATGTGTCGGGTCATGATCCGCGATTCGCTCGCGCCCTTGGCGCGCGCGGTCCGCACGAAGTCACGACTGCTCTCCTCCAGGAATACCGTGCGATAGAAACGCACATCGCCTCCCACACCGCCGATCAAACCCACCATGATCGGCATCGCCAGGAACCTCGGCAACATCAAGAGGGAGGGGTCGAAGCCGGAGATCGGATACCAGCGAAGAATTTTCCCGATCAAGAATTGCGCGCCGATGATATAGAGCAACATCGAAACGCTCATCGCGAGTACGCAAAGAAACACGCCCATCCGATCGATGTAGGTCTCGCGGAAGAACGCGACGAGCAGCGAGAGTGGAATCGCGAGGAGAAGTCCGAAGACGAGCAGCGGCACAGTCAGCGCGAGGCTCGGGCCCATGCCGGCCTTGATCCGATCCATGATCGGAGAATCGTCGGCATCACTCAATCCGAAGTCGAAGGTCAACATCCTGCGGTAATGGTCGAAAAGCAGATTGTCATTCCAATCCTGCCACGGCCAGAGATCCCGATCATACCCGTGGTTGACCTTCCACTGTTCGATGACTTCGGGCGGAGCCTTCTCGCCCAGAGCCCGGCGCGCGATATCGTCTGGCTTCGTCACCGTAAAGAAGAGGATGAAGAGAAGGAAGAGCACGCCGAGCACGACGCCGACGCCATAGAGGAGTCGCCGAATCACATAGGCACCCATCTCTATTGGCGCTCCTTCAAATAGGTCCGGATCCCCGGAACGACGATGAGCACGAGCGAAATGACGAGAACATAGGCCGGCCAGAGAACCGGTTCGTTCCATTCGAGACGACGCAGCGCACGTTCGCTCACATCGAGATCACGATATTGATAGGTCGGCATCGAGATTCCCATCGGCTTCACGTTGCGAACCCAGCCGTGGTAGAGAGAATAGTCTTCTCGATGAAAGAGTTCGATCCAGGGCCGCTCGCGTTCGAGAATCGTTCTCATCCCCTGAATTTCCGCCATGCGGCGCGGCCCGTTCTCCCGCGTCTTCGACGCCAGGAAGAGTTCGTCGAAAGCGGCGTTCGAGAAATTGGTCGCGTTCGGGCCCCCATGCTTCGATTGGCCCATCTCGGACCACAGCAGGAAGAGAAAGTTCTCCGGGTCGGGATAGTCGGCCACCCAGCCGGATTGAAAGACCTGATGGGCACCGTTTCGCAACTTCTCCAAGAACTGGTTGTAGTTCGTCGCCTCGATCTTCATATCGATGCCGAGCCTTTTCCAGGCCTCGATGAAGAATTGAACCCGGATCAATCCGGCCGTCGTCGTATCCGACGAATCGAAGGTCAGGCGTAGCGCTTCGCCGGTCGCCGGATCGATGCCCCCCGGATAGCCGGCCTCCACCATCAGCTGCTTCGCACGATCCAGGTCGACGTTTCGGTAGGGATTGACGTAATCCGGGTCGTAACCGTAGATGCCGGGCGGAATCGGAGACTGGGCCGGAAGGCCGCGGCCGTTCATGAAGATGCGAGAGTATTCTTCCACGTCGATCGTCAGGCTCATCGCTTGCCGAAGTCGTCGGCTCCGCTCGCCTGCTGCGCGCCCGACGACGGGATCGTCGAAGTTGAATCCGATATAGAACACATCGAGGGCCACCGCCTTGTCGAGCGAAATTCCCCGAGCCTCCATCTCCGGCGAGAGTGCATCCTCCTGAACGACCTTGTCGAAGCTCTCCTTGATGACGCCCGACGCATCGTAGTAGCCCTGCAGAAATTTATTGAAGCGGGGAATATCTTCCTTTTCGCGTCGGACCTCGACTCGATCGATGAAGGGAAGACTCCGTCCGGCGTATTCGAGTCTGCCCGAAGCCCGGTCGCCTTCGTCGCCCTCGCTCGGGAAGGTCGCCGCCGGGGCCTTCCATTCGGGATGCCTCACGCCGTACCAATTCTCAGAACGTTCGAGTACATAACGTGCCTGCTTGTGATATACCGACAGGACATAGGGACCCGTGCCGACCGGATGATCGTCGAAACGCGGCCGCCCATCGGCCCCGTCATAGAACTCGACGGCCTCCCAGGGAACTGGCGTCGAAAATTCCATCGCGAACCAATATTTGATCTGTGGATAGGGTCGAAATAGCGTGACGTCGAGTACATAACGCGACGAGCTGTCGATACCCGAAATGCCTCCGACCTCGGCGTATTGCTCTTGCACCGGAAGCTGATCAAATGACGGATCGGCACTGCGGCGCGCCGTCAGCCTCTCACTGAACTCCCGGAAACCCTCGATATTCGAGAAGGGTTCGATGACGGGGCTGCCGACCTCAGGATCGGCAATTCTCGACAATTGGAACTCGACGTCCGCCGCAACCACTTCTCGTGTCGTGGCGCCGGGCGTCGAGAGCCCGAAACACTCGTCGCTTGCGTAGAGCAAGTCCGCGCGCAATTCAAACCGGTAGCGAACCCGACCGCCCGGTAGCGCGGTCACTTCCGGAAGCGCCCGGGCGAGCCCAGGAATCAATTCGAGCGGGCGCTTGAGGAAATGGTATTCGAGCAATGTGTCGTAAACCGCACCGGTAATCGCATGGGCGCGGGTATTGTAGGCGGTCGCCGGATCGAGAGTCCGGGGTGCATCGACGAAGGAGCTGTAGAGAATCTTCTCGCCTTCCTTCGTCGGGGGATAGGGATCGTTCGAACAAGCCGTCACGACGGATAGGACGGATAGGACGAGCAAAAGCCTCTGCCGATGCGCGCGCGCACACCGCCTCCCCCGGCTCGGCATCAGACTCCCTCCCCCCAACGATCCTACCCCGCATCGACGACGGCTGACGACCCCCGACGATCTCAGCCCCCTTGGCTCGCCGCGTCTCGTTCGGGAATCATGAAAAACCGATCGGGCAGCCCATCCGCCAGCATGACGCGCTTCCAGACGAAGCGCGCCAGTGACTCGGCCGCCGGTGATTGGACCGTCACGCGATTCGGAAAGGCGACGCCAGCAGGATCGCCGTCGAGCAAGCGATAGTCTTCGAAGCTGGCTCGAAAACGAGTGACTCCGCCGGAATCGAGTCCGCGTAGCTCGACGAGTCTCCCGTCGACATCGAAGCCAAAGATCTCGCCGCCGTTTTCGAGCGATTCGAGCGTCACGAAACAAGTCGATTCGAGCAGCGCCCGACGAGGAGGCGCCGTGCAATCGGCGGCCGTGTCCGCGTCCGGCCAGGCGAAGGCGAGTACCAGTCCGCCCGCCGGCTCGAGCCAGACCGCGGCACGCGCGAGTCCCGACGTGGGCCTCGGCGAACCGAGCAACAGACCCACGACTTCATGGACTTCGAGGTCCATCTTCGCGAGATCCCAGAGCAGCGTCGGCGTGACTCGCCCGCGCGAAATTCGCCCATTCGAAACATCATAGAATCCGAAGTGTCGGCCGTCGGTCGCGAAGATTGCGGCGAGTTGGTCGAAGAGTCCAATCACTTCGAATCTGATGCGCGCAGGCCGTTCGACGAGGATCCGTTGGGGGCGATTCAGTTTGAAGTCCGGTCCCTCGAGCAGGACCCGTGCGGTTCCTCGCACGGCCGACCGCCTCTCGACGAGATCGAGATAGTTTCGCAGAACGCGATCTGCGCGCGGGTCATCCGTGGCAAGAAGAGTGCCGCTTTGCCGGAAATCCACGACGGGCGGAGCGGCACAAGCGATGGCGAGGAGCCATAGGAGCCCCCCGACGATCGGGACCCAAGCTCCTCCTCGCGTCACGGCGCCTCGCCGGTCGCTGGTTTCATCCCGAGGTCGCTGCGAAGTTGCTCGAGTTTTTCCAGAAGCATCGGCTGCTCGGATTCCCGAATTCCCAAGCCGACGGCTTCCTCGTATCGCTCGAGCGCACCCCGCAACTCATCACGAAGCCAAAGGACATCACCCAAATGTTCCGAAACCACCGAATCTCCACCCGTCAATTCGGCGGCCTGCATGAGCTGGCTCTGGGCCCGGCCGAGCAGACGCAGCGCTTCTTCTTTGCGGGACTCTTCGAAAAGTATCTTCGCCATCTTGTAGTAGACCCAACCCAGGCTGTCGGTGATGTAACCGTCGTCCGGGGAGATTTCGAGCGCGCGACGAATCAACTCCTCCGCTTCGGACAGATTCTCCCCCTGCTCTGCCCAGGCATATCCAATGTAGTTGAGTGCATTGGCGTTATTCGGTTCGGCTTCGAGGACTTGCTGCATGTAGCGAAGCGCGACTTCGTTGTCGCCGTGCGTGCCGTGTGCGATGCCGATTTGATAGTAGACCTCTGAATCGTCTTCTGTGCCATCGAGCAAATCCTCGAGTCGAGCGATCCCCGCCTCGAAATCGCCGCCCAGAATTTGCAGTGCCGATGCATGAAAATCGAGCTGCCGCTCCGGCCGAACCTCTCGCAGCCGGTCGATCTCGGCCAGCGCCTCATCGTATCGTTGCTCCGACTCCAGAATCGCGGCAATCTGAATCCGCGCATCGAAAAAGTTGGGATTCTGGACTCCGATTCGCCCGAAGACTTCGATCGCAGCCTCAGTGTTTCCCGACGCTTTGTAGATCTGGCCCAGTGCATACGCGATTTCGAACTCGTGTGGGTGCCGTTTGAGGGCGATCTCCAAGCGAGATGTGGCCGATTCCAAACGCCCCGCCATGTATTCGAGCGATGCGAGCCGGCGCAGAGAATTCAGATCCTCTGGATAGCGCGTAACGATTTCCGCAAAGGTGGTGATCGCCGCGTCGAGATCGCTGCCATCGACCTGGGCCTGCCCGAGGCGCTGAAGAATCCCGTAGTGGCCGGGATGAGAAGCCAGGACTTCTCGATAGACCGCGATCTCGCCACCTCGATTTTCACGGGAGCGCTCGATCTGGGCCAGACGCATATAGAGCAGGAAATGATCGGGAAACGAATCGAGTCCACGCCGAACGATGGCCTCGGCCGAATCGAATTCGGCACGCTGCTCATAGACGCTTGCAAGGGCGAGGACTCCGCGAAGCTGGCCGGGTTCGGTCGTTGCCAATTCGCGTGCAAGATTCTCTGCCTGTTCGAGGTCACCTCGCTCGAAGGCAACCTGGTAGAGGACGTAGGCGGAGTCGGCGTCGAGCGGCTGACCATCGGAATCGCGCAGCACGCGATCGAGACCTTCCGAGTCACGGCGAAGCCGGTAGAGACGGCCCAGAAAAAGACGGATGCGCAGGGAATCCGGATCCAGCGCGAAGGCCAACTCGGCTTCGCCTACCGCCGCGTCCAACGAACCGAGTTGCCAGGCGACACGCGACAGGCGCTCGTGGATGACGGCCGATTCGGGATCCTTCTCGGCGGCCCGTTGATAGGCCTCGCGAGCCAATTCCAAATCGCCGTCGATCTGGGCGAGCTCCGCGACCAACACATCGTAGTCGGCGGGCGCATCGGCGCGAACCACGCGCAAGGGAATCGGACGAGCACGATTCCGATTGGAGTCCCGGAACCCGAGCCCGCCCATCGAAGCACAGCCGCCCACGAGCAGCGCGACCGCGAGGAATCCCAACATCCGTTTCAGTCGCTGGGTCCGAAACCGGTTACGAGCGAGACCGCTTGATCCCCTCTCGTCGCTTTCGCGCGTCCGAACTGCGATCGCAGCGCTCACCCGACCCCCGCAGACGAGTCTCGCCCCTCGGGTCGAATTACCCGATGGCAAGAGCCCAAGGCGTGTTCCCGAGAGAATCACCCTTCCAGCCCTCATCGTCCACCCACCGCCGGGCTGGAGGGGTGTTGCACGGGCTCTAGGAACCGAGGTAGCCGTTTTTCTGCAGAAACGAAACGACCTGGGTGACGCTCTCTTCGATCGTCTGACTATTCGTATCGAGGACGAGTTCGGCTTGGGTCGGTTCTTCGTAGGGCGCGGAGATTCCGGTAAACTCCGGAATCTCGCCGGAGCGCGCCTTCTTGTAGAGGCCCTTGACGTCACGACCTTCGCAAGTCTCGACGCTGGCATCGACCCAGACTTCGATGAAATCGCCCTCACCCATGATCTTGCGCACCGCGTCGCGGTCGGCTCGATAGGGGGAGATGAAGGAACTGAAAACGATCAGGCCCGCGTCGGTGAAGAGCTTCGAAACCTCGCCGATCCGACGAATATTCTCGGTCCGGTCCTCGGGTGAGAATCCGAGATTCGAATTCAAGCCCATGCGAACGTTGTCGCCATCGAGGATGTAGGTCAGACGACCGATCTCGTTCAACGCCTTTTCGGCGGCCACTGCGATCGTACTCTTGCCGGATCCGGAAAGGCCCGTGAGCCAGATAGTACAACCGCGCTGTCCAAGCATGGCCTGACGATCGGTGCGACTGACTTGCCCCTCGTGCCAGGTAAGATTATTCGACTTGGTTTCACTCAATTTATTCTTCCTTCCGCTAGCAGACAAAAAATTCCGGAGCGCCCCGTTGCTCCTTTTTTGAGGCGACTCCAAGGCGACGCCGAGGCAATTCCGAGGCAAAGAGTGTCGAGCCACTCGAGCTCCAGCTCCCTTGGTGGGCCGAACGCGGGAGTCGATGATCAGCTCGGGATCGGGGATCGCTCTCGGCGAAGGCGGCACTATAGCCGGAACCGATCGCTTTGCCTGGGTCGAATCGTTGCTGCAATCGGCCCGCAACCTTCGCCGTGCAGAACCCCGCGGGCTTAACGTGCGTCCAACTGTGCGCGTACGGCCGACGTGACCCGGCGGGCCACCCGGGTGACATCCTCCGGTGTATTCGATCGACCGAATCCGAAGCGAATCGACGCTTTCGCCAGTCGCTCGTCACGGCCAAGCGCAAGCAAGACCGGACTCGGCCCCGGATCGGCGGAACTACACGCCGATCCCGAGGAAATGGCGATCCCCGAGAGGTCCGCGATCAGCCGGTCCCCGTCGACACCCGCGAAGGAGAGATTGAGATTGCCCGGCAATCGGCGCGTCGCGTCCCCGTTGAGAAGCACGCAGCCGGGTAATGCGGCTTCGAGTTCCTTTTTCAAGCGATCCCGCAAATCCGCCAGGCGCACGGCCTCCGTCTCACGCTCCTCGAGACATAATTCGAGCGCGCGCGCGAGTCCGACGACTCCAGCCACGGGCAGTGTGCCCGATCGCAATCCGCCCTCATGCCCACCCCCGTATTGACGGGGCTCGAGCCGCAACCGTGGCCGTCCGGACTTTCGGACGCGCAGCAGGCCGACGCCCTTTGGACCGTAGATCTTGTGACCCGATACAGAGAGCAGATCGAAGCCGTCACGGGCCACCTCGATCTCGATCTTGCCGACGGCCTGGGCCGCATCGCTATGGAAGAAGATCCCCCGCTCGCGACACAGCGAGGCGATTTCGCGAATCGGCTGGAGCACTCCGATCTCATTATTCGCCGCCATCACCGAAACCAAAAAGGTGTCGTCGCGAATCGCGGCTTCGATCGCATCGATGTCGACCAGTCCCACCGAATCGACCGGGAGCCGCGCGACCTCGAAACCACGCCGCGCCAACGCCCGACACGGATCGAGCACAGAGGGGTGCTCGGTCTCCACGGTGATCAGATGACGACGCTTGCGTTCGGAATCGGCCAACCCCAAAATGGCGAGGTTGTTGCTTTCGGTGGCACCGCTCGTAAAGACGATTTCGGCTGGATCCCCTGCGCCCAGCATTTCACAGAGTCGCTCGCGCGCATCCTCGACCGCGGCCTCGGCACGCCAACCATAGACATGAGTTCGACTCGCGGCGTTTCCGAACTCCTCACGGAGGTAGGGCAACATCGCTTCGAGCACGCGCTCGTCGAGCGGCGTCGTCGCGTGGTGGTCGAGGTAGATCGGCCGTTCAGGCCGCGAAGGACTGGCCGCAGCCACAGGTATTCGAGGCATTCGGATTCTCGATCTTGAAGCCCGATTCCTGCAAGGTGTCGACAAAGTCGAGTCGAGAACCGACGAGATAGAGCGCACTCTTCTCGTCGATGATGACGCGCACGCCTTCGAACTCGATCTCGGTATCGACCTCTCGGACGACATCGTCGAAGGAAAGCTGATACTGCAATCCAGAACAACCACCGCCGATGACCTTCATCCGCAGGGCATGCGTTTCGAGCTTTTCATCCTCGCTGAGAAGGGACCGGATATGAGAGGCCGCTTCGGTTGTGACTTCGATCATCGAGAATTCTCCTGGCTGGTCGCCCAAGCCGCTGGCAAAGGAACATAGCAGTTCCCTCTACTCTTCGACTTCGGAGCCAGAAATCCACACGAATATCTCGCGGTTGCCCTTCGGGCCGGCCAGACGGCTGTTGACGCGGCCCAATTCGCGACGCCCGAGGGCACAGGCCGAACTCACGACCCGATCGGCCGCCGCTTCGCGGAGCCCATTGTCGCGCACCACCCCGCCCTTCCCGACCTGGTCGCGACCGACCTCGAATTGCGGTTTCACGAGTAGGAGCAGTTCGGCCGCCGGAGCGCAGGCCTGCATGGCGGGGAGCAATCGTTCGAGCGAAATGAACGAGACGTCGGCGACGACGAGATCGAAGTCGACCTCGAATTGCTCCGGGCGGATATGTCTCGCATTCACCCGCTCGCGCACGTCGACCCGAGGATCGAGTCGAAGGCTCGAATGGATTTGACCGTGACCCACGTCGAGCGCTACCACGGACTCGGCACCCGCCTGAAGCAAGCAATCCGTGAAGCCGCCGGTCGAGGCGCCAACGTCCAGACAGCGCCGCCCCGACGGGTCCAGTCCGAGATCCTCGAGCGCCCCAGCGAGTTTCTCGCCGCCGCGCGAAACGAAGCGGCGCAAGCCACCCTTCAGTCGAATGATCCGGTCTGTCGCGATCCGCGTGCCCGCTTTGTCGACCGGTTCGTCATCGACGAGTACGCGTCCGGCGAGGATCAAGGCCCGTGCGGCACTGCGGCTCGGGGCCAAGCCTTCCCGCACGACTCGTTCATCCAGGCGCTCGCCCTTCAAGCCGAGTGGCCGTCTTCACCCTCGACGTCCTCTTCGCTCGAATCCATGTGCCCCACCGACCCGAGAAGAGTGGTCACAGCGTTTCGGATATCGCTCGGCGCGAGCCCGACGCTGGCGACCGACTCGCCATGTTCGATCAAGACGTCCGGTACGCCGAGATTCCGCACCGGCGTCAGCACGCCGGCTTCGGCCAACAACTCCAACACCGCGCTGCCGAAGCCTCCGATGACACTGTGCTCCTCGACCGTCACGAGAACGCGACAGCGTCGGGCCAGCGCGAGGATCCGTTCGCGATCGAGCGGCTTCACGAAACGAGCGTTCAGGACCGCGCAGGCAATGCCGTCGGCGGCCAGCTCGCTTGCCGCTTCCATCGCCGGGTGGGTCGTCGAACCCACCGACAGAATCGCCGCGTCCTCGCCGTCGCGCAGCAACTCGGCCTCTCCGACCGGGATCGGCTTGATCTCGGGATCCAGCGCGATTCCGAGACCCGCGCCGCGCGGAAAACGAATCGCCGCGGGCCCGGGGTACTCGATGGCGGTGGCGAGCAGATGTTGCAACTCGTTCTCGTCCTTCGGTGCCATCACGATCGCGTTCGGGAGCGAGCGGAAGTAGGCGAAATCGAAGAGGCCCTGGTGGGTCGCACCATCCGCCCCGACGAGTCCGGCGCGATCGAGCGCGAAGGTGACATCCAGATTCTGCAAGCAGACGTCGTGCACGACCTGATCGAAGGCGCGTTGCAAGAACGTTGAATAGATCGCCGCGACCGGCTTCATGCCTTCGGTCGCCAGTCCCGCCGCGAAGGTGACGGCGTGCTGTTCGGCGATCCCGACGTCATAGAAACGGTCTGGGAAGGCCTCCTGGAAGCGATCGAGTCCCGTCCCCGACGCCATCGCGGCCGTGATCGCGACGATTCGATCGTCTTCCCCGGCGAGTCGAATCAACGCGTCCGCAAACACGTTGGTATAGGAGGCGGGCGCCTTTTTCTTTGGGGCAAACTCGCCCGATGGAACGTCGAACTGGCCGACACCGTGATATTTGAGCGGGTCCGCCTCCGCCGGAGCGTAGCCATGACCTTTTTCGGTCAGCACGTGAATCAGCACGGGACCCGAGCCGCTCTCGATCATCCCCTTGACGTTCTCGAGTGTCTCGAGCACCACATCCATGCGATGGCCCTGAATCGGCCCGACATATCGGAAACCGAGCGCCTCGAAGAGCAGGCCTGGGGAGAAGAAGACCTTGACCGACTCCTCGGCCTTGCGCGCCCAATGCAACATGTCGCCGGGCATGCCCGACAAGAACTCCTTGGCCCATCCCTTCACGCGCCGCGCCATCGGGGCAGAAAACTTGCGCGACAAATAGGAAGACAACGCGCCGACATTGGGATCGATCGACATTTCGTTGTCGTTCAGGATCACGATCAGCTTCTTTTCCTCGAGGTGGCCGGCGTGGTTCAAGGCCTCGAACGCCATTCCGGCGGTCATGGCCCCATCGCCGATCAATGCGATGACGATGCCGTCCTCACCCAGATGGAGTTTCGCCCGGGCCATGCCCAACGCCGCCGAAATCGAAGTTCCCGCATGGCCCGCGCCAAAATGGTCGAACTCGGACTCGGCCCGTCGAAGGAATTTCGACATCCCGCCCTTCTGCCCGATCGTGTCGAAATCTTCGCGGCGACCGGTCAGCATCTTGTGCGGGTAGCCCTGATGACCGACGTCGAGGACCAGCCGATCCGTCGGCGTATCGAAGACGTAGTGGATCGCGGTGATCAGCTCGACGGCCCCGAGGCTCGAGGCCAGATGACCGCCGGTGCGGGAGACTCGGGTGAGAATCTCTTCCCTGATCTCGTCTGCGACCTGCTCGACGCTCTCGCGCGGCAGCTTGCGAAGATCGGAGGGGCGCTCGATCTCGTAGAGCAGCTTCGTCGGATCCTCGGCCTCTCCATCCGCCTGACTCATCGATTCCTCCGCACCGCGAAGCGTGCCAGCTCACGCAGTGGCTCGGCTTTCTCGCACAATCCTTCGATCCCCACAAGCGCTCGCTCGAGCAATCCCTCGGCGCGCCGCTTGGCGTCCTCGAGACCCCGGACGCGCAGGATACTCGCGGCCTCCCCACTCTCCGCGTCCAACACATCGTCGGTGATCTGAAAGGCCATACCGACCGCCTTGGCGAAGGCCTCGAGCGATTCGCGTTCGGATTCGCTGCCTCCCCCAAGCACTGCGCCCCCCACGATCGCGGCCTGAAACAGGGCGGCGGTCTTGCGCGCGTGGATCGAGGCAAGCCGGGTGGCGTCGGAAGCTTCGGGCGGAGTCGACCGATCCGGTCGTTCCGCGGCATCGGAACGCGCGCCCCCCGAGACGAAGAGCAGATCATCCGCTTGTCCCCCGACGAGTCCGGCCGCACCCGCCGCCCGCGCCAGGCCGCCCAAGGTTCGCAAGATCGCCTCCGCGTCGCACGCCTCGGACGACACGTCGCTCAAAACGGCAAACGCTTCAGTCAGGAGCGCATCGCCCGCAAGCACGGCCGTCGCCTCGCCGTAGACGACATGCACCGTGGGCCGGCCACGACGCGTCGCATCGTCATCCATGCAGGGAAGATCGTCGTGGACCAGGGAGTAGGTATGGACCAGCTCGACCGCGACCGCGATCGGCAACGCCGCGGCTGCCGAACCCCCGACGGCCTCCGCCGCAGCCAGAGCGAAGAGCGGGCGCAAGCGTTTGCCGCCCGGAAAGAGCAGATGTCGCATCGCCCCCTGGAGAGCCTGCGGAAAGTCCGAGCGCTCCCCAAAGCGCGCCTCGATCCCGGCCTCGATCAGCGCGATCCGCTCGGCCATATAAGCGTCGACATCCACCGTCTAGCCCTCGAAATCTTCGTCGTCCCCGGCCTCATCGGATTCGAAGGGGACGATGTCCGGGTCCTCACCCGGGCCGCGATCCGCCACCAGAATTTCAATGCGCCGCTCGGCTTCTTCGAGCGTGGTCGCGCATTGACGGGAGAGCTTCACGCCGGATTCGAAGAGCGCGAGCGCCTCTTCGAGAGGCATCTCCCCTTCCTCGAGCCGAGCGACGGTGCCCTCGAGCTGCGCGAGCGCCATCTCGAAGGAGGCCGGATCCGCACCGGATCCAGGCCCGGCCTCGGCCGCCTCGTCGCGATCGAGCGGGTCACCCTTCACGCTACGCTGGGACTTGCTCATTCGCGCTCGACTCTATCGGTCGACCCCCCTGTAGTCAATCTCAACCAACTGCCGAACTATGCGAAAAACCGTAGGTTTTCGCTCTTCGCGAGTGAATCGTCCAGGTCCGATCCTGCCTGTCCGATCGAAGCCTCGGAGGCTGGGGACCCCGCCCATGGAGCCCGATCGAAGGACCGAATTCGGGTCAGCCGCTTCGTTCTGCCGAACCGAGACGCGTCACTTCCGCCTCGATCTGACCGCGGGCGAGTCGGAGTTCGAGCCGATCCCCCAACTCGACATCGCCCGCCTCGCGCACGATCCGACCGTCCCGTTCGCGCCGAACGAGGGCGTAGCCGCGTCCCAGAACGGCGAGTGGGCTCAGCGCGTCCAGTCGCGTCGCCGCCGCCGAGAGAAGCCCCCGACGTCGCTCGAGATGACGCTCTATCGCGGTCGTCGCGGCGACCCAGGCCCGGGCCTCTCGAATTCGTGCAAGTGCCACTCGGGCCCGCGGGCTGCGCGCGCGAAGGACGGCTCGCAAATGTCCCACGCGATCGCGATGCATTTCGATTTCGCGTCGAATCCCAGCGACCAGCCGGCCCCGATCCCGATCGACCAATGCGGCCAGCGCGACGCGATCGGGCACCGCCAACATCGCGGCCGCGGACGGCGTCGGAGCGCGGACGTCGGCAACGAGATCGGCGATCGTGGTATCCGTTTCATGACCGACGCCCGAGACGATCGGAATCGGCGAGGCCGCGATCGCCTTGGCGACGACCTCGCTATTGAAGGCCCAGAGATCCTCGAGCGATCCGCCTCCGCGAACCAACAGGATCACGTCGACTTCGCTCGCGGTCGCCAAACGCCGGATGGCCGCGGCAATCTCGTTGGGCGCTTCGTCGCCCTGGACTCGCGTCGGCGAGATCAAGATCGGAATCGCGGGAAAGCGACGCCCCGCCACTTTCAACACGTCCCGCACCGCCGCGCTCGTCGGCGAGGTGACGACACCGAGTCGGCGAGGATGGGTCGGGATGGCGCGTTTGCGTTCGGATGCGAAGAGTCCCGCGGCCTCGAGCCGACGCCGAAGTTGTTCGAACGCGAGCTGCAAGGCGCCGACACCACGCGGTTCGAGGCTGCGGACGATCAATTGGAGATCGCCGCGCGCGGCGTAGATCGAGACCTCGGCCTCGACCACGACTTCGAGTCCCTCCTCCAATTCGAAGCGGACGCGAGCCGCGTTGCCTCGAAAGAGCGCCGCCCTGAGCTGTCCGTCTGCGTCCTTGAGCGTGAAATAGGTGTGGCCGGAACGGGCTCGATGCAGGTTGCTGATCTCGCCGAGGACCCAGACGCGACCGACGTGTTGTTGAATCAAGCCGGAGAGTCCGGCGATGAGCTGACCGACCGAGAGAATCGAACGCTCGGACTCGCCGCTCAATTCCCCTTCGTCTCCGTCGTCGCAACGGACTGCGCATCCCCGGCATTCGACTTCGACTTCTCACGAAGTCGCCGAAGGTCCTCGAAATACGTCCAGCTCTTCAAGACCTCGATCGCACGAGCGAGTTGGACGTCCTGCGGTTTAGGGGCTTCTTCGGACGCCACCTCATTCGCGTCAACGTCGCCGTCGTCGCCGGGCGGAGACGGCTTCGGAACGAAAATCCGCTCGCCGGGTCGATCCGACTGGGAGAGTCCACTCGCCTCCTCCTGAGTGAAATGGCCGTCGAGATCTCGCTCTCGAACGCGCCGCCGCTTGGGATAGCCGAGGGCGGCCGGGTCGGATTGTTTCACTTCGAGATCGGGCCGGATGCCCACCTCCTGGATGGAGCGACCCGAAGGCGTGTAGTAGAGCGCCGTCGTGAGGCGCAAACCGGCACCCCCGTCGAGGGGATAGACCGTCTGGACCGAGCCTTTTCCAAAGGTGCTCACCCCGAGCACCATCGCACGATGGTGATCCTGGAGCGCGCCGGCCACGATTTCCGAGGCGCTCGCGCTGCCTTCGTTGACCAACACGACGATCGGATAGTTGTCGGCGAGTCTGGAGGCGGTCGCGTTGTAGTCGATGCGTTGGGATTCGTCCCTGCCCTGGGTGTAGACGATCAAGCCTTCGCTCAACCATTGGTCCGCGACCTCCACGGCTTGATTCAAGAGACCGCCGGGATTGTTCCGCAAGTCCAGCACCAACCCCGCCAACGGACCTTCATTCTCCTCTTCGAGATCGGCGAGTCGCGCCCGCATGTCCCGACCCGTTCGTTCCTGAAACGAAATGATGCTGAGGTGGCCGATGTCGGGCTCGACGAGTTCCGATCGGACGGAGGCCACTTTCACGGTGTCGCGTTTGATCTCGAATCGGCGCGGTTCGGATAGGCCCTCACGAATGATGAAAATTCCGATCGAGGTTCCCTTCCGGCCGCGCATGAGCGAAACGGCCTCGAAGATCGTCATCTTCATCGTCCCTCGGCAGGGCTTCGTCCAGCCTTCGGGTATTGTCGTCGGACAGATCGCCGTGATCCGGTCCCGCGCCTTGATGCCCGCACGCATAGCGGGCGTTCCATCGATCGGGGAGACGACCTCGATGAATTCGCCCGATTGCTTCGAAATTTCGATCCCGAGGCCCTGGAACTCGCCCTTCGTCTCGACCTGCATATCGTCGAAGGCCTCGGTGTTCATGAAGGCGGAATGGGGATCGAGGTCTTCGAGGATCCCGCGCATCGCACTCATCAACAACTCATGCTCGTCGACCTCTTCGACATAATTGTTTCGCACGAGATCGAGAACACTCGCGAACATGCTCAGATCTTCATAGCGCTGTGCCTCGTTGCGGGCGTCAGCCGTCGACTCGGCCTGACCGACCAGGCTGGTTGCGGCGATCGCAACGGCAAGACCCAATGCGAAGGGTCCCAATACTCTCGAGGTGCGTAGGATACTCACGTGCTCTTCAACTCCAGTCCGGTGAAGCGGGCTGCTGTGGGGGATCCGTCTTCAGCGACACTTTAGCAGCCCTCATTCGCAGCCCTCGTCGGGCGGGATCCCAAGGCATGAGGAGACGGATCGACGCTCGGGCTTCCCACGAGAGTCAGGGGTCGGATTCCTAGCCGCGGGGGTCCAGGAACCACGGCTCGGGATCGACCGGCTTGCCGTCCTCTCGCAATTCGAAGTAGAGGCTCGGCCCGCCAAGCGATCCGGTTTCCCCCACTGTACCGAGCGCCTGGCCCTCCTCGACCGGATCACCAACCTCGACGTAGATCTCATCGAGATGTCCCGAGATCGAATGGAAGGCGTCTCCATGATCCACGATCACGATCCGACCATAGCCCCTGAACCAGCCAGAAAAGCGCACGATGCCCGGCGCCACAGTGCGCACTGAGCTGCCGGCGGGGGCCGCATAGTCGACACCACTGCGGAAGGTCGAGGTCTTGAACTCTGGATCGACGACGCGACCGAAACGCTCGCTCACTTGCGCTACGACCGGCGGCGCGAGCTCGCCCCGCCGGCCGGCAAATCCCGAGGCCGCGACACCCTGCCCCGAGCGATCGGCGTCCGCGCCGAGAGCGCGGATCGTTTCTTCGAGCGCCTGGGCAGCCTGCTCGAGTTCCAACAACAAACGTCGTTCGCTCTTCCGATCCTGACGCAGACGAGCCAGGATGCTGCCCTTGCTCTTTTGTTCGACGCGAAGCCTTGCGGCGAGTCGCGTCAAGCGTGCGCCGCCGTCCTTGCGATCCGCGACGGCTCGCGCCGCCTGGTCCTGCAAGGCTTCGAGTCGATCGCGTTCTTCACCGAAGCGAGCGACGAGTTCGGCATCGTGTCGCACCAGCAGCCGAAGCAGTTTCGCGCGCAACAGGACATCCGGAAGCGAACTCGCGGAGAAGATCACGCGGACCGGTCCGATCTCTCCAGCCCGGTAGAGGGCGTTCGCGCGCGCGGCCAGGGCTCGCTGTGTGCCGCGATGCTCCTTCTTTGCGACTGCCAGCTTCGGTTCGATCTCGGCCAGGCGAGCCCGCGCCGAGGTGACGTCTCGCCGGGCCGCGTATCGATCCCTCGAGACGCTCTGCAGTCGCCGATCGACTTCCTCGAGCTGCTCGAGAATCGCGCGTGCGCCGGCTTCGTGCTCGGTCACGCGTCCACGACTGTCGTGAATCGCCTCCCGAAGGCCCTCGAGTTCCTCGGCCCGGTTCTTTGCGAAGACCAACGAGGAATGGCCCACGAGCCAGGCGACGAGGAGTGGCGCGCATCTTCCCCACGAGCCGAAGCGTCGCTTTTTCAGGCTGCGCATTCGCACCGGGTCAGGTCCTTCCACCGACGAGCGCCGTGATGGAACCGAGCAGTCCCAGGCCGCCGCCGGAGGCGACCAGTCGAATCGCCTCGGACGTCGTAAAGAAGCGCAGCTCCGCTTGGCCCAACACGAGCTCGAGTCCAAAACTGATCTGCGGCAAGAACAAGACATAGGCGCCGTAGATCACACAAAGAGCCAGCAAGCCGCCTAACAACCCCTGGATCGTGCCCTCCAGAACGAAGGGCACACGCACGAAGGTTCGGCTCGCTCCAACCAGCGCGAGGATCTCGAGTTCGTCGCGGCGAGCGTAGACCGCCAGCCGAATCGTATTCGCGACGATCAACAACGCCGCCATTCCGAGCACGATCGAGATCGCAAACGCCCCACTACGTGCCAGCGCGACCACGCGCGAATAGCCTTCGATCCATTCCTGGCCCTGGGCGAGTTCCTCGATTCCGGGCAATCCATCCAGCGAGGATCTGAGGATTTCGAGGGCCTCCGCCGTGCGGGCCTCCGGTCGCAAATGAATTTCGAGGGACGCGGGGAGAGGATTCTCGTCGAGTCCTGCGAGGAGTTCCGACCCGCCCGCGATTTTCTCGAAACGCGCCAGAGCCTCGGCCCGAGTCACGATGTCGACGTGATCGACGCCGGGTGCAGCGGCGACGCTTTCCGCCAACAAATGCAGCTCCTCTTCGGTCATCGAAGGCTCGAGATAGGCCGTCAATTGAAGTTCGGCACCAAACTCGTCGAGCAGGCCGGCCATGTTTTCGACGAGCAGCGAAGCGCTGCCGACCAGAACCAACACGATCGCGATCGTCAAGACCGCCAGAGAACTCGTCGTACTGGCGCTGCGAATTCCACGCAGCGCATTCGCGAAGGCGATCGAGATCAGGATCAGTCCGCGATTCAACCGCTCGCTCCGATCGACCCGCTCGCGGCCGGAATATCCTCGACGATCCGCCCCTCCTCCAGACGCAAAACGCGCTTGCCATAACGCTCGATCAACGAGTGATCGTGGGTCGCGACGATCACCGTCGTTCCGCGCGTCGAGGCCTTGACGATCAGGTCCATGATCTCGATCGTCAATTCGGGATCCAGATTTCCGGTCGGCTCGTCCGCCAGTAGGATCTCCGGCTCGTTGACGAGGGCCCGGGCCAAGGCGACGCGCTGCTGTTCGCCTCCCGAGAGGGAGAGGGGATGGTGGAAACGACGATGTTGGAGACCGACCGATTTCAGCAGACCGAACACGCGGGCGCGGGCATCCCGGCGAGGCGTTCCGACGACGTCGAGTGCCAGCCGGACGTTTTCCTCGACGGTGCGGTCCTCGAGCAGCTTGAAGTCTTGAAACACGACGCCCACTCGTCGTCGCAGCGCCGGAATGGCGCCCGCGCCAAGGCGCGCGACGTTCCGACCCAATACCAGGATCTGACCCTCGGATGGCTCTTCCGCCGCGAAGACCAACTCGAGCAGTGTCGTCTTTCCGGCCCCCGACGCGCCCGTCAAGAAGAGGAATTCGCCGCGGCGGACCTCGAAGGAAACGTCGTGCAACGCGTATTGGCCGGCCATATAGGATTTGGAAACGTGATACATCCGAACCGGCGGTTCGCCGATCGCGTTCCCCGCGCGGCGCCTCACTTCGGCTGCCGCCTCCGCTTTCGAGCGTTCTCGACGAGGTAGTCGAGGACGACTTCGTCCAGCGGCTTCTCGGAAACCACGCGATCGCCGAAGGCGGGAGTCAAATCGGACGCCGCCGGAGTCGCGGGTGACGAAGGCCGCTCCTCGACGACGATCGTCGGCTCGAGGGGTTCGGGGGGCCTAGTCGGCTTAGAGGGCTTAGGGGGAATCCTTGACGCGCCGCGCGGTGCGAACGTCGTGGCATCCGGCGGAAGGCGTTCCTCCGACGCCGACGGCGCCAGGACGGAATCCGTACCGGAGTCGAGTTCCTGGCGAAAAATGTCAGGACCGAGCCGTTCGCAAATCGCTTGATCGTGTCCACCGCGGGAGAGTTGTTTCAGAATCGCCTTGTGCTGTCCTTCCATCATTTTCCGGACGGCCGTCTCGATATCGGCGTCGCCCAACAGAGCCGAATACTCTTGCTTCTCGGAAGCGATGATATTCCCGCCGTGAAAAAGATGGGTGATCACATGGGGGTTCGCTCGACCACTGTCCTCGGTCTGGACATGGAAGAGGACTCCGCGGTAGCGGAAATTTGTATTGAAGCCCGACAGCATCGTGAGCCCGATGCCCCCCAGAGATTCGTACGCTCGTCCGCTCGAAGGCGGCCCGTCTGCGAACATACCATGCGATTGCCGTCGAGAACGTCATCGGCACAATCGCCCCGATGTCGCTTCCACTTCACGGCATTTCGCTTATCGGGAAATCGCGTGGAAACCTGAAAGCCCGCGGAGGAGGAGCGACTCGATCTCGTGGGGCGTTAACCCCTCGAAACGCTTCTCCGATCGATTCGGATTCTCACCGGCTGGCGGAAGAGCCTCCCCAGCCGGTGAGAGGACCCGCTAACCGAAAACAGCCTCGTAGGCCTCCTCGCTGAATCCGACAACCGTGATCTTGCCGACTCGCAGGGTCGGCGCCCGAAGATTCCCGGTGGGTCCGAGCATCTTCTCGGCAACCTCCGACAGCTTGGCGCTCTTCATCTCGAAGACGTCGAGTTTCTTTCCCTTCGCCACATAGACCTTCGAAGAGGCCTTTGCGATCGCACGCGCTTCGGTCCCGCTCAGCTTCCGACTCGCCGGGACTTCTTCCTGGACGACGATGTTCCTGGCATCCAGAAACTTGGATGCTCGGGTACAACTCGTTCAACCCTTGCGGACGTAATACCAGTCGATTTTCTTTGCCGCGCTCTTTGCCACGCTCGATTCCTCC
>SMVA01181194.1_pt1 | contig 22633 bp, 18 predicted proteins | sample 2456451 | NCBI WGS metagenome assembly SMVA01 (sample SAMN11095933, study PRJNA526329) | marine sediment metagenome | biome: Marine sediment; feature: Surficial sediment; material: Deep marine sediment; isolation source: Hadal surficial sediment | place: Pacific Ocean | collected 2014-05 | depth... | reverse complement strand
GAGGTGCGGCATCAGCACCGATCGTCGCCGCCGCGCACCGCGAAAGCCTGGTTCCGGCCTCGATTCTGATGGCGCTCATCGGCTACGCCATCGGTACGTACGCCGCCACTGCCATGGCGGGACTCTGCAAGTTGGTCGCCGGCGTCTAGAGCGGCGTTGCCGCGCTCTGCGCCCATCCAGGTCGAGGTGGTCATCGAGGTGCCCCGTGGGAGCTTCCTCAAACGGAGCTTCACCGGAGCTCTGGATTTCATCTCACCGATTCCGTGCCCGTTCAACTACGGTTCCGTCCCCGCCCTCCTCGGTCTGGACGGCGACCTGCTGGACGCGCTCGTACTCGGCCCGCGCCTGGCGCGCGGCACCCGAGTCCGGGTGACGGTTTTCGGGGCGATCGGTCTGACCGATCGAGGCATGTACGATGACAAGCTGGTCTGCAGCCAGCAGCCGATCACCGAGCGGCAACGTTGCAGGGTCGTCCACTTCTTCCGCCTCTACGCACAGTGCAAGCGTCTGCTGAACCTCTGGCGCGGACGCCCGGGGCTGAATCGTTGTAACGGCTGGGGCGATGCCGCAGCCGCCATCGCACGAGCCCGCATACGGGACGAGACCTGGACCGGGCCAAGCGTTCCGTACTGAGCGAGGCCGGACCGGGTTCCGCCGTCAGTTCTCTTCCAGAGAGTTGCTGTAGAAGCCGTCGCTGAACTTGTCGAAGAAGCGGCCGACCAGCGGGTGCTCGATGGGTTGCCCGCTGCGGGGGCCGGGCTCCAGATTTCGTTCGGCCACATAGGTGGTCTGGACCGTTCTGTGCACGAGAACGTGATACCACGGCTGGTCCTTCGGGGGACGACTCCGCGCCACCTCCTCGTACCACTCTTCCGAGAGCCCGAAGGACAGGTCTACACCGACGACGACTCCGCGGTAGTCGAAGAGCTTGTGCTGGACCACCTGCCCGCGGTGGAATCTGTTACGGAATCCGGCCACCAAGCCCTCCGAACCTAGGCTCTCGTGGCCGTCGCGTGCTTGGGCTCGTAGAGGCCGACCTGCCCGCCGCCCGGAAGCGGAATCGCGGTTACCGACCCCCATTGTTCTTCTTGTACATCGGAACAGTTGACGCCCTTCGAGGCGAGGGCCTGCATCTCGACCTTCAAGTCGTCGCACATGAAGTAGAACACATGCTTGTCATTCGACTCGGAAGGGTGAAAGGCAATCTCCGACGGAGGCAACGTGAAGATCAACCAGCCGTGGCCGGCATCCACGGACGAGAAGCCGAGGACATCGCGCAGGAAGGCGCGATCGGCTTCGGCATCCTTGGTGTGGATAACAACATGAGCTCCTGAGATCATGACCCGCCCTCCACGCTCGTCCCCACGAGCGTCCAGGTCATTGTACGCGACTTTTGGGCAGGGGGTCTTCCGTGCTGCCGTCGTCGATCGGATCGAAGGTGCAATTGATTATGTTCGGGCGTTCACGGCGACACTGACCGAGAAACCGACCAGCAGCTGGTCGTGCTTCACGAACGTGCGGACGCAAGAACCGCGAGGTCAGACCCACTCGCGCGGTTTGCGCAGTGCCTCAAGCAACGCCTCTTCGCGGGAACCCTTCTCGGGCTGGTGATCGTAGCTCCAGCGCACGAGCGGGGGCAGGGACATCAGGATCGACTCGGTGCGACCGTGGGTCTCGAGTCCAAACAGGGTTCCCCGGTCGTAGACCAGGTTGAACTCGACGTAGCGGCCGCGCCGCAGCAGCTGCCACTCCCGCTCCCGGTCCCACCACTTCTCCCCGACGCGGCGCTCCACGATCGGTGCATAGGCCTCGACAAAATTCCGGCCGACATCCTCGACGAACGCGAATACCTTCTGCGGATCGCCCTTGAGGTAGTCGAAAAAGATGCCGCCGATGCCGCGGGACTCATCGCGATGCTCGATGCGGAAATAGTCGTCACACCACTTCTTGAACCGCGGGTAGTATTCGGGATCGTGGCGGTCACAGACGCTGCGCCACGTGTGGTGGAAGTGCCGGGCGTCCTCCTCGAACAGGTAATAAGGGGTCAGGTCGGCGCCGCCGCCGAACCAGGCTGCCCCTTCCGAGCCCAACATGCGAATGTGGCGCAGGTTCATGTGCACGGTCGGGACCATCGGACTCAGCGGGTGGATGACCAGCGAGATCCCGGTGGCAGCGAAGGACTGCGGCTCGACCTTCATCCGTTGCGCCAGCCGCTCCGACAGCGTTCCGCGAACGTCGGCCAGGTTGACGCCGGCTTTCTCGAAGACCCGGCCTCCGGTGAGCACTCGCGTGACGCCACCGCCGCCGGCATCGGAATCGCCGTCCCCGGGATGGTGGTCCCAGCGGTCCTCGCGAAACTTTGCCTTTCCGTCCAGACCCTCCAGCGCCTCGCAGATCCGGTCCTGCAACTCTGCGAAGAGGGCTCGGGTTTCAAGTCCCATCACTTCTCGAACGGCAAGCTGTCGCCGAGTTTGAGCACGAGGCGATCCTGGATCCAGTGGCCGTCCCACCACTCCCGTGGATCGACCGGCAAACCGTGCAGCAGCATCGTGAAGTGCAGGTGGTCGCCGCCGGCGAGACCGGTCGCTCCGGAGCGTCCCAGCACGTCGCCGCGTTGAATCTCCTGCCGTTCGTCCACACTGATGCTCGAAAGATGGCCGTACAGACTCATCAAGCCGTAACCGTGATCGATCACGACCGCATTGCCGTAGATCCCGAAGTAGCGCGCGAGCATCACGACCCCGTTGTTGGCCGCCTGGATTTCGGCCGCACGAGTCGAAGCCAGGTCGAAGCCGAGGTGGTCCTGCCGGTCGACCTCGCGTCCCTGGTACAGGTACGTCCGTTGGTCGGCGAAGTCGGACATCACCTTGGCGTTGCGCATCTGAAGAAACCGGCGATTCCAGAAGAACTGCGGCACCGACTGCGCGGCCAACTCGACCAGGGTCGCGTTGTTTCTCTTGCGCAGCTCGCCGTTGATCGCCAGGTAGTTCTGCAGCGGGCTGCCCTGGTCCCTGAGCTCAGGCGTCTGGGCCATGATGGCCGGCACGACGCGCTCCATGAAGCCGTCGGAGAGCCGGATACTGTCCGTCCGAGGCGGCCTGCGAGTGAATTTGTCGATGAACGAGACGCTCGCCTGGTTGCCCAGGTCGTCGGTGGCCTGAAGTCGAACGCCGTTCCGATCCTCCAGGTCGTAGGGCCATGCGAACAGGGCGAAACGCCGCCGGTCGTCGGCGCCGGGCAGCGGGTAGCCGGGAAACCACCAGTCACCGGCCTGCACCCCGTCCTTCACCGAGGAATCGCCGACGGTGTACACCACGGCCTCGCAACCGCCCTGAGTGACGTACGTGAACGACGAGAGCGCCTGCATTGTCGGAGGCCGCAGCCGGACCTCCGTGACCAGCTCCCCGACGATCGGCTCGGGATAGCGCAGCCAGGACGGAGCGCGGTCGGCGATCACGCGGATGGTGGCCGGGCCCTCTTGAATCTGTTCCAGCGTATCGCTGCCGACTTCCAGTGCGAACTCGTCCTTCCGCGTTCGCTCACCCCAGAACTGCCAGGGCTCGATCGGTAGGTAACTCTCGGAAGCCAGCAGCGTGACGCGCTCACCCTGCGTGAACTCCACACGCAGGGCTGTCAGCCCGCGTTGGGGCTCGCTGACGACAATCCGGATCGGCGTGCGCCTCCCGATGCCCGGTAGTCCGGACTCGATGGAAATCTCGGGAGCCGGACCCGCACGGAAGGCGGCCAGTGCCACGAAGACCAGCGCCACCAGAAGAATCAGGATCAGTGATCCTCGAAGACGTCCGGACCTCTCACGCCGCATGGCTCGTGCTCCTCGAAGGGACCGCACTATACCACCGCGGCAATCGCTGGGCCTTCCTTGCTTCTTCGAAGGGAGTGGCCCATGATCGACGTACGGGCAAGAGCCGGGGCTGGCCAATGATTCATGGGGAGAAAATCCACCGTACGGGACGAGTAATCGCTCTCGCGCTGTTCGCGCTCCTGGTGACACAACCCGGTTGCAAGACCGCGGATGGCCAGTCCAACAGCTCGGCGCACCCGCCGTTTGTCGAGGCCGGTGATCTCGGTGACATCCGTCGCCGCGGTACGCTGCGAGTTCTGATTCCGAATCTCGAACGCAGCAGCTTCCTGCCGCGTAGGGGCAGCCCGCTCGACGACGAACGTGAGTTGATCCAGGACTTCGCCGACCTGGAAGGGTTGGAGGTCTACTGGATCGTCATCGACGCGCGCAGCGACCTGATTCGCTACTTGCTGGAGGGCAAGGGCGACCTGATCGCGGCCAACCTCACGGCCACAGCGCAGCGACGCAAGCGCGTGAGCTTCACCGTGCCCGTGAAGCTGGTCCGCGAGCAAGTGGTCACGCGCAAGAGCGACCTGACGATCCACGAGCCCGCCGATCTGCAGGGCCGGCGGATCGCCGTGCGGCGTTCGTCCTCGTTCTGGACCACGCTGCACACCCTGCAGAAGCAGTACCCCGGGATCGAGATCCTAGAAGTCCCCGAGAATCTCGATACGGACGAGCTCTTGCACCGGGTGGCCAAACGGCGGCTCGATCTGACGGTCGCCGACAGCAACCTGCTGCAGACCACCCTGGCCTACCGTGACGATCTGCGGGTCGCCTGCGACCTGACCGAGGACGTGGCCGTGGGGTGGGCCGTCCGGCCGGATTCGAAAGAGCTGCTGCGCACACTGAATCGCTTTCTTTCCGACTTCCAGCTGACCCGCAGGCGTGAGGCGAACCACACGGGCGACCTGGCTCAGATTCGCGAGAAGAAGGTATTGCGGATGCTGACGCGCAATTCCGCCGCGACCTACTTCCTCTGGCGCGGGAGGTTGATGGGTTTCGACTACGAGCTGGCTCGGCTGCTGGCCCAGAGTCTCGGATTGCGTCTGGACGTTGTGATTCCTCGGAGAGGCGAGAATCTGCTGACCATGCTCACCGAGGGCCAGGGCGACTTGATTGCCGCTTCGCTCACGCCGAACGACGACCACCGGTTGCAGGGCATCGAGTTTACCCGGCCTTACAACTACGCCACGCAGGTCGTCGTCGCTCGCGCGGACGAGATGAATCTCAAGAGCCCCGCGGACCTTGCCAATCGAACGATCTACGTGCGACACAGCGGCCCCTACTGGAGCACGCTCAGTCAACTGCGCAAGGGAGGAATCCCGCTGAGCCTGCAGGCCGCGCCGGAGCACCTCGAAACCGAGGAGCTCGTCGGCCTGGTGGCGAACGCGATCTACCCGCTCACGGTGGCGGACAGCCACATCCTCGACATCGAGCTCACGTGGCGCGGGGACGTCAAGGCGGCATTCCCCATCGGGAATCCTGTTCCGCTCGTGTGGGCCGTCCGCGATTCCAATCCCGATCTGCTCGCCGCCGTCAACGCATTCCTCGAGACGGAGTACCGCGGTTTGACCTACAACGTCCTCCGTCGCAAATATTTCGAGGACCCGAAGAAAATCCGACAGCACGTGAAATACCGCAGCAAGGATGGCACGCTGTCGCCGTACGACGACCTCGTCAAGCGCTACGCCGATGAATACGACTTCGACTGGCGATTGATCGTGTCCCAGATCTACCAGGAAAGCGGATTCGATTCGCAGGCGCGGTCTTTTGCCGGTGCCATGGGGCTGCTGCAGGTCCTACCGCGGACCGGCCTCGATATGGGGGAAACCGACCTGCTTTCCCCCGAGGCCAACATCCGGGCGGGATTGAGCTATCTGGCATGGGTGCGGGAACGCTTCGACGAGGATCTTTCCGTGCGCGACCGGATGTGGTTCACGCTCGCGGGCTACAACGTCGGCGCCGGCCACGTGCGGGACGCCCGGCGCATCGCCGCGGAAGAGGGGTTGAACCCCGACCGCTGGTTCGACAACGTCGAGCGCGCGATGCTACTTCTCTCGCGTCCCGAATACGCCAGACGCGCGCAGCACGGTTACTGCCGCGGCATGGAGCCGGTCGCGTACGTGCGTGAGATCCAGTCCAGGTACGAGGCCTACATCGGCACCCTGGCGAGCCAGCAATATCCCGACATCCGCGGTTGAGAAAAGGGGGACATTCCACTTTTTCTTGCAGAAAAAGTGGAATGTCCCCCTTTTCTACGTTCCCCTTTTTCTGATCAGGGCGTAGACCGGTAGGCCCGTGGCGATCAGCAATACGCCGTAGAGTGCCTGCCTCGGGTACTGGATAGCGCTGGCGCAGGCAACGGCGAGCGACGAGACCAGGTACACGACGGGGACCAGTGGGTAGCCCGGGCAGCGAAACGGTGCGTTGTCGCCGTCCCGTTTGCGGATGACGAACAGCGACAGCACTACCAGCGACGACAGTAACAGGATGGCCAGTGTGGCCCAGTTCACCAACCTGTCCACCGTACCGGTGGTGGCCAGCAGCGCGCTCCACAGACCACCGGCCCAGAGTGCCGCCGACGGCACACCGGCGGCATTGGTTCTACCGAGAAAACGCGGCGCCAGACCGTCGCAGGCCATGGCGTAGTAGATCCGCGAGCCGGCCATCAGGGTCACATTCGCCGAGCCCAGAACGGCAACCGCGATGATCAGAGCCAACGCCCGCTCGGCAGTCGGACCGAGCAGCAGGCGGGCTGCGTCGGCGACGGCCGTCGTGGAGCCGGCGAGCTGGTCGGCGGGGACCACGACCAGAATCAGCGTATTGACCAGCAGGTAGACCACGGTGACCAGTGCCGTGCCTCCGAGTAAACCGCGGACGAGCGTGCGCGTCGCATCCTTGAGCTCGCCGGCGAGGTACGCCGCGGCATTCCAGCCGGAGTACGTGAAGTACACGGGGAGCATTGCGGCCCCCAGCGCGAGTGGCCGCAGCCCCGAGGAGCCGCGAGCTTCGGGCCAGTGAATCTCCGCCTCTCCGCCGGCCAGTCCGAAGACGAACAGGCCGAGCAGGCCGGCCAGCGGGACACCCGTGAACCAGGCCGTGGTGCGACCGGCAACACGCGCTCCTGTCAGGTTGGCCAGCGTGAGCAGCAAGACAAAAATGGGAGCGGCGATCCAGTCCGGTACGCCACCGACCCACGGCACCGCGGTGCGCAGATAGTCCATGGCCACGATGCACATCGCCGCGGCGGCGGCGGAAAAGGTCAGCAGCATCGCCGCCCAGCCCGTCAGAAAGCCCCATCGCGGACCGAGCGCGTCGGTCAGGTATTGATAGTCTCCCCCAGCGCGGGGTATGCGCGTCCCGAGCTCCGCGTATACCGCGGCCCCACACAGCGCCAGCAATCCGCCGAGCGCCCAGGCGGCCAGCGGCCAGGCCAGACCCGGCAGCTCGCCCGCGACCAGGCCGGGCGTGTAGAAGATCCCGGCGCCGATCATGTTCCCGGCAACCAGCCACGTGGCATCGACCGGGCCCAACACGCGCTTGAGGGGGACAGACTTCAAGTCTGTCCCCTCCAGTTGACGAAGGCCACGCCCGCCAGAACGAGGATGCCGGTCAGGCCGGCGAAGGGAGAGCTCGTGGTCGGCGCGAGCAGCAGCGCGGCCGCGGCGAACAGCAGAATGCGCTGCAGGCGCGGCAGCTCGGCAAACAGCTGGCCCGCGATGGCCGCGGCGAAGGGCACGATGCCCAGGACCGCTCCCGCCAGGGCCCACAGCACGGCCCCCCAGGAGGCCGTTTCTCCCGACGAATCGAGCATCAGCAGCTGCGGGCGCAGGACGAACATGTAGGGCAGCGTGAAACCCACCAGCGCGAAGCGGAAGGCGGCCAGGGCGGTCTTCATGATGCTCGCGCCGGCTATGGACGCGGCCGCGTAGGCCGCGAGTGCCACCGGAGGCGTGACCATCGACATCATGCCGAAGTAGAAGATGAACAGGTGTGCGGCGAGCGGTACGACACCGAGCTGCCCCAGCACCGGACCGCTCAACGTCGCCATCAAGAGGTAACAGACCGCAGAAGGCAGCCCCATGCCCAGGATGATCGACGAGACCATGATCAGTACCAGGGCGGCCATCAGGTTACCCTGCGCCAGACCCAGGATCGCCGCCGGCAGCTTGGTTCCGATGCCGGTGAGGGTCACGACGCCGATCACGATGCCGACGCAGGCTGCGGCGGATACCAGCGGGATGGCGTCCCTGGCCGCTCCGTAGAGCGCATCGAACAGCTTGCGCAGACTCAGTCTCGTTCTCGAGTGCAGCAGGCTGACGATCAGCACCACGACCAGTGCAATGCTGGCCGCGCGAAACACCGTGTATCCACGGATCAGCAGCAGCAGTAGCGTCGAGAAACCCGTCAGGAAGACCAGACCTTCGAATTCCCAGATCGATCCCGATGCAACCCGTCGATCACGCGGACCGACTCCAATTCGACGAGCATAAAAATGGACGATGAGCAGCAGCGAGAAGTAGTAGAGCACCGCCGGCAGCAGGGCGGCGCGGATAATCTGCAGGTAGGTCACCGGTGGATCGATGATCTCCAGCATCATGTAGGCGCCGGCGCCCATGACCGGAGGCATCAGCGCGCCCCCCGAGCTGGCCGCCGCTTCGATCCCCGCCGCAACCTCCGACTTGAACCCGGCGCTGCGCATCATCGGGATGGTGAAGGTCCCGGTCGTCGCCGTGTTGGCCACCGCACTCCCCGACAGCGAGCCCATCATGCCGCTTGAGAGAACCGCCACCTTGGCCGGACCCCCGGGTGTGCCTCCCAGCGCGCGCTGCGCGAAGTCGATGATGAATCGCGTGGCACCCGTCGCCTTCAAGAAGGCGCCGAACAGGACGAACAGAAAGACATAGACGAACATCACGCGCAGGGCCACGCCGAACACGCCCTGGCTGTGCAGGAACGTCTGCGCGACGATGCGCTCGACGCCGTACCCGCGGTGGGGAAACAGCCCATCCGGCAAGGCCGAGCCGAAACCCGCGTAGGCCAGAAACACCAGCGCCAGAACCGGCAGCGCCCAGCCGATGCTACGCCGCGTGGCCTCGAGGACCAGCAGCAACCCCAGCACGCCGACCGCCGTGTCGATCCCGGCCTCGCGACCCGCACGGTTCCCCAGGGACAACCCGTCGACCCACAACGGCTCGAACAGTGGCTGCGTCTGAACCACGACGAACAGGCAAGCGGCGGCGGCCAGTCCCGCAAGGCAATAGTCCACGAGACGCAGGGCGCGGTTGTCGCGCCACTTCGGGTGGGTCGGATAGTGCAGGAAGCACAGCACCAGGCCGAGCATGGCGAAGATCGCCAGCTGGCTCTGGGGCACTAGCAGCGGGTAGTTGACCTCGAAGACGGTGAACAGGCACAGCAGGATCGCCAGCGCGAGCGCCAGGGGGTTGCGCCGGGGTTCGGGGCTCGTCAGCGGGAGGCCTCCTGCTCGGGCCAAATGCCGATCTCACGGTAATAGCGAACAGCACCGGGGTGAAACTCCGTCCCCGTATCGCGCACGACGTTGCCCGGGTTGATCGCCCGCCCCGCCGCGTGCTTCTCGGTGACCTTGTCGCGGTTCTCGTAGATCGTCTTCGTCAGCGCGTAGATCAAGTCTTCGCTGTGGTCTGCGGATGTGATCAGGTGCATCGAGCCCACGTCCAGCCCGTGGAAGTCCTCATCCTGTCCACGGTAGGTCCCCGCCGGGATCGTCCCGCGGCGGAAGAACAGGTACTGGCTCGTCACCTGCTCGATCGCTTCGTCCGCGAACGGGATAAAGAAGATGTCCTGGGAGCTGCTGGCCTGGGTGATCGACGCGGTGGGCACCGCCCCGCCCAGGAATGCCGCCGCCGCCGAGCCGTCCGCCAGCAGGTTCACGGCGCCGGCCTGCGTGCCGTTCAACTCCGTCAGGTCGTCGTACGTCAGTCCGTGGGCCTGCAACAGTGGCTGCAGGAAGAAATGGAAGCCGGCGCCCGCCGGCCCGAGCACCACGCGCTTGCCCCGCAAGTCCGAGATGGTACGGATCCCGCTGCTCTCCCGGGTGACGAACAGCGCGATGTTCGGCGCCAGAGTCATCACGGTGCGCACGGGGTACTCCTGATCCCAGCCCTCGCCGCGCGTCGCAAAGTACGAGATCGCGGAGTTGGCCAGGGCCAGGTCCAACTCGCCACGCAACAGCCTGCGGATGTTTTCCTGGGATCCCTTGGTCGCCTCCGCGGTGAATTCCCAGTTGCCGTCACCCCGATGCTCGTTGAGCACCTCGCCGATGGCGCCGCCCACGACGAAGAAGGCGCCCCCCGGCGGTGCGGTCCCGATACTCAGAAATCTTCGCTTCGTGGAATCGCCCGCGGGCTGCTCGGGACCCCCGCCGCAGCTCGGAATGCAGGCCACCAACAGAACCAGGCTCGTCAGAGTCAGTATTCTTCTCATTGCCCTTCCCTATTTTGAGGAACGGTCAAGCATAACCCGGGTTCGGCAAGTCTACGAGGATTGGTCAGTGGCCCGCAAGATGGATAGACTCCGGGCGGTCGTTTGCGCTCGAACGATCGAAGAGGATACGACGATGATCACAGGCGCATTATCTCTTCTGCTAACGGTGCTCGGGTCGGTCGTAGCACTCGCGGCGCCCGCCGCGGCTCAGCCGCCGCCCCCCGCGCAGGGTCGCGTCATTGACGAGCTGGGCGGCATCCTCTCGCACCGCGACCGCGCGGAGGCCGTCAACCGCATGCTGCGCGATCGACTCGAACATCTGCTCCCGGAGATGATGCGCGAGACGGGCATCGACATGTGGCTGGTGATCAACCGCGAGTACGCCGAGGACCCGGTCTATCTCACGCTGGTTCCGGAACCGGTCTTCTCGGCGCGGCGCACGACGATGCTGGTCTTTTTCGATCGGGGCCCCGAGCACGGCGTGGAGCGGTTGACCGTCAGCCGTTACCCCATCGCCGATCTCTACGAGGCCGTCTGGGAGGGCGGATCACTGGAGGAGCAGTGGCGGCAGCTGGTCCAGCTGATCGGCGAGCGCAAGCCCGCGCGTATCGGAATCAACACCAGTGCCGACTGGCCCGTGGGTGACGGATTGACCGCCGGACTGCGCGACCTGCTGATGGACGCGCTCCCCAAGAAATTGCGCAAGCGCATCGTCTCGGCCCAGGACCTCAGTATCCGCTGGCTGGAGTCGCGGTCGGCGCTGGAGCTGGAAGCCTATCCGCACATCGTGTCCCTCGCCCGGCGCGTGATCGCCGAAGCGTTTTCGGATCGCGTGATCACGCCGGGTGTCACCACCACCGCAGACGTGCACTGGTACATCCGCCAGCGCTTCGAAGACCTCAACTTGCGCCCGTGGTTCCAGCCCTACGTCAACTTTCAGCGCCGTGGGACGACGTACGAAAAGGACAAGCCGTTCTTCGGGGAAAGCCAGGGAGTGATCCTGCGCGGGGACGTGCTGCACACCGATGTGGGGATCTGCTACCTGCGACTGTGCACCGATACGCAGGAGATGGCCTACGTGCTGCTTGCCGGCGAAGAACGCCCGCCGGCCGGACTGCTGGGTGCGCTGAGGACGGGCAACCGCTGGCAGGACCAGCTTACCGCGGCGTTCGTCAGCGGCCGCACGGGCAACGAGATCCTGGCCTCGGCCAGACAGCAGGCCGAGCAGGCCGGGATCACGGCCCAGATCTACACGCATCCCATCGGTTTCTTCGGCCATGCCCCGGGGCCCACCATCGGGATGTGGGACAACCAGGGGCCGACGCCGGTGCGCGGAGACTGGACGCTCTTTCCCAACACCGCCTACGCGATCGAGGGCAACGTCAAGGTGCAGGTGCCCGAGTGGGCCGACCAGTGGGTGCAGATCAAACTGGAGCAGAGCGCGGTCTTCGACGGCAAGCAAGTGATCTACCTGGCCGGGCGCCAGACGACCTGGCATCTGATCCACTGAAGGCGGCCGCGAAGTGCCGGTCGGTTGCTGGACGTGCTGGGCGGAACCCGCAGTCATCGGAGCTGCGCATCCTGATGCACAAGAAAGATCTGAGCCTGGTAGAATCCAACTAGGAACACAGCACGAAGAATGACCATGGAGGCGTGAATGCCGGCTTACGTCATTGCCGAGATCGAAGTGCAGGATCACGAGAGATACGAGGAGTACCGCAAGCGCGTGCCGGCCACGATCACCGCGCACGGCGGCAAGTACCTGGCCAGGGGTGGCGAGGTCGATCATCTCGAGGGAGATCGTCCACCGCAGCGAACGATCATCCTGGAGTTCGAGAACATGGAGCGTGCGCGACAGTGGTGGGCCTCCGACGAGTACGGCGCCCTCAAGCAGCTTCGACGCAACACCTCCATCGGGAATATCATGCTCGTGGAAGGGCTCACTCCCACAGACGGATGAGGGCCAGCCCGTCATGAGACCGAACACTGCTGCGACACACGACTCGATGGGACTGGAGCCGTTTCACGACTCGCCGCTAGCACAATACCTGACGCGTTCCCTCTCGGCGCTCTACGCGCTCATTGGAACCCTCATTCTCTACCTCGGCCTCAACGCACGGCGCTACCTGCCGGAGATCGTCGTCTTCGGCTGGCTGGCCCGCCGCGCGGCGATTCCCAGCCGATGATTTCTTCCATGGACAGACGCTTCCCGTCGACGCTGATCCTGGGCCTGTTGTTGCTGTTCGTTCCGGCACCCGTGGTCGGCGGCGACGAATGGCATAACTGGCGGGGCCCGAACCATGACGGTCGTGCACCCGACACCGGAGTCTTTGGCGAAAACTTCGGGTTGGAACGCGCGTGGAAGATTTCACTCGGCGCGGGCTACTCGGGAATCGTCGTCTCCGGCGGCCGCCTCGTCACGATGTTCTCCGACGGCAAGACGGATTGGGTGACAGCCCTCGACGCGGAGACGGGACGAGAGATCTGGCGCTACGAGATCGGCGCAGCTTTCAAGGGTGTGCAGGGTGCCAACGACGGCCCACGAAGCACGCCGGTGATCGACGACCGGGTGGTCTATGCGCTGGGCCCCAGGGGCAAGCTCGCGGCCCTGGATCTGAGCGACGGACGCCCGATCTGGGCCACCGACCTGCGCAGCCGCTTCGGGTCCGCGCCCCCGGGCCACGGCTTCACCACTTCGTCCGCGATCGAGGGTGACGTGCTTCTGGTGTTGTCCGGCGGTTCGCGCAAGCGGTCCATCGCCGGCATCGACAAGAAAACCGGCAAGACGCTATGGGCCAGCCTGGGCTACATGATCGAGTACCAGTCACCCGTGGTGATGACGCTGGCCGGTCGCCGCCAGGTCGTGGTCGCCGATCGGAATACTGTTGCCGGCCTGGATCCCGAAACCGGCAAGGTGCTATGGACTCGGGACATACGGGGCATGGGCAGCGGACACAGCCCGCAGGCGTCGCACCTCGACGGCAACCGGTTCCTGATCAAGTTCTTCGAGAGCATCGCTGTATTCGAACTGAAGAAGACGGCGGACGGCTACGAGCTCCAGACTCTGTACCGCGCGAAGGAGTTCAAAAAATCCCACCTCCCGCCGATCTTCCACGACGGCTATCTCTATGGTTTCAACGCGAAATTTCTGACGTGCGTGAACGCCGCGACCGGAGAGCAGGTCTGGAAGTCGCGCCCGCCGCAAGGACGGGGAATGATCCTGGTCGACGATCACCTGGTGATCTTCGCCGACGAGGGCTACGTCGTAGTCGTACAGGCGACTCCCGAGGGTTACAAAGAGAAAGCGCGAGTCCAGGTACTGGAGCGCGACGGCCTGACGTGGCCGAGCTTCGCCGACGGAAAGCTGTTCGTCCGGAGCATGGAACAGATCGGCGCCGCATCGATCAAGGAGATCGAATGAAGCATGCCCGAGATAACTGGATGTGGGTTGTCGTTCTTGCGATACCGACTGTCGCGCTTGCGTATCCACCGTCCGTTGGGATCGTCGGCCAGAGCCGCAACTGTTTGAGCTGTCACGTAAGCAATGGTCCGTGGAAGGATGACGCGCAGACTATCGTAGACATCGTGGACGCGACAACCGGCGAGTCGCTCCGGCAGACCGATGGGCGGTTCTTGATCGAGGTTGAGCGTGGAAGAACGCGGACTGTGATCACACAGATTGGCCGGAAAGCAAATGATGACGTGCCGCCGCCGTTGCGCAACGCGTGGCTGTATCTGGACCCGACACAACTCGAGACCGGCTCGCTTTCCAAGTTCGCTCCTGGCTGGAACGTGAATCTTCCCATGGCCTGCCGCATCGTGGGTGACGAGGCGCCCGGGTATCCGGGGGCTGCGATCACGGCCCTGCCCATGACGGTGCGGCCCGGAGATTCAGCACGAAGCGCCGATCTAGAACTGCAAGTGATGCTGACCTCAGGCGAGTCGGCCAAGGGAAATCCGAACGCCTGGCTCAAGAGTAACTACGTCGTCAGGAGCGTTCAACTGCGAGTGGTAGATCCATGAGAACCCCGATTTGGTCCCAAGACGACGCCGGCGATGACACAACAACCGGCGCTGGTCTACGGGACGGACAGTAACGCCGGGACAGGTCCCGGGCCGCGCGGCCCCCGTTTGAGGCGCGACTCTGCATGCGTGCAGACCTTGACGCCTGACCTGCTCTTGCACTGGTGCGAGCAGCAATCCTCGTCGGTCGAACACAGAGCCCTCAGCGGCTCGCAGATCTGGGAGCAGGCGGGATCGCTCGCGCAATCCGCCGAGTCGGAGCAATCGGTCCATCCGTCGCAGTCGTCGTCGACTCCATCGCTGCAGAAGGACTCGCTCAACGGAGCCAACCCGCAATCGCTCTCGCAAGAACAGGAGTCCTCGCCCCCGTCGCACACCCCGTCGCCGCAGAACGGCAGCGGGCCGCAGTCGAGCTCACAGCTGGAGCCGTTCTCGATCCCCTCGCAGGCCAGATCGCCGCAGCACGACGGCGCCGTCGGCAAGTCCTCGCAGTCCCACTCACCGTAGGTGCACCGCCGATCACCGCAACCAACGGGGCCCTCGCCGCCGCCGGCGCCGCAGCAAAAGCGGCCACCGGATCGCGCATTCTGCTTGCCTCTGCAATCCTGAGGGCAGTTTGCGCAGTCCTCTCCGTCCGCCGATTCACAAACACCGTTTCCGCATGTGGCACCCGACCCGGAGATGCAGTCGTTGGGGCAGCCCTCACAGTCCTCTTCGGTCTCGCAGACGCCGTCGTTGTCGCAAACGGGACAACCGGAGCACGCGGCGTAGTCAATCGTGCAGCTCGCCGAGCAGGTCGGCGACTCGCCCGCACAAACCCGGTCGCTGCAGTCCGCGCCGCCCAGATCGGCCCCGTCACACTCTTCACCGCCCTGGCGAACGCCGTCGCCACAAGCGGTGCAGGCGGAGTCGTCCAGCGTGCACGATGTGCTGCAAGCCAGATTGCCGGCGTCGTATCCGAGGCTGGAGCAGCTCAGTCCACCAAGATTGTTGCCGTCGCATTCCTCGCCCGCGTCGATGACGCCGCTGCCGCAGCCGCCTTCGCAGGCGTCGCCGACGCCGTCGCCGTCGGAATCGATCTGGTCGTGGTTGGACTGGCCGGGGCAATTGTCCACGAGATCCTGCACATCGTCCACATCCGCATCGGTACAGGCTCCGGCGTCCAGCAAGTCGGCGTTCGCGCTGCTGACCGGCGCGTGAAACCGATCGCACTCCGCCTGGCTCAGGCCCCTGTTGCCGCTACTGATCGTGGCCCACATGATGTAGGAACTGCCCAGCGAGCTGTGGGGAAGACCGACGTTGTGGCCGTACTCGTGCGCCCAAAGATTGCCTTCGGTGCCCACGCTTCCGTAGCGCACAACGGCGGCGCCGGCGCCGCCGATCCACGCACAACCAATGATGTTGGTGCCCGTGCCGCCACAGTAGTTGATGGCGCGTACGACCTTGAACCGAGCGACGGAGTGGTTCAGGACCGTATTGAGCTCGGTGCTGTTGTCGATCAAGTCCAGACCGTCGTTGGCACTCCCGAACGGCGGGGACGATCCGACGCGTCGAATTCCCGCACAGCAGGCAACGTCGCCCGAGAAGTCGGCCGTGCCCATTCGCAACGAAACCTCACCCAGAATATCGTCCAGCCGACCGTCGGTCATCGGGCTGGTCACGTTGACGTGGTTGGCATAGTCCAGACGGGACTCGACAACGTTGAAGTGGTTCGAGTCGATGGCCTGCGACTCGAAGCTACCGGTCCGACTGCCCGAGTCCGGAGCGAGGGCAACGATTCCGCCGGGCGAATCGGTGGGCAGCGGTCCGCTGGGCTGCACGGCGGGCCCGACCCCCCGGAAACGATCGTAGAGCCCGAGGGCATCGGAAGCGGCCGCCCGTAAGTCCCTGCCCTGAGTCGCGGGCCGCGACAGGCCCTGCGCGATTGCGTCCAGACGCCCGCGGGCCTCCACGGCGCCCGAATGGGCCAGGCCTCGCAACGACATCTGCAACAGGTCGTCCCGGAGAGCCATCGGGCGTGGACCGCGAGCCGCGGCACGGGCCAGGATGCCTCCGTTGTTGCCCGGGGCGGTCATGCTCAGAAGAGTGTTCAGCGCCTTCCGGTCTCCGCGCGAGGCAATCTGTCCCAGGGACTGTGGAGCGAGCAGCAGGGCCCGGTCCTCGGTGGGCTGCGAGAGATCGGCGGGAGGATTCCGGAGGAAGCGGACCAGGCCGCTCGTCGACTCGACACCGCCGAGATAGCCGAGTACTGCCACCAGGTTGTCACGTCGTGGAAAGCGGGCATCCTCGAGAAGCCGCAGCAGAGCGGGAACGGAGTCCCGGCCGAACTCGCGCCGGGCAACCTCCGCCGTCATGCCGTGGATGTACGTTGTCATCGCCGCATCGCGCACCCGCTGATCCAATGATTCGGCAGGGGCCGGATGGACAGACAGTACCGCCACGAGTGCCACGGCCGGGATGGTGTGCCGCAGGCTCCGGCTCAAGGGACGGGGATTGCTCATCAGCACTCGTTGCGAAGTGGCCCTGAGGGATTTGCGGGAAGACGCGTGCGATCGTAGGCTGGCCGTTGCCGCTAGAGTACGGACGATTACGCAGATTTCAATCGGAAAACAGGGACGTGTACGAAAAGCGGGTTTCGGGGACGGTCATCACCGGTGCGACAGACGCATTCCTGTCCCTGAAACCCCCTTTTCGTACACGTCCCCGTTGGGACTTACCAGATATCTGCGGTCAGCTCGGCGACCTTCACCATTGCGTCGCCCTCCTCGCAGCCGAACGCGCTGGCGAACTCCGGCATGTTGGCCAGGGGGCCAATGGTGCGGAACTTGCCCGGTGAGTGCGGGTCGGTGTTGATTTGCAGCTTCAGCGCCTCGTCGCGGTAGTTGCGCCGCCAGGCCTGGGCCCAGGCCAGGAAGAAGCGTTGCTCCGGCGTGAAGCCGTCGATCTCGCCCGGATGGTTCTCCTGCAGTGCACGCTGCAACGCGTGATAGGACATCGTCAGCCCCGCCAGGTCGCCGATGTTCTCGCCCAGGGTCAACTCGCCGTTGACGTGCAGGTCGTCGACCGCCACGAAACCGTCATACTGATCGACCAGCTTCTGGGTGCGCTCCTCGAAACGCTTCCGGTCCTCGTCGGTCCACCAGTTGTCCATGTTGCCGTTGGCGGCGAACTTGCTGCCCTGATCGTCAAAGCCGTGCATGAACTCGTGACCGATGACCGATCCCATGCCGCCGTAGTTCACGGCGTCGTCGATCTCGCCATCGAAGAACGGCGGCTGCATGATCGCGGCGGGGAAGACGATCTCGTTGAGCAATGGGTTGTAGTAGGCGTTGATCATCTGGGGTGGCATGCCCCATTCCTTGCGGTCGATCGGCTTTCCGATCTTGTTCAAATTGCGTCGGACCTCGAAGACATTGCCGGCGCGAACGTTGGCGACGTAGCTCTCGGCACTGATCTCCAGCGTGGAGTAGTCACGCCACTCGTCGGGATAGCCGATCTTGGAAGTAAAGGCGGCGAGCTTCTCCAGCGCCTTGGCCTTGGTCTCGTCGCCCATCCATTCCAGAGCCTGAATCCGCGTTCTCACCGTGGCGCGCAGGTCCTCGATCATCTTGTCCGCGCGCTGCTTGGTCTGTGGCGGGAAGGCCCGCTCGACGTAGACCTGGCCCAATGCCTCGCCCATGCTGCGGCTTGTCTGAGAGATGACTCGCTTCCAGCGCGGGCGCAGCTCCTCGGTGCCCCGCAGGGTCTTTCCGTAGAAAGCAAAGTTCTCATCGAGGAAGTCGTTGGACAGGTAAGGCGCGAGCTGGCTGACCACGTGGAAGCGGACGTAGTTCTTCAAGTCTCCCAGCGGCACCTCGGACAACACGGCGTTCATCTCGGCGAAGAACTTGGGATGGGCGTAGGAAAAGGACTGCATGTCGTCGAGCCCCAACGTGGCGAGGAATCGACTCCAGGAGAAGTTCGGCGTCGCCTTGTCGGCATCGGCGACGGTCTCGATGTTGTAGTAGTTCTCCGGGTCCCGCAGCTCGACCCGGGTCAGGGACGCGTGGGCCAGCCGCGTCTCCAGAGCCAGGTTGGCCTCGGCGGCCGCCGTCGCATCCTGGGCTGCGTCCCCCAGCAGTTGCAGCATCGCCGAGACGTGCGCCACGTATTTCTTGCGCAGCTCCACCGCTTCCTCGTCCTCGCGGATGTAGTAGTCGCGGTCGGGCAGACCCAGGCCGCCCTGCGTGGCGTACAGGATGTACTGGTCGCTGTTCTTCAGATCCTGGTCGATGTCGAAGTCGAACAGGACCTCGATGCTCGCGAGGTGCAGGTCGTTGATGATCGCCTGCAGGTCGCTCAGGTTCTGAGCGTTGGCGATGCGCTCCATGTCGGCCGCCAGAGGGGCGGCGCCGGCTGCCTCGATACCCTCGGTGTCCATTCCCGAGGTCCAGAAGTCCCCGACCTTTTGCTTGTTCGTTCCTGTCGGGTCGCCGGAGGCGGCCGCGTCTTCCAGAATCTCGCGGAGCAGCAGGTTATTGCGCTCGCGCATCTCGTTGGAGACGCTCCACACGCTGTACTCCGCCGGGATCGGATTGCGCTCGAACCAACTGCCGTTGGCGTACTGGTAAAAATCCTCGCAGGGATCCATCGTCTCGTCCATGTTGCGCCGGTCGAGTCCTCGCTGGTTGGTCGTGTATACCTCGATCGAGGTAGCAGCACATCCGGCCGTGGACAGGACCAGGGCCAGCGCGAGCGTTACACCTAGAATTCTCTGCATGACGTCACTCCCCATCGATTTTGAGACTACATCCCGTTTCTACGCAATCAAGGTCAGGGAAGTTACAACGAACCGCCCTCGCGCGCAAAAAACGGAGCCCAGCTCACTCCACTGCTGCAAGCGAAGATGTCCGACCTTCATGCCGCAACCCGTGGGCCCGATAGAGCGCCGTCTGTCCGGCGATCACGGACAGCCGCGTGTAGAGCCTGAGCAACAGGAACAGCTGCCCGGCCGCGAAGGCCCAGGCGATAGCCTTGTAGCTCTGCTGACCGATACCGGGCGCCAACAGGGCATAGCCGCCGAGCAGTGCGCCGGACACGAGGAGGAACCCGTAGTACAGCCCCAGCGTCCTCGCCGGATGGAGCGCGATGAACACGAAGCCGCGTGCCGCCGCCAGAAGCATGCTGCGGCGACGCTCCACGACGGTCGCGATCTTGGCATAGCCGAACGCCATGTGCACGAGCATGACGAGGAACACCGTCAAGGCCCAGATCAGCATGCTGTACAGGAAGATCGTGCCCTCCACGGTGACGTCCCGCGTCGCCTCTTCCATCCATTCGAACAGCCGGTACGACATCCCGTAGACGACGGCGTACAGGCCGGCGGAGAGCAGCGCCAGACGGACGAAGCGGAAGAAGAAACGGCCCGAGGACTCGAAGAAGCGCCGCCCTGTCCGTGCCTTGCGCTCGGCGTAGGAGTCAATGACGCCGCCCAGCATCAAGAGCCAGATCAAGGCGAATGCGACACCCGACGCCTGGACGACGAACGGTCCCTCGAACAGACCGCCGGTCAGCATGCGCTCAAGATTGTCGTAGAACGCGCCGGCTCCGGTCAGCGTCGGGCCGAAGGTCGATGCTGCACCCTGCGCCCGTTCCTGGTAGATGGCATACCAACCCATATCGAAGCCGTCCTGCAGGGCCTTGGAAGCGCGGCTCGTTCCAATCCCCTCCTCGAGGGACTGGATCACCGTCCACGTGACCGGCGCGGCCACGGCCACGTTCAGCAGCCACAGCCAGAGCAGGATCAGCGGCGAGCCCAGCGCCCGTCGCAATCCCACGGCAATGGCCTGAATCGTCGACACTGTCCTGCCTACATGTAGAACGCGAAGCCCGACAAGCGGTCCTGGAACCAGAGCATCCACTTCGAACCCCAGCTCGTGGCGGGCAGCCTGGCCTGAGACTTGCGCATCCGGCTGTTGTTAGACTGATTCGGATCGAGCATCAGCACGTGCTCGGGATCCACTTCGGCGTACTCCAGCTTGGAGGAACGTTCGACGACGAACATCTTCCAGCGACCCTGCCCGTCCCACGTTTCGCGAATCTCTTCTCCGTCCTGGAACACCAGCAGCACGTCCACCGGGAAACGGCCGTCACCGAGCCGAGCGACGACTACCTCGGTGCGGTAGATCTTCTCCTCGTCGTCCGCTTGCTCGTCATCCGGCGAGTCCTCGTCCTCGTCCTCGTCCGAATCGATGCGGACCAGCCCCTGGTCCCGATCGACCCAGCCCCGCAGCCTCAACCGGGAGCTCTTGGCGCGCGTGACGGCGTAGTCGAAGCTCACCGAGTCCCGATGGACCTGGTCGAAGAACCAGCTCAGGTCCTGTCCCGCGACCTCGTCCGCCACCTCGAAGAACTCCTCCGGCGTGGGGTGCTCGAACTGGTAGCGCTCGAAGAAGGTGGAGAGGATCCCGCGCAGGGTTTCCCAGCCCAGATGACGTTCCAGCGTGGTGAGCCACAGCGCCGTCTTGGAGTACGTGACCACACTGGCCGTACCGGGGTAGTACTGAAACGTCGGCTTGGAGGGAGTGTCCGAGGTGCCGTGCTTGCGGTAGCTCTGCAAGCGGCGATTCCAGCGCGAGACTTCGATCTCGGGAAACCGCACGGGTACCAGGCCGTCGAGGTAGCGCCGAACCAGAATTTTCCCGTCGTAGGCCTGCTCGAGCGTGCGAATCGTGGAAAAAGTGTTCAGCCCTTCGTCCAACCAGGCGTACTCGAATTCGTTGTTGCCCACGATGCCGTACCAGAACTGATGCCCCATCTCGTGAACCGTGACACCTTCGGGTGAGTCGCCACCGAAGGGATTGAATCGCCGCGTCCCGCAGGTGAACAGGGTCGGATACTCCATCCCGCTCGCGCCGCTGCGGTAGGCCGGATCGACGATCGTCACGTGGCCGTAGGGATACGGGCCGTACCACGTTCCGTAGTTCTCGAGGGCCGCGCGCGTGGCGGCGAAGTGGCGATCGGCCTGACCCAGATGCTCCGGCTGTATCAGCAGGCGCATCTCCACGGGCGGCAGGTGGTCGATCTCGAACCGCTGTTCGAGCACGTCGTAGTGCGGGCTGGTGGTCCAGGCAAAGCCGTGAACGTCGCTCTGCTCATAGCGATGAGTAACCGTGCCGTCGGGATTCTTGATCTGCTCCTGCTCGAGACCGGTGGCACCGACGACATACCTCTCGGGTACCGTCATGCGCACGACGTAGGTGCCGTAGTCCGAGTAGAACTCGGTCGCCGAGTGGAACTGATGGCAGTTCCAACCGTCGGTCTCGAATACACCAAGCTTGGGGAACCAGTGCGCGAAGAAGTAGAAATCGCCGCGGTAGCCGGTCCGGGCAAAGGTGCGGGGCACGCGGGCCTGCCAGTCCAGCGCGACGCGTATGGTCTCGCCGGGCTCGACGCTTCTCGGCAGCGACGCTACCAGCACCGTTCGATCCTCCGGATTCCCGTCATCCGGGGAGGCGTAACGCGTCACGAGCTCCGTCTCACCGCCGACCTCGCCGAGCAGGCGCACCGATTCGACCTCGATCCAGCCCCAGTCCTCGTCCTTCACCTTGGCCCCGTGATCGCTGCGGCCCCGGATCCGATCCTCGAGCATCCAGGTGCTGCGGTTGCCGCGCCAGGCATTCCAGTACAGGTGGAACCACAGCTCGTCAGTGGCCGAATCCTGGATGTTGCGCCACTCGAGGATCTGCCGACCCTCCAGCATCTTGTTCTCCGTATCCAGGATCACCGCGATTTCGTAGTTCGCGTTCCGCGGCGAAAGCGCCTCCCGTTCCGCGGCGCCGAGCGCTGCCAGCGGAGCCAGCGCCAGCCACAGCAGCAACAGGCGCAGTCGGGTGCCGGAGAGCATCCGGCTATCTTACATGCCGGGGACAGACTTCAAGAAGGGGGACAGACTTCAGGAGCGTCGACCTCGTTCAGAACTTCCTCGATGAGGTTGACGACCCGCTTTACGTCGAACGGCTTGGCGATGGTTCGCGCGTTGACCTCGGCGACGAAGAACGCCGTCTCGTCGTCCATCAGGTCGCCGGTGCTGAAGATGATCCGGCGCTCCATCTCCGGCTTGATCTCGAGCAGATTGCGGTAGAGATCGATTCCGCTCATCTGAGGCATGCGTACGTCCGTGACCACGAGGTCGTAGTCCTGCTCACGCACTTTGCGCCAGGCCTCCTCTCCGCTGTTCGCGGTGTCGATGCGATGACCGAGCCCGTCGAGAATGTCGATCATCAGATCCAGAATCGGCTC
>SMVA01309920.1_pt1 | contig 22684 bp, 24 predicted proteins | sample 2456451 | NCBI WGS metagenome assembly SMVA01 (sample SAMN11095933, study PRJNA526329) | marine sediment metagenome | biome: Marine sediment; feature: Surficial sediment; material: Deep marine sediment; isolation source: Hadal surficial sediment | place: Pacific Ocean | collected 2014-05 | depth... | reverse complement strand
TAACGCCCAGCCATGGCGCTATATCGTCGGTGTCCGCGAGCGTGACCGGGAAGTCTGGGAGCAAGTGTATGGCGTGCTGGTTGCAGGCAACCAGCCCTGGACAAAGAACGCACCAATACTCGCGCTCGGTGTGGTTGAGCATAACTTTGAACACAACGGCAAGCCCAACAAAGCCGCGGTTCACGATCTCGGCGCCGCATCCGCCAGCCTGACGTTTGAGGCGACCGCACGCGGGCTTTGCGTGCATCAGATGATCGGGATTGAGCCAGACAAGGCACGCGAAGTGTTTGGATTATCGGGTTCACTGGAACCATTGACGGGTCTGGCGATAGGCTATCTCGGCGACGCGAGTGTTGTCGATCAGGAATACGCTGAGCGCGACAGCAATGACCGGCAACGCAAACCCATGGACGAGCTCGTTATCCGCGGTGGGCTGTGAACCGACTGAACGTATCTATCACGCTGGTGCAATGAACTCTATGTGGATGAGCGATTGCATCCGTGCGTCAGCTAGTCGGCTGAATCGCGGGCGACAGCAATCGCTTCGATTTCGATCATCGCCTCGGGCGTATAGAGCGCTTTAACTTCTACGATACTGTCTGCCGGATACGGTTCTGAAAAATATTTTCTGCGTAGATCAACCACGTGACTGAACTGTGTCATGTCGGTGACGAAGATGGTGACCTTCACGACGTCCTCCAACGAACTGCCTGCAGCGGTCAATGCGCGTTGTAAGTTCTGGAAGGCTTTTTCGCCTTGTGCGGAAAACCCTCCCTGGACAGGGACGCCATCGTCGTCGTAACCAGCCTGTCCGGAGACGAATACAAACGGACCTGCCTTGATAGCCTGCGACAGCAGGTAGGGCTCGTAGGGGTCGGGTTGTGTTTTGATGCCTTGAATGTCCACTCGAATTCTCCTGCCTGATCTTGAACTCCGGTCATTGTGCGCTAACGTCCGCTGCACGAAGTCGGTTGTCTTCATACCATCTCACAAGTGCTGTCTGTTCCACACTGAGCAGATCGTCGGGTACGTGTTCCTGCATCCACTGCACGAAATTCAATGATGCGCCACTGACGAATTTATCGTCACTCTTTACGACAACGATTTCCCGTCTGCCGCTCCTCGCGGCTTCCACCTTATACATCTGTATTTACCCCTTTCAACATGGGAATGTTCTCCGTGATTACCCGCTCAAGCGTGCAGATGAAAAACCTTGTTCATGATTTTCCACTCTCCTTCGACCTTAAGCAGCGTGAATAAGTCCGTGAACCGGCTGCCGGTCCAGTTCTCAAGCTCGAGTCGCACGGTGGCGACTGAGCCGGCGATATCTAGGCCGGCAATTCGTGCCTGCAGCTCCGTCGCCGCACCATTCGTGTCATTCCAGTCATAAAGCTGCTGGATGGGACCAGCCATCAGGTCATCCCCCACGTAACCGAAGATGGTTGCCTGGGAATGGAAGCCGGGTTTCATGTCGTCGCCTCTGCCGGAAATGGCGCCATCGATATAGTGCTGAACCGCCTGGGCGATCCCTTCACGATCGCTGCGGTCGGCCGCAAGGGGCACCTGGGTATGAGTTGCGGAACTGGTCATGCTGAATCCTCCTTAGTGAATGATGGGGGCCAATGAAATCAAGGTTCGGACCTCGATACTCTCTCGCGGCGGTGCATCGTCAGCTGCCGCCGGATTGTCGAAAGCGGTGTGCGCGGTGAACCGGGCTCGGCCATCGGTCGCCGAGTCGAAGCACTTGAGCAGCAATGCCTCGTCGCGGCGCATGTTCGGGAAGTAGTACCAACGCTGGTCCGGGTGATGAGCGACCTGGTAGATCTCACCAACTCGATCGGGACGGACGAGATCGGTCGCCAGCAGACTCTCACGCGCAATGCTCTGGGCGTCGGCGACAGCGAGCGGCGTGGTCTCGATCGGGGCACCGATCGAACGCCACACGTTGACGATGGCAAAACGATGCTCGAGAAAGTGTGCGGCATCTTCCGTATCGAGCAGATCATGCACCCGGCGGGGACCTGATCGCTCCGTGTAGTCGTTATGCACAGCATGCACGGGGCCTCGCACGGACCTTTCCTCGCGATGTGCGTCATCTTCGACGCGCAGGGTGTGATCGAAGACGACAACTCTTGACGCGCCGGTCGCCGCTTTCACCAGTCGCTCGATCTCCGGGTAATAGACCCCACGCACTTCTTCGTCGTCATAGAAGTTCGCAACCGCGGTGTCGTGCGCCCGCAGCTCGAAACCCTCTGTTTCCAGCGACAACTGATCAATGATCGGGCGGCCGTCCGCGATTGCGATCGTCTGCCATTCGAATACACCAGCCGCCGCGGTGTCGGGTGTGGAGATGCGGACGGCCGGTTTCTCGTCCGTCTGCACTCGAAACTTCAATGGTGCCCTGACCACATTCAATAGCGCGGACGCTTCAACTGGGTTTGTGCCGGTGGCCGTGCCTGTCTTCTGATTGAGTTTCACTGTTCTTATCCTTTTTAAACTGTCCTGTTTTGAACCGGTGGTTAGCGACGAGCGTGGTACACACTGCTTTACATTTCGAACGGGATGCTAGACTGTGCAACGTCAGGTATAAATAACCATTTTTGAACATTAACTGTGCAAATATGCACATACGAGACAAGACGGATCAGGCAATGGATTGGGACGATTTACGGTATTTTCTTGCGCTCGCACGCCAGGGCTCGGTCAGCGGTGCCGGCAGAGCCCTCGGTGTCAAGCACACCACCGTCGCCCGGCGGATTCGTGCGTTCGAAGAGCGGCTGGGTACGCGTTTGTTTGACCGTCAGAGCGACGGCTATGCAATGACCCAGGCGGCGGAGAACATGTTTGAGCACGCACTTGCCATGGAAGCGCTCGCACAGGCCGTGGATCGCGACGCGTTCGGCCGCGACGCCGAGCTCGCGGGTCCGCTGAAACTAACACTGGCGCGTGATATCGCTGACCGTCTGATCGTGCCGAAGCTGCGTGCCTTCACCGAAGCCTATCCGCACATCGACCTGCAATTGTTCACGACCAGCGGTCTGGTCGATTTCGCAGCCCGCGAAGCCGACATCGCCCTGCGGTTGACCGCAAAACCACCCGAAGAGTTGGTCGGACGCGAGGTTGTTCGACTGCAACATGGCGTCTACGGAACCGCGCGTACACTGCGCAGGCGCACCGAGCGGGTAGACGTGATCCTCTTTCGCAGCGGCGACGAGCACCCGGAGTGGGTGTCTGAGAATTTTCCAGAAGCACGGGTAGTTTTGCGGGTGGACGATCTGTCCTCGATGGCGGCGGCCACCAGAAACCACCTTGGACTAGCCAGGATGCCCTGTTTCGTGGGGGACACCGACCCTGGCCTGCAACGATTGGATGTCCCGCTCACGCCTTCGAACTGGGGAGTGTGGATCCTCAGCCATGTCGATCTGCGCTCGACAGCGCGTGTGAGGGTGTGTCGGGAGTTTCTCCTGGAGATAATTCAAGACCAGGCACCTATCATCCGGGGTGAGAAGTCGAGGTACGCATAGTCCGATGCCCTACTCGCCGCTGAATTGCGCCTGACGTTTCTCAAAAAACGCCGTTATACCCTCGACAAAATCCTTACTGGCCATGCACTCATCCTGCAGCGGCCCCTCGGCGCTGAAGGTTTCTTCCAGGCTCTGGGTGAATGAACCGCGCATTGCCTGCTTGGTCAGCGACAGCGCGAGCGGCGCTCGAGCAGCGAGCTCTGCAGCCCATGCGAGCGTTTCTTCCAATGCCGAATCGGTCGGCGCGATTTTGTTTGCAAGTCCATGTTGCAGGCAGAACTGAGCATCCAGACTCCGCGCTTCGATTGCCATCTGATAGGCGCGGCGATAACCCAGCGCTTGCGGCAACAACCAATTGGCGCCGCAGTCGGGAATCAGCGCAATGTCGCTGAACGCAAGTTTGAGGTAGCCATCGTCCGCCATCACCATGAGATCGCAGAGCATGGCAAGCGCTGCCCCGCCACCGGCGGCTCCGCCATGGACGCAGGCGATCACCGGTTTCTTACAGTTGGCGACCGCCATGAAGGCCGGTTTGTAGTGCTCTTCGATGCCCTGGGTGCCGGAAGAAAAGCCCGCGCTGGCCATCAGGTCTGCACCGGCACAAAAACCTTTACCGGCACCGGTAAGCACAATCACCCGGACATCGGGGTTGTCTTCCAGCTCGTTAAACGTCTGCTTGAGTTCAGCCAGCATATCTACGTCGAGCGCATTGCGTCGCTGTGGTTTGTTCAACGTAACCAGGGCTACCTGTTGCCAACACTCACACAGTATCTTTGCCGGCTCGCGCGCGGTTGGGTCGCTATCCCTCATAGGTGACTCCGGAGTCGATCAGTATTTGTTTAATTTCAAGTTTGAGCAGCTTGCCGAGGTGATTTCTGGGCAGGGAGTCGACGATCGACACACCGGCGATGCGCTGATGCTTGCTCAGTTGCGTATTGTTGGCCCAGTCCCGCAACTCGCCGGGTGTGATCGACGCACCTTCGGTCAGCTTAACCACCGCGACCGGCGTTTCACCCCAGCGCTCGCTGCTGACACCCACTACGGCAACTTCCCGCACCGCCTCGTGTTTGATAATGCTCGCTTCGATGTCACTAGCGTAAATGTTCATGCCGCCGCTGATGATCATGTCTTTCTTGCGGTCGCGCAGAAACAGGAAGCCGTCCGCATCCAGGTATCCCAGATCGCCCGTTCGTATATAGGCGTCGCCCTGCGAATCGAGCCAGTACAGATTGTTGTCGCCGACAGCGTTGTTCACATAGCCATCCATGTGCAACTCGCTGCGCCCGACAATTTCACCGATCTCACCGGTTGCAAGCTCAGCGCCGTCGTCGTCGATGATCTTCAGGCTACAGCCGCTGGTGGCCTGACCGACCGATGCGAGCTTGTCCGGGAAGTGGTTGACTAACAAAGCAGTGGTAACACCACCTTCGGTCATCGAGTAGAACTCGAACATCTCTCCAGGGAAGCGCGCGGCGAGATCCTGTTTGACGGCAACGGACATAGGCGCGCTGCCACCGAACTTGTACTTCACTGAAGACAGATCGTAATCGGTGAAATCCGGTCGGGCGAGCAACCGCTCAAACTGCACCGGCACCAGTAGCAGGTGGCTGACACGATGCTGCTGGATCAATTCTAGATACTCCCCTGCATCGAACTTCTCGAAAAGAACATTGCAGGCACCTCCGTAAATGGCGGGCATCCAGGTAGACAGCGCGCCTAACGAGTACAACGGAGTGCCGATGAGATTAGTGGCGTCGACGTTGAATTCCAGCGCCACCATTGTCCGCGCCTGCTTCACGCGCGTGTCGTGACTGAGGATGATGCCTTTGGGTACCCCGGTGGTGCCGGAGCTGTACATCACGCAGAAGACGTCGGCGCCCTCGATCGCCACCGCCGGGTACTCATCCGACGCAGTCGCGTACCAATCGGCCGCCTGCGGCAGGTCGCCATGCTGGAAGTCGAGGCAAATTACCCGGTTGCTGAACCCGTCCGGTGCCAACTCCAGCAGTTCTGCCAGCAGCTGGCTGTGATGTCGATCCACGAATAACAACTGCGGTTCGCAGTCTTCAATGATCGCAAACAATGTAGAGGCCGTGACCATGCTTGGCAGTGGCACGAACGCAGCCCCTGCAGTCAGTATGCCCGCCATCATCTCCGCATAGTGGGCGCTGTTCTTGCCCAGCAGTGCGACACGGCCACCGCGACCGATGCCCAATTCGAGCAGGCGGTTGGCAATGCGGTTCGCCTTTGCCGAGTACTCCGACCAGGTCTGCGACGATCCATCGTGGACGAGTGCCAGCGCCTGGGGTTGCGAGCGGGCATGCGCATGAATACGCTGCGGCAGGCTGTCTTCCAGCACTGTTGCTGGTTCGGTCGAACTTGCAGCGTTCATCAGGTGACGATGCGATAGGGGATGCAGCCGCGGGCGTAAATCCTCTGGTCATCCTTACCGGCGACCTCTACGTCGCTGTAGAGAATCTCGTTGTCCTGATAAGCAATTCTGGCGTAGGCAATCAGGTCTTGCTTCGGCGGTGCAGCCAGAACTTGCGCCTGCATCGTGGGCGTGGATGCTTTGTAGGGTCCGGAACCGGTCTGGGCCCAGCCGGCCATGGCGCCCGCGGTATCGAGCAACGCCAGCGCCGCACCTTCATGGGTGCCACCACTGGCGGCGTCGCCGTGGGAATCGATCCAGGGCATCAGCAGACGGGATTCGCCGCCGGCCATGTGTTCGATCACGATTCCACGCTCGTGAATAAAGGGCACCATCTCGGTAACGGCCGGACCCATGTCGCCAGGCTCATCACCGGCGACCGCGGTCTGACAGATGGGTGTCTCGAGCGGATCCGCACCTTTGCGGCCGCGAATCATCAGCGTGGCGTGAGCGACGTCCTTGCCGGCATCGCTGGTACAGGTCACCTCGACGAACGCCAGTTCTTTGCCGCGCTTTAACAAGCGAGCGTGTGCGTTCACACCTTCGTTGATGGCGGCAGACAGGTAGTTGATCTGCATGCTGACGGTGTGGAATGGACCGATGTCGGCACCCAGCGCGGTGCGAGCCGTTGCGTGAGCTCCGATGATCGACAGCGAGGCGTAAACCCCGCCGTGCAATGCACCGCCCGGATTGGAGTTACCCTTACGGAAAGGCAGTTGCAGGATGGCTTCTTCGTCCGTAATCAGTTCTGCCCGAATACCGAGGGTGCTGGCGTAGGCTGACTCTTCAACCCAGTTTTTTACGTCGCTCATTAGCTGGTCTCTCTTAAAGCAGTGGCTAAAATTCAGGGATAAGGCAGGAATGAATGGATTCATCCCCCGGTACTTCACGCGCGAGCGTCTTGATCGCGAGTTCCGCCTCTTCCAGTTTGAAATTGTGAGTGTGCATGGCTGCCATCGGCACCCTTGAGGATTCGATTGTTTTGATGGCGGACCGGTAACCGCTGGAGGTCACGCCCATGGCACCTTTGATAGTGATTTCCTGCACGACAATCAGGTCAGAGATGAACTCGGGGATGGCTTTGAAGCCCTTCACACCGGCAAGCACTATGGTGCCACCCGCTCGCACCATGCTGAGCGCATCCACCACGGGCTTTACCGCGTAGGAACTGACATCCACGACCACATCGGCGCCTCTGCCGCCGGTGATCTCCTTCACTCGCCGTACCGGGTCTTCGTTGTCGACATCGATCGTGTAATCCGCACCGTACAACCTGGCAAGCTCGAGCTTTTTCGCATCGGCGGCAAGCCCCGTCACGATGATCTTACCGGCGCCCGCCTGGCGGCAGGCGATGACGCTGGCGAGGCCGCGTTGCCCGGGTCCCATAATCACCACATCGTCACCAACCTTCGTTTGCGGCACTTCCACCGCCCAGCGAAAACCCGCTCCCAGCGGATTGAACATCACTGCCACCTCAGCCGGTAACTCCGGATCCATCTTGTGGACGATGGTGTTGGGGTCGAGAAACATGTACTGGGAGTATGAGCCCCACAAGCCGGGTGCATCGCTCAGTGGAATGTAGGAGTAGATGCGTCGGCTGCCGCACAGGTGGTAGTCACCACCGTAGCAGGTCGCACAGCTGTGACAGGCAATCATGGTTTCGACTGCAACCCGATCGCCCACATTCACACCCCAGCGGCGCGCGGCGCCATCGCCAATGGCGGCAATGCGGCCGAGCGGTTCGTGGCCGGGGACCGCGGGGACCGGCGTGCCGAGCACGCCTTCGAACTGTTCATAGTCGCTGCCGCAGATGCCGCAGGCTTCGATCTGCAGGATGGCGCTATCGTCGTCGATATCCGGGATATCGATATCCATCGGTTCCAGCATGCGTTTGCCCGTCTGGACCATGGCAAAAGATTTCTTCGGCAACATTCGAAAGCCCCCCGGATGTCTGCCTGCGTGCGGCAGACAGGTGGATTGTAAAAATAGTATTGATGCGTATAATACACATGCGTACTATATGCAGCAAGCCGTATGTATCAAACATCGTTGCCAGGACGATTTCTGGCAGAAGACTTCATCAGGAACAAGCCCATGACAGCCAAAATAGAGACACTGAGCATCGAAGAATCCGTGCAGCGCGCCGAAGCGTCGGAGATTCTCTCGCAAATCGGCGAATTGAATATTTTTCGCACCCTGCTGCGCCACCCCAAACTCGCGAAGGTCGTCAACGACCTTCTGATGATGCTGCTCAGCGACGGCAACCTGCTCGATCCGCGTCTGCGCGAGCTGGTGATCATGCGCATTGGCTGGGTGACCGCCTGCAACTACGAATGGACTCAGCACTGGCCGATCGCCCAGATGTTCGGTGTGAGCGAAGACGACCTGATCGCCGTTCGCGACTGGCGCTCTGCCGAATGCTTCAGCGCTGCTGATCAGGCAGTACTGGCGGCGACCGACGACACCCTGGAGCACGGCAGAATTCTCGATGAGACCTGGGATGCCTGCATGGCAGCGCTTGAGCGACCTGAAGTGTTGCTCGAACTCTGCGTTGCCATCGGTGCGTGGCGGCTCATTTCACAGTTGGCGCTCAGCACGGGCGTTGAGCTCGAAGAAGGCATCGCGTCCTGGCCGCCGGACGGGCAAAGCGTTGCCGCCTGATCGCGCACCGAGACTACATTCATATTCACACTAAAACTCGGACTCACACTTAGAGGAAGCACAACCATGAGTAAATCCGCACTCTCCAACGACATCATTGGAATGAAATTCGACCCGGTTCCGGTTAAATGGAATGACAACGACACGATGCTCTATGCACTCGCCGTGGGCTGCAACCCGGAAGAACATCTGGACTTCGTCTACGAAGGCAGGGGACCGAAGGTTATTCCCACCTATGGCGTGATTCCCGGCATGAGTTGCCTCGGCGGGCTCAACAATGCGGTAGACATCAACCTGATGATGGTACTCCACGGTGAGCAGTCCATAGAGATGTATCGCCCCATTCCATCGCGGGTGAAGAATGCGACAGCTCAGGGCTCTGTCCGGGACGTTTTCGACAAAGGCAAGGCAGCCGTGATCTCGATCGATTGTGAAATCTCCGATGACGACGGTCCAATACTCAAGACAAACTCCAGCATTTTTGTCCGCGATGCCGGCGGCTTTGGTGGCGAGAGAGGACCATCAACCGCCGGGGTAAATGCGCCGCCGGATCGCGCGCCGGATCACGTGGTGGAATATCAGACCCTGCCGCAGCAAGGCGCACTGTATCGCCTTACCGGCGACCGAGTTCCTCTGCACATCGATCCCGACTTCGCAAAAATGGCCGGCTACGACAAGCCTTTCATGCATGGCTTGTGCACCTACGGATTTGTTTGCCGCGCAATCATGGAAGCCTTCTGCAGCAACGAGCCGGAAAGCTTCAAGTCCTTAAGCGGCCGTTTTGCAGATCAGGTGTGGTTCGGTGACACGATCGTGACCAAGCTGTGGAAGACCGGAGCCGGGGAAGCCATCGTGCAGGCGGAGACGCAAACCGGTGCCGTGGTGATCTCCCAGGGTAAGACGACATTTTCCGAATAAGAAGACAACAAGATACTCAACGGAGTAAACCGTGAAACGATTCTTTCAAGTAGCCGGAGTTCTGACAACGTTGCTGATCGTGGTACTGGTGGTGAACACGTTGAGCTTCGGTTCAACACAGTTGCAGGTTCCAGCCGTCGCCGTCGAGGCCCTGGATGAAACTGCAGTACTGCAGCGATTTTCCGCGATCATCCGATTCCAGACCGTGTCGCCTGGCTCTGCTGAGGATTTTGATCCGCAGCCGTTTGCTGCGCTGCACGCGTACTTGCGTCAGGCATATCCGCTCGTGTACGACGCGATGCCGCCGCAGGTAGTGGGAGCGTTTACGCTGCTCTACCACCTGCCGGGGGCGGATAGTTCTTTGGCGCCCGTCATGCTGATGGCGCACATGGATGTGGTGCCGGTGGAGGAGGCAACGCGCGACCAGTGGCTGCGCGACCCCTTTTCCGGCGCAATCAGCGACGGTGAGATCTTCGGTCGCGGCACCATCGACGACAAGGCCAGCATGACCGGCATTCTGGAAGCGATGGAGATACTGCTGGCGAAGGGTTTCGCACCACAGCGCGGCGTGTACATTCTCATCGGCCACGATGAAGAGATCGGCGGCCTCAAAGGTAGTGCTCTGGTTGCGCAACAATTTGCGCAAGACAACGTACGGCTCGAATTTATCCTGGACGAAGGCATGGCGATTGCCGAGCAGCTGGGCACGTTTGAAGAGCCGGTTGCACTGATCGGGCTGAGCGAAAAGGGTTCTGTCTCCTTCGACCTGGTTGCGCGCGCCGCGGGTGGTCATTCTTCACAACCACCTGAGATAACAAGTATTGGCACGCTTTCACGGGCGATCGTTGCGCTCGAAGCACACAAACCCGCAGCCCGTCTATCGGGTGCCGTGAGCTTGATGTTCGACACCCTGGCTCGGGAAATGGGCTTCACAATGCGTCTGCTGTTCGCCAATCGCTGGCTGACCGAGCCGCTGCTGGTCGGTGTGCTGGAGACAAACGCAGCGATCCTGCCGATGATGCGCACGAGCACGGCACCGACGATTCTGCGGTCCGGAGTTAAATCGAACGTGATGCCGACTGTTGCGTCAGCGGTGATCAATTTTCGGATGCTGCCGGGTGACACAATAAAGACGGTCACGGAACATGTGGTAGATGTGATTGACGACCCATTGGTCGAGATCAGCGTCCGTGACGGAATTATCGGTAATCCATCGCCAATTTCCGATCCGCAGGCAGCTGGCTACAAGACCATCGAGAAAACCATCCGGCAGATTTTTCCCGGTACGGTTGTCGCACCGGGACTGGTGATGGGCGGCACCGACTCGAAGCACTTCTCAAACGTCAGCGATAATACATATCGCTTCGTGCCGTTCAGAGTCAACAAAGAAAACGTCAGCGCCATACACGGCATCAACGAGCGGATGCGTGTGGACGTCTATCTGGACATCGTTCGCTTCTACACGCAGCTCCTGCGCAACGTCGCTGAATAGTTCATCTGACGGCGCGAGGACTCTATAAGGACCTGCAACCGGGCTAGGCGCCTGTGATCATTGCCTGGGTGTTCTGTTTCACTTTCAGCAACAGATCTATCAGTTGCTCGCGGTCCTTCCGGCTGATACTCGCCACCATTTGATTGGTTACGTAGGTGCCGGATTTGAGTATTGGCTTGTGCAGAGCGTCTGTTTTCGCGGTCAGAAATATCTGCGTAGCACGCCGGTCTGTGGGGTGGGGACGGCGCTCCACCAGACCCTTCGCCTCGAGTCGATCGAGCAGGCCGCCCACTGCGACTTTACCCATCTCAAGATCCTCAGCGATTCGTACTTGCGTGACACCCTCATCGCGAGTCAGGTACAGAACCACGCGCAGCTGGGAACGGGTGAGGCCCAGCGCCTTGAGTTCTTTATCCATGGCGGTAGTGATCAGGCGATGCAGATCGCTGATCAGGAAGCCGAGGTTACGATCCATATCATAGCCGGGTACCTGAAGACTCATTTTCCCGATCCCTTTTTAGGTTGAATAGTAGGTTGAGTAAATATAGTATAGTTGTGTATAGTATGCATGTATACTATATAATGTGTACTTTATAGAACACACCCTCAAATACAACGTGGCGTACTGCCACCACTAGAGACTCCAAGATGAAGGTCGAATCACACAGCTTCTGCATCATCGGCGCCGGTATGTCCGGGTTGTTGATGGGCATTCGCCTGCAGCAGGCCGGCTACAGCAATTTTACGATACTGGAGAAGGCGCCGTCGTTGGGTGGTACCTGGCGGGATAATACCTACCCGGGAGTGGCTTGTGATGTACCGGCGTACTACTACAGCTACAGCTTCCGGCAGAATCCCGACTGGAGCCGCAAATTTGCGCCCGGTGCCGAGATCCTCAACTACTTCGAGCAGGTGGCGCAGGAGTACAACCTGCTGCCTCACATCGAATTCAACAAGACCGCAACTCGGGCATCGTTCGACGGCAGCCGGTGGCACATCGAGACCGGCGATGGCGGCAACTACACCGCCGACTTCGTCATCGCCGCCTGCGGCATTCTGCACCAGCCGGTGCTGCCGGACATTCCAGGCTTGAAGGATTTCCAGGGACCTTGTTTTCACACGGCCCGTTGGGATCACAGCGTGGAGCTGACTGAAAAAAGAATCGGCGTGATTGGCAACGGATCCACCGGCGTGCAAATGATGGCGCCCCTCTCGGAGCAAGCCACGAACGTCGTCCTGTTTCAGCGCACGGCCCAGTGGATCATGCCGGTAAGCGACAAAGTCTACACCGCATTGAACAAATTCTGCCGGCGCTGGATTCCCGGACTCGCCCGGCTGCAGTACTACCTGCACAAACGTGTGTTCGAATCCTTCAGCGAGCTGGTGCTCAAAGATGGCTGGCAGCGGCGCACAGTGCGAAAGCTGACCCGCCGCAATCTCGACCAGGTTGAGGATGCAACGCTTCGTCAACAGCTCACGCCCGACTACGAACCCGGCTGCAAGCGTCTGGTCATGTCCAATCAGTTTTACCCGGTCATGCAGCGCGAGAACGTAACCCTGGTCACCAGCGACATCGAATGTATCGAAGCTGGCGGCGTGCGCACCAGTGATGGCACATTGCATGAACTGGATATCCTGGTGCTGGCCACCGGCTTCAACCCGCAGGCGTTTGTCCGGCCCATGGAATTGGTTAATGAACGCGGTGAGACGCTAACTTCAGCCTGGCAGCAGCGTGTGCAAGCCTATCGAACCGTAGCACTTCCGGATTTCTCCAATTTCTTCATGTTGCTCGGGCCCAACAGCCCGGTGGGGAATTTTTCGGTGATTGCCGCCGCCGAGTCCCAGAGCAATTACATACTGCAATGTGTTCGCGAGAAGATCCGTGCGGGTGCCCAGGCCATAGCGCCTTCCAACGCTGCCACTGAAGCATTCAACACCACGCTGATCGATGCCATGCAGGGTTCGATATGGCTCACGGGGTGCCAGAGCTGGTACCTGGGTGCTGACGGCAACCCGGTCACCTGGCCGTGGACACCGCAGCGATTTTTCGACGACCTCAAACGGCCGGATTTTTCTGACTTTCGACTGTCGAATTGAACGCCAGATCGTTGCGCTCTCCAACAATCGCGCTGTGATCCGAACTACACAAGCGGCGTAGTCGTCTCCTTCGTACTTTCACATAGCCAGTTGCTTACCCCCCTGGAAAGCTGACAAACTGTCGCCATAGGCAATCCATGAGGTGGATGGCACATCAACTGAATACAGCTTTGCACGAACCGATTTCGCATATTAAGCGTTAGGCGTCACTCAAGGTTATTCCATGTACAAAGGGAGCTGCCTCTGCGGGCAAATCAGCTACCGGGTTTCGAGCGAACTAAGTGACTTTGGATATTGCCATTGCACTAGCTGTCGTAAAGCCAGCGGAACTGCCCACGGAGCAAATGCGGGCATCGACCGAAGTAACTTCGCCTTACTCGATCCCCAAAGTCTGGTTCGAGAGTATGAGTCCTCCCCGGGGAAGTTCCGCGTTTTCTGTTCGAATTGTGGTTCGCCTCTTTACGCCTACCTAAGCACTACTCCCGACCTTATTCGCGTGCGTTTAGGCACCCTGGATACGCCCTTTACGAAACGAGCTCAAGCCCATACCTTTGTCAGCGACAAAGCCACGTGGGAGACTATCTATGGCGACCTTCCACAGTTCGATGAATGGGCTTCGCGTGACGTGTTGGTCCAGACTGGATCGAAGCAACCGTGACGCCTAACAATTCGTTGCAGCGGACAGCCAAGGCGCCGAACTCAGGCGTTAGGCGACGCGCCAGAGCTATGACTCCTCGACAGGCCATGGACTTCATTCGCTACAATGGCGTTGTTCTGGAAGCTGCCAAGGGTCTCGAACCCTCTCTCGCGCAACGGATCGCGGGTGAGCCTATCCGTGGTAGCTGGTGGGGTCATCCCAGAGGGTACGAAATCTACGAACTTACCCAAAAGATCCAAAACTCTAAAGCCGTCCTGATCTGCACACTCGCGCGAGGCAGGATCACATACATCCACCGCCGTCTCTGGCCTTACTTCGTACGAATGGCTCGGAGGTTTCCACCGCATGCTCTGGATCAGGTGCACGAAGTCCACTTGCCCTCTGGCCGTCATCAACGGCAGGACATACCATTTCCTCAGTGGGTTCCAAAATCAACGCTTGTCGAGGCAAAGTCACTATCGGCAAAGGAAGCTACTTTTGAAATCGGTGTTTGGTTGGAGAGATACAGCGACGCCTAAGAATTCGTCACAGCGGACAGCCAAAAGTGTCATTTTTTGTGCTTGCACACATAAATCGTCTCTTTCGTCTGGCGCTGAACTCAGGCGTTAGGCGTCATGCGAGATCTAACGAGTCCTGTGCTGATTCACCTGAAAGGATGGCTCTTTCTGGCCATTCTTGTTTTCTCGATCGCACTCTTGTTGTTCCAACTCACCAGCTGGGAGTCTGTGCTCCTGCTGGTTCTAGTCGTGTGGTCATCGGCCAGGTTCTACTACTATCTGTTCTATGTGATAGAGAATTACATCGACGCAGAGTACAGATTTTCTGGTGTCCTTTCCGCGTTACGGTTTATGACGGTGAAGCCATCTGGATCCAAGGAAGCAAATGCTCAAAGCAAACCGCCTGACTCCTAACAATACGATGAAGCGGCGCTAGTCGTCATGGCGCGTATCTCTGCTTGCAATCTATTGGGCAGTCGCTGCTTTCCTGACCGTCCCGTTAGCTCAGAATCTATCTATTGGTGTGGATGACGTACTCATATTTCTAGGCGTCGCAGGACTGGTGCTTTCCACTTTATCTTACTTCAGCTACACCAAGACCGTCGCCTGACAGTTGCGTGTGACGAACTGTATACCAAAGCCGCTTGTAACTATCGTGGGCCATGGACTCTTCGCCTGAACACCTGTGCAGATTCAACTGCGCGTTCTTTGTGCTTCGACGGAACATGGCCGAATGCCCCCACCGCATTCTGCAGAACTCTATACTTGAGGCATGGGACAAAGCGGGCTGACCGGAGCCCGGGGCGCGCCCGGGAGAAGGGGACATCGTACTTAGATCAGATGACGTGTCGTTTCCCCGCTATTCAGTCATGCCACCGATACGAGGCATGGTCGGCGATACGGGGTCGGCGGCTCTTTACGCCGGAATGGGGGTAGCGAAGACAAACGGTTGTCCGTTCGCTGCAGATCTGGTCGACGAGTTGGTATCCAAACTTCCGCAGTGAACTCGATGCGTACGGTGCGGTCATCGGCCTTGATCACCGACCCTTCTGCCGGCGCGGCGCCAATCTACCCAACAACTTCATACACGACTTTATTGATCCCTGCGATGACTGCCTGGCCTGCCACGATTCCAGCCTATCTCGCGGACAGTTTTGGCACACGATACGTGGGTGGCATTCATGGACGATTGTTGACCGCCTGGAGTACAACGGGGGTTCTCGGCCCGCTTGCAATCACCTCGTTGCGGCAAAATTCGATGAACAACGCCATTGATGAGCTGATGAACACCATCGACCCGGCGGCATTCAGGGCGCATTTCGGCGCGTCGGTCGATCAGCTGCAGCTACTGGTCGAACAGAATACCGTGACAATCGCACGCCTGATGGAAGTAGCGCCAGCAGGAACAATCGATCCCACCAGCGGGCTCTACAATTCGACTATGGTGTTAATGGCCGGACTTCTTGCGATCGCCCTGGTCAGCAACGCTCTGATGCGACCAGTGCAGGCGAAACACCATATTGTCGATTGAACTTTAACGCCAAACGAGCCGCCACCCATGGTTATTGACCAATCGGTCAATAACCTATTACCATCCTGCGATGGCCAGACCCAGAAAATTCGATCTCGACGACGTGACAGAAAGATTGATGAATACCTTCTGGCGTCACGGCTTCGCACGCACCTCGCTACCATACCTGACGGCGGCAAGCGGTCTTCTGCGGGGTAGCCTCTACGCCGCCTTTGGCGAAAAAGACGCTATGTTCAGCGTCGCGCTGGGGCGATATCTCGATCAACTTCGCCACGCAATCCTGTCGGATGCGTCGGGGATCGACGGCCTGCGCTACACGCTCGATGCGGTCGTGCAAATCACGATTGACGACCCGGAGCGTCGCGGCTGCCTGCTGATCAATGCCATCCCGGAAGCGCAGTCACTCGGCGCCGCTAATCGTCAAGCGATCGATCAGGGGCTGGCTGAGATGCGGCTCTTTATCGGCGCCAGACTCCGCGAAGCACAGGAAACATCAACGCAGAAGCCCGACCTTGAGTCACTGATCGCGCTCGTTTTCGCCGCTTCGGTTGCGATCCGCGTGTTAGGCCGGGCGGGCCAGGAACCGCAGCTTTTACAGGATATCGCGGATGGTGCGGTCGCCGCGGTGCAGCTGGCTTTTCAGCCCACGCTCACAACAGACGACGCTTCTTAGAACGGCTGAGATCAACAACCACGAGGAAGACCCGTGTCCATTACCGATAGCGAGAAGAGCCGACGCAGAGCCCTGCTCAAAATCCACTACGACGTCGAGAACGGCCACGACATGAATGCCATTATGGATACCTTCTCACCCGACGGTGAGATGCTCTACAACCGAATCCCGTTTTCGGACCCGCAAAGCATTCGAGATGCGCACGCTCTTATCGGTTTTACCGGCGCGGACGGTGCTATTGAGGGCATTCACAACTATATCGACAGCGAACATTTCACAGACGACGAAATCATCGTCGAGGGTCGCATGTGCGGCAAACATGTCGGTGAATTCATGGGTATTGCAGCTACCGGCCGCGATGTCGAACTGCCATTCGTTGCGTTTTATCACTTCGACAGGACCGACAAACTCATCTCGGAACGGGTCGTCATGAACCTCGGCGTGCTTGCGGGATCACCTTAAGCACGCACGGTTCAGCCGATGGCAGGTGTCATCGTTTCGGTCATTCCTTGAATTTAGCCGCTTCCTCAGAACCACCGGTTGCGTCGCCTTCACTGTAGGAGTGAGCGCCAGCTCCGGCCAGTTTGCCACCTTCCACGATCAGATACTCTTCTCTTATTGGCTTGTCATCGAACCAACATTCCAATATTTCCCGAACCCCTGCTGCATAACGAGCTTGCGCTGAGAGCGACGTTCCGGATGTGTGCGGTGTCATTCCGTGATTTGGCATCGTTCTCCATGGATGGTCCCTTGGTGCGGGTTGCGGAAACCAGACATCGCCCGCGTAACCGGCCAGTTGACCGCTCTCGAGCGCCTTTGCAATCGCATTACGATCGCAAATCTTTCCACGCGCGGTGTTCACAAGATACGCCCCGGGCTTCATCGTGTTGATCATCTTCTCGTCAAACAGATGTTCCGTTTCAGGATGAAGCGGGCAATTGATCGTCACGACATCACAGACCGAAACCATGGATTCGACGCTGTCATGAACTGTCACGCCAAGCTCTTTTACCACGTCGTCTGGCAGTGGGTGCCTATCGAAGTAGTGGAGCTTTACATCGAAAGGCTTCATGCGTTTCAAGACCGCCAAACCAATTCGACCCGCAGCAACAGTGCCAACATGCATGCCTTCGACATCATAGGATCTGGCTACGCAGTCAGCGATGTTCCAGCCGCCTTTTAATACCCAGTCGTGCGATGGGATGTAGTTTCTAACGAGCCCCAGGATCATCATCACGACATGCTCGGCCACGCTGATACTGTTGCAGTAGGTAACCTCGGTCACCGTAATATCGTTTGCGATCGCTGCTTGCAGATCTACGTGGTCTGAGCCAATGCCTGCCGTAATCGCCATCTTCAATTTGGGTGCTTTAGCTACGATGTCTGAAGTTATGTAGGCGGGCCAGAACGGTTGTGAGATCACCACATCGGCGTCGACGATTTCTCTTTCCAGTACTGAATCCGGGCCGTCTTTGTCAGAGGTGACGACAAACCTGTGACCGCGATCTTCAAGAAATTTTCGCAGACCCAGTTCACCAGAAACACTTCCAAGAAGGTCTCCCGGGACAAAATCTGTTGCGCTCGGCGACGGCATTGTCTGCCCATCGGGATAACGATCTAACGTTGGTATGCCATCACGCGCATATTTTGGGGGATATCCAGCTATGGGATCGTCGTATAGCACGCAGACAATCTTCAGATTTTCCTTACTCATGATTTATTCGCCCCAAATAATTCAGCTCATGTTGGCCGATAAACTTGTTCAACGGTAATCGCAAGCACATCTATTATATCTTGGAACCCGCTTCCGGGGCGAGTTAGCGGCGCGGGTGATCAACCAGCAGCCTGTTGAAAAAAGCGCGCTGCGCGCTTTTTCCCCGCCTTCGGCCATCCCTGGCCTCGGAGCTCCCCCATTTTATCAAGCACTTAACCGCTCGATAAATGCTCGCGACCCGGCGCGAGACTGGCAGCGTGTTTTGAAACACGCTGCCAGCCAGCCGCTACGTGCTAAAGTGCCAACAGGTATCTCCGAGAGGGAATTGCCGACCATGATAGATATTAAAAAAGCGATGCTCGATCCGACGCAGGTGTTTGCGGATCCGAGTGAAGTCGTTGCTGATGCCGAGTTGACGCGCGATCAGAAAATCGAAATTCTACGGCGCTGGGAATATGACGCCCATGAATTGGAAGTGGCAGAGGAGGAGGCGGGAATGACCGTACTCCAACCGGATATGTTCGATCGCGTCGTGCAAGCGATACACACGCTCGGGGCAGAACGCGACACCGAACACACCCCGCCCACCAAATAGCTCGACTGCTTGAGTTGACAAGCACAGCTACGAGTTACAACGCTCCTGAGGCACCCACTACCTGCCTGGTCACGCCTGGCTCCTGCCAATAGACGCCAGGTTCAATGACGCTATACACTTGCCCGGGGTCTCAAAAAGCACTCGAAGGGGAGAGATTTGGATGTCCGAAACAGTAGCGGCAGACACGCAAACCGCCGACGTACTCGATGCGCTGATCATCGGGGCTGGTTTCAGTGGGGCCTATCAACTCCACCGGCTGCGCGAGAAAGGATTTTCGGTCAAAATCTTTGAGGCGGGAAAAATCCTTGGTGGTATCTGGTACTGGAACTGCTATCCCGGGGCGCGGGTGGATTCGCATGTGCCGAACTACGAATTTTCGATCAAAGAGGTCTGGGAGGATTGGAACTGGTCCGAACGCTATCCGGGCTGGGATGAACTGCGCCAGTACTTTGCCCATGTAGACAAGAAACTCGATCTGTCCAGAGACATCCAGTTCAACACCTGGGTCAGCGGCGCAGAGTTCGATGAACACAATAATCAATGGATCGTCCACACCACGGACGGTAAACAGACCCGCACACGCTTCCTTATTGCCTGCATGGGTTTTGCCGCCAAACCCTACCTTCCCGACTTCGAGGGTCTCGAATCGTTTGCAGGACCCTGTCACCACACCGCTCAGTGGCCGCAGGAAGGCCTGGACATGAGCGGCAAGCGGGTTGGCGTCATCGGCACCGGCGCGAGCGGTGTCCAGGTGGCACAGGAGGCAGCAGCGGTTGCTTCTCATCTGACTGTGTTTCAGCGCACGCCGCAGATGGCGCTGCCAATGCAACAACGTAAGCTCAACGCGGAGACACAACAAAGTCGGAAGCCAGCCTATCCCGCCATGTTCAGGCAGCGCGCAGTTTCCAGTTCAACCTTGTTCGACGTCGTTAACGATGAGCGCTCGGCAAAGGAAGTTTCAGCAGAAGTGCGCCAGGCGATCTTCGAAGCCGCCTGGCAAAAAGGCGGCTTTCAGTTCTGGTTTGGCACGTTCAGCGATATTCTGTCCGATGAGGAGTCGAACCTTCTGGCCTATGAGTTCTGGCGTGACAAGACCCGCGCGAGATTGAACGATCCGCGGTTACAGGAAAAACTGGCGCCGATGAAACCGCTGCATCCGTTTGGCACCAAAAGGCCTTCGCTGGAACAGAATTTCTTCGAGATTTTCAATCAGCCGAATGTCGATCTCGTGGATCTGCGTGAGTCACCAATTCAGAAGATCACGCCCACGGGACTTGAAACGTCTGCGGGTGCCCACGAATTCGACATCCTGGTGCTGGCGACAGGCTTCGATGCCAGCACCGGAAGCTTCACGCAGATCGATTTGATCGGCAGCGGCGGCAAACGACTGGATGATGTGTGGTCAGACGGTGTCAGAACCCATCTTGGCTACGGCATACCGCATATGCCCAATCTGCTGATGCTGTATGGCCCGCAAAGCCCCACGGCTTTCTGCAATGGGCCGACCTGTGCTGAGCTTCAGGGTGACTGGGTCGTCGACTGCCTGTCGTATCTGCGCGATCACGATCACTCGCGGATCGAGGCCACGGAAGAAGCCGCGGCCGACTGGGCCGCACACATCGCAGAAATTGGCGATGGCACCCTCTTCCCGCAGGCCGACTCCTGGTACATGGGGGCCAACATCCCCGGCAAACGCCGGGAGTTGCTCTATCACACCGCACCCCAGGCCTACCTGGAAGAATGTGAGGCTTCGGCAGCGGCTGGTTATACGGGTTTTGATCTGAGCTAGTCGGGGCTGCAGCCGAGATTGATGAATTGGTCAGCACACTGCACTTAAGTCGCGGCCACAGCGCCGCGGCATTGGACCCGGACACACGTGGCTGACTTTGACGTCATCGTCATCGGCGCTGGCCACAACGGTCTCACGTGCGCCGGCTATCTGGCTCGGGCGGGCTTAACGGTAAAGGTTCTAGAACGACGAGCGGTGGTCGGCGGCGCTGCGATTACCGAAGAATTTCATCCAGGTTATCGAAACTCGGTTTACGCCTACGGGGTGAGTCTTCTGCATCCGGACGTCATCCGTGACCTGGAACTGTCCCGCTACGGGCTGGAGATCATCGAACGACCCGGGGGTAACCTCAGTTTGCTGGCAGACGGCCACTTACACCTGCCACGGGATCTCAAGCAGGCACAAAGGGAAGTTGCACGCTATTCAGCGCAGGACGCGGAGCGGCTGGAGGAATTTGAGGAGCGAATCGGCGCGGTGGCGCTGACACTGCGCGAGCTTGCAATGACAACCCCGCCCGATCTCAGCGGCGGCTGGCGCAACGTCGTAAGGCTCCTCAAAACCGGGAATATCCTGCGGAAACTCAATCGCCAGCACCGCGGCGATCTGGCGGAACTCATGACCCGGTCGCTGGGTGACTATCTGGATGGCTGGTTCGAAGGCGAAGCACTCAAAGGAATTCTGGGTCTCGAATGCGCGATCGGTAACTTTGTCGATCCCTATCAAAGCGGGACCGCGTACGTGTTGCTGCATCACGCGTTCGGGGAAGTGAATGGGCAGACCGGCGCATGGGGCCACGCCAAAGGCGGAATGGGCGCGATCACCCAGGCAATGGCGGCATATGCCACAGCACACGGCGTGGACATCGAAACGGATGCAGCCGTTCGCGAAATCTGTGTCGACAATGGCAACGCGTGCGGCGTCATTACCGATGACGGAAACAGAATCAACGCCCGGGCGGTTGCTGGCAACGTCCACCCCCAAACACTTCTCACGAAACTATTGGATCCCAACCTTTTGCCGCCGGACACCCGGCGTCGCATCGATGCTTATCGCAGTCATTCGGCGACATTTCGAATGAACGTCGCGTTGAGTGAGCTGCCACGTTTCACGAGCCTGGCCACGCAGTCGGACGAACTGTTCACAGGCACCCTCGAGATCTGCCCGTCACTGGATTACATGCGCCAGGCCTATCGCGATGCGCTGGTTCAAGGTTGGTCCAACGCGCCCATCGTCTCCATGTGGCTGCCGACCACGCAGGACAATACCCTCGCACCTCCCGGCGGCCATGTAATGAGCCTGTTCTGCCAACACTTCCAACGCCATCTGCCGCAGGGTCAGTCCTGGGACGAGGTCAAGTCGGACGTTGCCGATCTTGTTATAAAAACCGTCGACCGCTACGCACCAAACTTCTCGGCATCGATTCTCGGCCGGCAGATCAAGTCGCCGCTGGATATCGAGCGCGATCTCGGTATGGTGGGCGGTGACATATTTCACGGCGCCCTGCATCTGGATCAACTGTTTTCGCTGCGCCCGATCGTTGGGCACGCGGACTACCGGATGCCGCTGCGAGGGCTCTATCTGTGCGGTTCAGGTGCCCATCCGGGTGGCGGCGTGAGCGGTTTACCGGGGCGCAATTGCGCACATGAAATCGTGCGGCAAATCAGGAGACGCAGGTTATGAAAATACTGTACTGGTTGCTTGGATTAGTTCTGGGCATTCCGATGCTTTTGATCGGAACGATCTACGGAGCCTCCGAACTTGGTGGTGAAGTGGTGACTCTAGCCAGAGCCGAATCGAATGGCGAGGTGAGTCAGGTACGAATCTGGATAGTTGATGAGAACGGCATGTCGTGGATCGAACATGGAGAAGCCGATTCTTTCTGGATTAATCAATTACCTGAATCGCCCAATCTTGTCCTGACCAGAGCGGGACGAACCACCAACTATACTGGCACACCTGATCGGGACTCCCATGACCTCTATCATCAATTACGGCGGGAAAAATACGGCGTGGCCGATCAGATTGTTGAGCTGTTAGGCAGCCCAAGCGCTGCTGAATGCGAGGGTGTTCCTGTTCGACTGCAATTAAGTGACTAGGCTTCCGG
>SMVA01435850.1_pt1 | contig 22686 bp, 22 predicted proteins | sample 2456451 | NCBI WGS metagenome assembly SMVA01 (sample SAMN11095933, study PRJNA526329) | marine sediment metagenome | biome: Marine sediment; feature: Surficial sediment; material: Deep marine sediment; isolation source: Hadal surficial sediment | place: Pacific Ocean | collected 2014-05 | depth... | reverse complement strand
GGGCAATGGCGGCCGCGGAATCCTCGGCTCGCCGCTCCAGGCGCATCTTCAACTCGGCAATGGATGGCGGCAGGATGAAGACGCGCACCAGATCGGTGGGCATTTTTTTGTAAAGCTGCTCGGTGCCCTGCCAGTCGATATCGAAGAGGACGTCACGGCCGGCCCGCAACGCCTCCTCCACAGGTTCGCGCGGCGTGCCGTAAAAATTGCCATGCACTTGCGCCCATTCCAACAGGTCGCCGCGTTTTGCCATCCTGTCGAACTTGCCACGGTCGATAAACAAATAATGCACGCCTTCCAGTTCGCTGGCGCGGCGTTCCCGGGTGGTGAGGGAAATCGACAATTGCAACTGCGGATCGTCAGCCAGAAGCTGGCGGGCAATAGACGATTTGCCGGCGCCCGAGGGCGAGGACAGGACGAACATCAGACCGCGGCGGGCCAGAGGAGCAAGTTCGATCGTCATGACAGATCATTCATTCCAGATTCTGGACCTGTTCGCGAAGCTGGTCGATCACCGCTTTCAATTCCAGGCCAAGCGCCGTCAGCTCCTTGTCAAACGACTTTGCGCACAAGGTGTTTGCCTCGCGGTTAAATTCCTGCGCCAGAAAATCAAGGCGGCGGCCGATGACGCCGCCATCGGTGAGGAGCTTGCGCGCTGCGGTGACATGGCCGGCCAGCCGGTCGGTTTCCTCGCGAATATCGGCCTTGGTCGCCAGAAGGGCGATTTCCTGGTGCAGGCGCTGCGGGTCGAGCGAAGCATCGCCGGTGAAGCGCGCAACCTGCTCGGTAAGGCGGGCAAAGAGCGCTTCGGGCGCCTTGGCGGCGAGATCCGCCGCTGTTCCGGTCAGTTGTTCGATCCGATCAAGATGCCCCCGCAGAATCGCCGCCAGCCGGCTGCCCTCCTCGGCCCGGGATGTGACCAGCGCCACAAGGCAGGCGGCAAGGGCGTCCAGAACCGTCCGGTCAACGCCATCGCCTTCGTCGAGCCCGTCCAGGCCGCGTTCCTCCAGCACACCACGGATTGCCAAAAGACCATCGGCTGAGGGCGGGTCGATGCCGGGTTCCATCGCCAGATGCCGGGCGGCGTCCGTCACGGCGGCAAGCGCTTCCTTGTTGATGACCAGATTGGAGGCGCGGCCGAGATGCTCAAACTGAAGCGAGAGCTGGCAGCTTCCCCGGCCCAGATGATCCCGGGTCAGAGCGCGAATTTCGGGGTCCAGCCGGTCGAGGCCGGAGGGCAGCCGCAGGCGCATCTCAAGGCCGCGGGAATTGACGGTTTTGATTTCCCAGACGAAGCGAATATCGCCCAGTTCTGCCTCGGTCCGGGCAAATCCCGTCATGCTTCTCAACGCCATTCCAAATTAGCCCCGTTTGCGCCAGGATCAAACATGGCTATTGCGGCTTTGGCTTCGGCTTGACGACGGGAATGCCTGTTGCTTCCGATTTCACGCCGTTTGCAGTCTTGCTCCCGGTATCGCCGGTCCCGGCACCGTTCTGGGTGGCGGTATCTGCCGCGACGCGGTCCGCCTCCTGTGCTGTCTCCGGTGCCTCCTCCTGGACCGCCTCCCCGGCGGCGGCCTCCGCAGCCCGTTGGGCCGCCTCTTCGGCCTTGCGTTTTTCGGCCGCAACCCGCCGCCAGCGCACCACGTTACGATTGTGCTCTTCCAGGGTGGCGGAGAAGGCATGGCCGCCGGTGCCGTCGGCGACGAAAAATAGGTCATCGGTGCGCGAGGGATTGGCGACCGCCTCCAGGGCGGCGCGGCCCGGATTGCTGATCGGACCTGGCGGCAGACCTTCGATCACATAGGTGTTGAACGGCGTCTTGCTGTTGATGTCGGAGCGGTAAATCGGCCGGTCCGGCGGTTTACCCTTGCCGCCAAAGAGACCGTAGAGGATCGTCGGATCGGACTGCAGTTTGATGTTCCGCCGCAGCCGGTTGATGAAAACCGCGGCGACCAGCGGGCGCTCATCAGCCTTGCCGGTCTCCTTTTCGACAATGGAGGCGAGGGTGACAAATTCGGCCAGCGTGGTGATCGGCAGATCGCTCGCCCGCCGCGCCCATAATTCGGCAACAGTGCGCTCCTGGGCCCGGCGCATCTGATCGATGATCTGCTTCCGTGTCGTGCCGCGCGAATATTTATAGGTTTCCGGCAACAATGTGCCTTCGTCCGGGATGGCATCCACTTCGCCGCTGAGAATCGGGGCGTCAAGAAGCCGTATAACGATCTGCTCGCTTGTCAGCCCTTCCGGCACGGTGAAAGCGTGCAGGATCGCTTTGCCGGAAATCAGCACATTCATGACATCGCGCATGCTGGCGCCGGCCTGGAACAGATATTCCCCGGCCTTCAGCTTACCGGCAGCCTTCGACAGCCAGATGCCGGTGGAAAAGACGCGCGAGGAATCGATGATGTTCTGACGCGCCAGCAAGCCAGCGATGGATTGCAAGTCTGTGCCGCGGGAGATGAGGATGGTCTTGGGTTCCGTCAGTGGCCCCTCGGCGTTGAACCGTATTGCGCCGAAATAGAGCCCGGCGCCCATGACAAGCGCGGCAAGAACGCCGGACATCATGAAAAAATTCAGGACGACGACAAGCGGATGGCGGGCCTGACGCGAGCGGCCCGGTGGCGGCGGCGCCACCTCCGGCTCGATTGCCTGGCGTGGGCTACGCGGAGAAATGCGAGAGCGCCTGGGTGCGGTGAGCGCCGGTGGCGCGGCCCCGACAATTCCGGCGTCAGGCCCGGCGTCGGGCTCGGCGTCAGGCCCGGCGTCGGGCCCGGCAATATTTGGCCATTCCACAGCAGGCGCCGCCGGCGCAACCTCGGCCGCTTCCGCGGCAGGCTCTTGCGACTCTGGCGACTCCATTGGCTCCAATACCTGCGACAGCCGTGGCGAAGCCAATGGCTCTTGCGACTCCGATCGGGCGTCAGTCGCCTTTTTTATAAGATCGTCATCCGTCATGCGGCCCTATCCATACTCAAAGCCTGCCGCCAGCGACAAGCCCTGGAGGTGAGCTTATACCAAGGGTACCAGCAGCAATTGTGGCAAAATCGCAAAGCCTGTTCAAATCCGCCGGAACACCAGGGATGCGTTCGTTCCGCCAAAGCCAAAGGAATTGGAGAGTACGACATCGATCGGTTTCTCTTTTGCCTTATGCGGCACGAGATCAATCGGCGTCGCGATAGAGGGATTGTCCAGGTTGAGTGTCGGCGGCACGATGTTGTCGCGAATGGCAAGCAGACAGAAAATCGCCTCGACCGCGCCGGCTGCGCCGAGCAAGTGGCCGATCGCCGATTTGGTCGACGACATGGTCAGGCCATCGGCCGCATCGCCAACGACCCGTTCGACCGCAGCGACTTCAATCTCGTCGCCAAGCGGCGTCGATGTGCCGTGGGCGTTGACATAGTCGATTTGCGAAGGCGACACGCCGGCGCGATCCAGCGCCGCCTTCATGCAGCGATAGGCGCCGTCACCGTCACTGGCGGGCGCGGTGATGTGGTGGGCATCACCGGACAGGCCGTAGCCGATCACCTCCCCATACATCCTGGCGCCACGCGCCTTGGCGTGTTCCAGCTCCTCCAGAACGACGATGCCGGCGCCCTCGCCCATGACAAAACCGTCGCGATTCTCGTCATAGGGCCGCGAAGCCATTTTCGGGCGATCGTTGAAACCGGTGGAAAGCGCACGACAGGCAGCAAAGCCGGCTATGGCAATGCGGTTGATCGGCGATTCCGCGCCCCCGGCAACCATCACCTCGGCATCGCCCAGCCCGATCAGCCGGGCAGCATCGCCAATCGCGTGAGAACCGGTGGAGCAGGCGGTAACGACCGCATGATTGGGGCCTTTCAGGCCATGCCGGATGGAGACCTGGCCAGACGCCAGATTGATCAACCGGCCGGGGATGAAGAACGGCGAGACCCGGCGCGGCCCTTTGTCGCGCAAGGTATATCCGGCCTCTACGATGCCGGTCAGGCCGCCAATGCCGGAGCCGATCATAACGCCGGTGCGGATCTGATCCTCGTAACTTTCCGGTTTCCAGGCGGCATCGGCCAGCGCCTGCTCGGCTGCGGCCATGGCGTAGACGATGAATTCGTCGACCTTGCGCTGTTCCTTCGGCTCCATCCAGTCATCGGGATTGTAGGTACCCTCAGAGCCATTGCCGCGCGGCAGTTGACAGGCGACCTGGCAGGCGAGGTCGTCGATTTCAAAACCGCTGATCCGGTCGGCGCCGTTGCCCCCGGCCAGCAGAATTCGCCAGGTCTCTTCGACGCCACAGGCGAGCGGCGTCACCATGCCCATGCCAGTGACGACAACCCGTCTCATCGATCAGATCCTATCAGGTCGGTTGTGGGTTCTGGCGCTGCTTCAAGCCGTGCTTTTGCTGAGAAAGCGCACGGCATCGCCAACGGTCAAAATGGTCTCGGCGGCATCATCGGGAATTTCGACGCCGAATTCCTCTTCAAAGGCCATGACGAGTTCGACAGTGTCCAGGCTGTCGGCGCCAAGGTCGTCGATAAAGCTTGCGTCATTCGCGACTTTGTCTTTTTCGACGCCAAGATGCTCTATGACAATCTTTTTTACCCGCTCCTCGATGTTGGTATCACTCATCGCATCGTCCTTAATTTTCCGGCCGTCCGGCGGCCATTCGGTTGAAATCCAAGCCCCAATCTAAGCCGATTCTGCGCTTGCCGTCCGGGGTGCCTGATCGGCGATCTAGGGGAAAGTTCGCGGTCCGTTATCACGTTTCTTTTGGCTTGGCCAGCAGGGCCACCAATATCCCTGGCGGCAATCGGGCCCGGTCAAATCATCGCCATTCCGCCATTCACATGCAGCGTCTGGCCGGTCATATAGGCTGCTTCGTCGCTGGACAGATAAACCACGGCCGCAGCAACCTCCTCGCCGCGGCCAAGGCGAGCCGCCGGGATTTTCGCCATGATGAAGTCGCGCTGTTTGTCGTTTAGCGCGTCGGTCATGGCGCTTTCGATAAAGCCCGGCGCGACGCAATTGACGGTGACGCTGCGCGTCGCGACCTCCAGGGCCAGGGCCTTCGACATGCCGATCAGGCCGGCCTTGGAGGCGGCGTAATTGGCCTGGCCGGCATTGCCGGTGACGCCGACGACCGAGGTAATGGAGATAATGCGGCCAAAGCGCTGGCGCATCATGGAGCGCAGGGCCGCCCGACTGAGCCGGAATGCGGCCTCCAGATTGATCTTGATGACGATCTCCCAATCGGCGTCTCTCATGCGCATGGACAGGCCGTCGCGGGTCAGGCCGGCGTTGTTGACCAGGATGTCGAGGCCCCCCATTGCTTCTTCAGCACGGCCGACCAGGGCGTCCACCGATTTGGCGTCGGCCAGATCGGCGGCGAGGATATGGGTGCGCTCGCCGAGCTTGTCGGCCAGTGCCTCCAGCGCCTCCTGGCGAGTGCCCGAAAGGCCGACCGTCGCGCCCTGGGCATGCAAGCCTTGCGCAATGGCACCGCCGATACTCCCGCTTGCACCGGTCACCAGCGCGCGCCGGCCTTGCAATGAAAACATGGTCCTTCTCCATAATCCAAAAGGTTAGGCGTCCGCCGCAAGGGTTTCGGCGACCTTATCGATGTCATCGGGCGTGCCGGCGGCCATACCGGTCAGATCAGAGGCAATGCGCCGCGCCAGGCCCGACAACACCTTGCCGGCGCCGATCTCCACCAGCTGTGTCACGCCATGGGCGGCCATCCATTCGACCGATTGGCGCCAGCGCACCGCGCCGGTCACCTGTTCGACCAGGCACTGGCGGATTTGCGCCGGATCCTCCAACGGTTCGGCCAGGACATTGACGACAATCGGCACGACCGGCTTTTCAATATCTATGGCGGCCAGCGCGTCGGCCATGACTTCGGCGGCTGGCGCCATCAGCGCGCAATGAAACGGCGCGCTGACGGGCAATGGCAGCGCCCGCCTGGCGCCGCGCGCCTTGGCAATGTCGATCGCCCGTTCCACCGCCGCCCTGGTGCCAGAGACGACGACCTGGCCAGGCGCATTGTCGTTTGCGGCAGCGCACACATCGCCCTGCCCGGCGCTTTCGGCAATCTCGCGCACAACATCGATCTCCAGCCCCAATATGGCCGCCATGGCGCCCTCGCCGACCGGAACCGCCTCCTGCATGGCATCGCCGCGGAGGCGCAACAATCTGGCGGTGTCGGCGAGCGTCAGGGCGCCGGCCGCCGCCAGTGCGGAATATTCACCGAGCGAGTGACCGGCGACAACGACAGCATGGCTCGACACATGTATGCCGCGTGCCTCCAGCGCCCGCATAGCCGCCAGGGAGACCGCCATCAGCGCCGGCTGGGCATTGCGCGTCAGCGTCAGGTCGCTTTGCGGGCCGTCCCAGATCAGGCTCGACAGGTTTTCCCCAAGCGCCTCGTCGACGGCCTCGAAAACGGCTCTGGATTCGGGAAAAGCCTCGGCCAGCGCCTTGCCCATGCCGACGGTTTGGCTGCCCTGGCCGGGAAATACGAATGCGTTGGTCATTGCCGTGTTGCCGCTCCCTTAAGGGGGCGAGGAACCACGGCCGGGAAGGCCAAGTCAAGATCAGCGGCGGCACCGCTTGCGTTTTGGAAGAAAGCCCCTATAACGCCGGCTGACGACCGGCTTTGGCCGGAGGCTGAACGGAAAGCAGGCAGGTTTCAAAGTTTTGGAACCGTCATCTGCAGGGCAGCAAAAAGCCCGGTTTCCCGTGTCTCCGCTCTCGAAGGCAGTCAAGCCTTTCCGCGGCGCCGCCTGGGACAATCCCTGGCGATCCTGCCGATTGAGGCTTCGACGAGGCTCCGCGCCAGGCCGGTGTGATTTTGGAAAGGGAAATGGATGGCATTTTACGAACATGTCTTTTTGACCCGGCAGGACGTGTCGGGGCAGCGCGCCGATGAGCTGGTCGAGCAGTTCAAGGGCATCATCGAGGCCGGGGGCGGCTCCGTCGGCAAGACCGAATATTGGGGGTTGAAAACCCTGGCCTACCGGATCAACAAAAACCGGAAGGCGCATTTTTCCTTGATGAACCTGGACGCGCCGCACGAAGCGGTGGCCGAGATGGAGCGCCAGATGCGCATCAACGAGGACGTGCTGCGGTACATGACCGTGCGCGTGGATGAACTCGAAGAAGAACCCTCCGTCCAGATGCAGAAAAAAGAGCGCGACGACCGCCGTCGCAAGGAACGCGAGCGCCGCCGCGACGATGAGGTGAGATAGAGCGATGGTCGATATTGCACAATTGCCGACCCGGCGGCCGTTTCACCGCCGTCGGAAAACCTGCCCGTTCTCCAGCGATAATTCGCCCAAGATCGACTACAAGGACGTTAAGCTTCTGGAACGGTACATCTCCGAACGCGGCAAGATCGTGCCGTCCCGGATCACCGCGGTTTCCGCCAAAAGGCAGCGCGAACTGGCGCGGGCAATCAAGCGGGCGCGGTTTTTGGGCCTGCTGCCATACGTTCTGAAATAGCCCGAAGAATTTGCCCGCAAAGGGGCACCAGCTGGGGTAAAGCGTCACGCGCCACCCCTAACCGGGGGCACGACAGGCCGCCGGGACAGCCAAGGAGACCAACATGGAAATCATTCTTCTGGAGCGCATCGCCAAACTTGGCCAGATGGGCGACGTGGTGCGGGTGCGCAATGGATTTGCCCGCAATTTCCTGCTTCCCGCCGGCAAGGCCCTGCGCGCCTCCAAGGCCAACAAGGCGCGGTTCGAAACCGAAAAGGTGCATCTTGAGGCGCGCAATCTGGAAGCGCGCGCGGAAGCGGAAGGCGTTGCGGAAAAGCTCGCCGGCCAGACCTTCGTTATCATCCGTTCCGCTGGCGAAACCGGCCAGCTTTACGGATCGGCGGCGGCCCGCGATATCGTGGAAGTGGCCGAAGCCGGTGGTTTTTCGGTAGCTCGCCGGCAGGTGCGGCTCGACCGGCCGATCAAGACCATCGGCCTGCACGACGTCCAGATCGACCTGCATCCGGAAGTGAGCGTGTCGGTCACCCTCAACGTTGCGCGCTCAGAAGACGAGGCGAAACGCCAGGCCCGCGGCGAAGACCTGACACGCCGGGATTTCTATGACGAGCCGGAAGTGGAAGAGGCGGCGGAAGAGGCGCCGGATCTGGCGGAAGTCTTTGAAAATCCGGAAGACGCCGAGCACGCCGGAGAAACAGCCGAAGCCAGCGAAGATGGCGCCCAGGAGGATGGGACCAGCGATGCCGGTTCTGGCGAGGATGGCGCCAGCGAGGGCGGTACAGAGGATAAAACGACGGCCTGAGAAAAGTCGTTTGCGACAATTTATCAGGCGCGTCACGCTGGGGTGCCCTTTTTCGTGCCGTACAGCCGGCGAATTGGTCGCAAATCCACCACGCAAATGTCGCTTATGAGCGAGATTCTGGCGATTGTCCCCGTGACAGTCGCCAGCACTGTCATTAAGCTTCGCTATGAACCGTGATGACACGGTCTTAGTGTTTAGGGAGAATATTCGATGACGTTAAGAAATTCACGATTGACTCGCCGTGGCATGTTCGCGCTTGTCGGCGCGGCTTTTGCTCTCGGGCTTGCCGGCCAGCCAACGATTGCCGCCGATATCGATAAAATTCACTTTCTAATCCCCGGTGGCGCCGGTGGCGGCTGGGACGGCACGGCGCGCGGCACCGGCGAAGCGCTGACCAAGGCGGGCATCGTGGGCACGGCGACCTACGAGAATATGTCCGGCGGTGGTGGCGGCAAGGCCATCGGCTATTTGATCGAAAATGCCGCCTCGAATGAAGGCACCCTGATGGTGAACTCGACGCCGATCGTCATCCGTTCGCTGGTTGGGCGCTTTCCCCATAACTTTCGCGATCTGACCATGATTGCCGGAACGATCGGCGATTATGCGGCCTTCGTGGTCAAAAAGGACAGCCCGATCAACTCGTTCAAGGATCTGGTAAAGGCCTATGAGGCGGATCCGAAAAATGTCGCCATCGGCGGCGGCTCGGTTCCGGGCGGCATGGATCACCTGGTTGTCGCCATGGCCATGCAGGCCGCCGGACAGGATCCGACCAAGGTTAAGTACATCCCCTACGATGCCGGCGGCAAAGCCATGGCTGCCCTTCTGTCGGGCGAGATCAAAGCACTTTCCACCGGCTTCTCCGAGGCCGTTGGCATGGACAAAGCCGGCGAAGTCAAGATCATCGGCGTCACCTCGGCCGAACGGGTCGATGCCGCTCCTAATGCGCCGACCCTAAAGGAGCAGGGTTACGACGTCGAGTTCGTCAACTGGCGCGGGTTCTTCGCGGCGCCGGGTCTACCGGAGGCCAAGGCGACGGCCTACCGCGACGCCATCGCCAAAATGTACAGCACGCCGGAATGGGAAGCGGTTCGTGCAAGAAACGGCTGGGTTAACATCCACAACCCGGGCGACAAGTTCACGGCTTTCCTGGTGAGTCAGGAAGAGGTCATCAAGGACCTGATGATAAAGTTGGGCTTCCTAAAGTAATTTCCCTGACCTAACTTCGTGCCGGAGCGCAGATCTGCGCTCCGGCATCATTTCCGGCACAACCCAATAGCCAGGGAGATCAGCGTCATGGCGCTGGATAAATCTATTGCGGTGCTGTTCCTGGTGATTGCGATTATCTACGGATACGCCTCCTACACATATCCGCTTCTGCCCTTCGAGCTGAACATGGTGTTCCTTCCCAATACCATGCCGATGGTTCTGAGCGTCCTCGGGATCCTTCTCTCCCTCATTATCATCCTGACTCCCACGAAGACCGTGGATGCCGGCGAAGACACCCTAGGCGACTTCGATATCCCGCGGTTGCGCGACCACAAGACGGGGCAGGCCTTAGGCCTGATCGCCGCCATGGTGTTTTACGCGTTGGCATTGCGTCCGGTCGGCTTCCTCGCGGCCACCACGCTGTTCCTGTTTGGAACCGGGTGGATCCTAGGAGAACGGAAACCGCATATCATGATCCCATCCGCTTTGATTGGGGCAGGGTTCATTTGGTATCTGGTGCAGGAAGCCCTGGGGATTTTCCTCCGGCCGCTCCCCTGGTTCATGTCGTAAGGGGGAATCGCGATGCTTGAAGGCATCATGCTCGGCCTGGAGACGGCCCTTACCCCGCAGAATCTTCTGCTCGTAGTCGCGGGCTGCCTGATCGGTACGATCATCGGCATGCTGCCGGGGTTGGGGCCGATGGCGATCATCGCAATCATGATCCCGGTCGCCATCAATATCGGCGACCCTGCCGCCGCTCTGATTTTGCTCGCCGGTGTTTATTACGGCGCCATCTTCGGCGGATCTACGTCGTCGATCCTGATCAACGCACCGGGTGTCGCCGGCACCGTCGCCACTGCGTTCGATGGCTATCCCATGGCACGGCAGGGCAAAGCGGGCAAGGCCCTGACCATTGCCGCCATCTCCTCCTTCGCGGGCGGGACCGTCGGCGTGATTTTGCTTATGGGCTTTGCGCCGGCCTTGGCGTCCGTGGCGTTGCTGTTCCATTCGGCCGAGTATTTCGCCATGATGGTGGTCGGCCTCTCCGCCATCGCTGCCTTTGCCGGAACCGGTAAGGTCGTCAAGGCCCTGATGATGACGGTGATCGGCCTGATGCTCGCCACCGTTGGGGAATCGGCGCTGTTCAACGCACCGCGCTTCACCATGGGGCTGCTGGATCTGCAGTCGGGGTTCAGTTTCGTTACACTGGCCATGGCCTTGTTCGCCCTGCCGGAGGCTCTCTATCTGGTGCTCGATCCCAAGCGTGGCGCCGCGATGGGCGGCGGCGAGGCCATCAAGAACTTACGCATCACCCGTGATGAGCTGAGACAGATCATGCCCGTAATCGGCCGCCAGTCGATTCAGGGATTTCTGATCGGTGTCATGCCCGGCGCTGGCGCAACCATCGCCTCGTTCCTTGGCTACGCGGTCGAGCGTAATATTGCCAAGGGCGCCGACCAGGACGAATTCGGCAAGGGGTCGATCAAGGGCCTCGCCGCCCCCGAGACCGCCAACAACGCGGCTTGCACGGGCTCCTTCGTGCCGCTGCTGACCTTGGGCATCCCCGGATCGGGCACGACGGCAATCCTTCTGGGCGCCTTGATCGCCCTGAACGTTCAACCTGGCCCCCGGCTGATGATTGACAACCCGTCCGTCTTCTGGGCGGTGATCATTTCCATGTATATCGGCAACGTGGTCCTGCTGATCCTCAATCTGCCGCTGATCCCCTATATCGCCAAGGTGCTGACGATCCCGCGCAACTACCTGATTCCCTTCATACTGTTTTTCACCATGATCGGTGCCTACATCGGTCAGAACAACGCGACGGAATTGCTGATCCTCGTTGGTCTGGGTGTCTGCGCGACGATCCTGCGTTTCGCCGACTATCCACTGCCCCCACTGCTGATCGGCTTCATCCTCGGCGGGATGATGGAGGATAATTTTGCCCGCGCGGTGAACCTGACGGATGGCGTGGCTTTCATGTATCAGCGCCCGATGACCCTGGCTCTACTGGTCTTCGGCATGTTGCTGATCTTCATGCCTGCTTATCGCCGCCGCCGCGCCCTGGCCTTGCAGAAGGGCGTCGCCCAAGGGGATTGAACCCCGAGCGCCGCATACACATTGGAAAACGGTGGTGAAGCGTGCGTGAGCGGCAGATGTTCCATGTCGGCCTGCCCTTGCCCTGGGGAGCATGGGCGGCCTGCTGTTCCACTACCTCAATTTTCGCTCATTCCCTATATCGCCCGAATTCTGGCGCTGCCGCAGACGGTGCTCGTCCCGATGATCCTGTTTTTCTCGCTGATCGGCGTTTATTTCGTTTCCTTCAACACCTTCGACATCCACCTGATGGTGATATTCGCCGTCGCGGCAATCGGCCTCAGGCTGCTCGATTTTCCAATGGCGCCGATGCTGCTCGGCTTCATTCTCGGTGGCATGATGGAGGAAAATCTGCGCCGGGCGCTGATCATTTCCGACGATTCCTGGGCATTTACATGGGAACGGCCGCTGACCTTTTCCATTCTGCTGATCGCCGCCGCAATCCTTATCGTCCCGATGATCGCGCCGGTGATCGGCCGGATCCTGGCGCGCCGCCGTGAGGCGGCCGGCGATGGCGGCTGAAGGCGATTCTTGCCGCCGGTGAGGTCAATTGATCATCGTCAAGGCCTGGCGACATTTTTTCTGCACTTGCCTGTATCTCGGTGGATAATACGGGAAACGGAACATGAGTCGCTGCAAAGGCTGCAACGGCTGGTATCACTGGCGCAGCCCAAGTCGGACTGCCCACAAACCGCGGCGTCAAAAAGACACTAACAAACCAAAAGAACCGACCGACCGATGACTTTCGCCGAACAGCTGCACGACACCGACGCGGACGAATTTCGCCAGAGCCCGCACAATGTCGAAGTCGAACAGGCACTGCTCGGCGCGATCCTGATCAACAACGAGGCGTTCTACCGGGTTTCCGATTTCCTGGAACCGGTGCATTTCTTCGATCCCCTGCACCGGGATATTTATAAAAAATGCACCCAGCTCATCCGCATGGGCAAGATCGCCGATCCGCGCACAATCAAGAGTTTTCTGGAAGAAAAGCAGATGATCGGCGAGATCACCGTCGCCGAATATCTGGCGCGGCTCGCCTTTGAGGCGGCGACGATCATCAATGCGGAGGATTACGGCCGCACAATCTATGATCTGGCCATCCGCCGCTCGCTGGTCACCATCGGCGAGGACATGGTCAATATCGCCTATGACGCGCCGGTCGATATGGGGCCGCGGGCGCAGATCGAGGACGCCGAAAGGCGGCTTTACGAACTCGCCGAAGCCGGCCAGTTCAATGCCGGATTCCAGGGCTTCAACGAAGCGCTGAAAACGGCGATTGACATGGCTTCGGCGGCCTTTCAGCGCACCGGACATCTGTCGGGCCTGGCTACCGGGCTCGCCGACATGGACCGGCTGTTGGGCGGTTTGCAATCCTCCGACCTGATCATCATCGCGGCGCGGCCAGGCATGGGCAAAACGGCGCTGGCGACCAATATCGCCTACAACATCGCCAAGGCCTGGCGCGGCGAACAACAAGCCGACGGCATCATCAAGACGGTCGATGGCGGCATTGTCGGCTTCTTTTCCCTGGAAATGTCGTGCGAACAGCTCGCCACCCGCATCATTTCCGAACAGGCCGCCGTGTCCTCCTCGGAAATCCGCCGCGGCGCCATCCACGAAGACCAGTTCGACCGGATTGTCGAAGCGGCGCAGGAAATGCAGCGCATCCCGCTGTGGATCGACCAGACCGGCGGCATCACCATCGCCCAGCTTGCCGCCCGCGCCCGGCGTTTAAAGCGCCAGCGCGGCCTTGACCTGCTGATCGTCGATTATATCCAGTTGATTCAAGGATCGACCCGGCGCTCGTCGGAAAACCGGGTGCAGGAAATCACCGAAATCACCACCAAACTCAAGGCCTTGGCGAAAGAACTGAATGTTCCGATTCTGGCCCTGTCACAGCTCTCCCGGCAGGTGGAATCGCGCGAGGACAAACACCCGCAACTGTCCGATCTGCGGGAATCGGGCTCCATCGAGCAGGATGCCGACGTGGTGCTGTTCATCTATCGCGAGGAATATTATCTGAAGAACCGCAAGCCCAAGGAAGGTACCGACGAATTTTTCAAATGGCAGGCCGAGATGGGTGAGGCTCTCGGTCGCGCCGAGCTTATTATCGGCAAGCAGCGGCATGGCCCGACCGGCACGATCGAACTGCAATTCGACGCGGAGGTAACGCGTTTCTCCTCGCTCGCCCGCGACGAACGCCTACCGGAGCGCTACGATTGACCATTCCCGCCAGAACGGAAGACCGCGGCCTCTTCCTGGCGGTCGATCTTGCGGCGCTGGCGCGCAATTACCGGAGGCTCTGCACGCAATTTACCGGCCGTGAAGTCGCCGCCGTGGTCAAGGCGGACGCATATGGCACGGGGTTGGAAACAGTCCTGCCTGTGCTTGCCGCGACCGGATGCCGGACCTATTTCGTGGCGCTGCCCGCTGAAGGGGTCAAGGCACGTCAAGCGCTGCGGGCCGCCGGGTTCAGGGACGACGAGGCGCAAATCCACGTCCTTGACGGATTTTTTGCCGGCGCAAGCGAACTGTACCGTTCCTTCGCGCTGCGGCCGGTGCTCGGCGATTGCGACGAAATCGCCCGCTGGATCGCCTGGCGGAAACACGAAAAGGCGACGCTTCACATCGATACCGGCATGAACCGGCTCGGAATACGCTGGGACCGGATCGGCGATGTCATCGCGGCATCTACAATCAAAGATGCCGGCATCGATCTGGTGATGAGCCATTTCGCCTGCGCCGACACGCCGGATCATCCGCTCAATGACACACAGATCAACCGTTTTGCCGCGGTCAGGGCGGCCTTTCCCGGTACCGCCGGCTCGTTGTGCAATTCCGCCGGTATTTTTCTTGGCCATGAAGCCCATCACGATCTCGCCCGGCCCGGGATCGCGCTTTATGGCGGCGCCTCCCACCCGGACGCCGAAGTGGAACCGGTGGTAACGGCGCAGGCTCGCATCCTCGCCGTGCGGCAGGTCAAGGCCGGCGAAACAATCGGCTATGGCGGCGCCTGGACGGCGCGGCGCGAGACCATTCTTGCCATCCTGGCCGCCGGCTATGCCGACGGTTATTTGCGGGCGGCGGGATCGGCCGATGGGCAGAACGGCGGAAAAACTGACGCCAAAGTGTGGATCGCCGGGCATGGCGCTGCGATTGTCGGACGGGTGTCGATGGACCTGATCGCCGCCGACATTACCGATATCCCCGCCGCAGCGCTTGCCGCGGAAGGCCGTGATCTGCGGGCGGAGCTGTTCGGGCCGAATATTGATATCGACCAGGTCGCCAAGGCCGCCGGCACGATCGCTTATGAGCTGCTCACCAATCTATCGCGCCGCGCCGCCCGGCGCATAATCGGCGAAGGGCAAAAAATCTGATGGCAAAGGCCCGCGCCCAATATGTCTGCGCCGCCTGTGGCGCCGTTAGCGCCAAATGGCAGGGCCGCTGCGAGGCGTGCGGGGAATGGAACACGCTGTCCGAGGAAGCCGCAACCGTCCCGGCGGGCCTGCGCACCAGCGGCGGTTCGCCCATCGCCCTTGCCCCGCTTGCCGGGAAAAGCAATGCCCTGCATCGCATCAAGACCGGCATTGCCGAATTCGACCGGGTTACCGGCGGCGGCTTCGTGCCAGGTTCGGCGCTGCTGGTCGGCGGCGATCCGGGTATCGGAAAATCAACGCTTTTGATCCAGGCCGCCGCGGCGCTGGCCCGCAACGGTCATGGCGTCGTCTATATTTCCGGCGAGGAATCCATCGACCAAATTCGGCTGCGCGCCGACCGACTCGGCCTCCTGGATGCAGCCGTCGAACTGGCCGCCGAGACACGAGTGGAGGACGTGCTGGCAACGCTCACCGCCGGGCCGCCTCGCGCCCTTGTCGTCATCGATTCCATCCAGACCCTGTGGACGGATCTGGCCGAAAGCGCACCGGGCACGGTCACCCAGGTGCGGCTGTCGACGCAGGCGATGGTCCGGTATGCCAAAAAATCGGGATCAAGCGTCGTGCTCGTCGGCCATGTCACCAAGGACGGCCAGATCGCCGGGCCGCGGGTGGTGGAGCACATGGTCGACACCGTGCTTTATTTCGAGGGCGATGCCGGCCACCAGTTCCGGCTGCTGCGTTCGGTCAAGAACCGCTTCGGACCGGCGGCGGAGATCGGCGTCTTCGAGATGACCGGCGCCGGCCTTAGGGAGGTGGCCAATCCCTCCACCCTTTTTATCGGCGAGCGCGATCATTCCAGCCCCGGCGCGGCGGTATTTGCCGGCATGGAGGGTTCGCGCCCCCTGCTCGTCGAAATCCAGGCGCTGGTCGCCGAATCGAGCCTGGCAACGCCGCGGCGCGCCGTTGTTGGCTGGGATCCGAACCGGCTGGCGATGATCCTTGCCGTGCTGGAGGCGCGCTGCGGGCTTCGATTCGGCCAGTTCGATGTTTATCTCAACGTCGCCGGCGGGTTGCGGTTGGCCGAACCGGCGGCGGATCTGGCCGTTGCGGCAGCCCTGATCTCCTCGCGAACCGGGGTTGCGACACCTGTTGAGACCGTCTATTTCGGCGAGGTGAGTCTGTCAGGGGCGGTCCGCCCGGTGGCACAAAGCGCGACGCGCCTTAAAGAGGCCAAAAAACTGGGATTTTCACACGCTTTCGTTGCCGATGCGGTCCTTGAGAACGCGCCCACGGCGTTGCGTCTTGAAAAAGTCGCAACGCTTACCGATCTGGTTGCGGAACTGGCGGCGCAGATGTCTGGTCAAATTTCCTGATCTGGGCGAAAAGGCAAAATGGGCGTTGAAACAGAAACGGGGCAGGCGCGCCCCGTGATCCCGCGTATTGAGACAAGAGACGACAACCGATGTCGATAACCATTCTCGACGGTATCCTGATCTTCGTAATGCTGGTCTCGGCCCTGTTGGCGATGATCCGCGGCTTCACCCGTGAGGTCTTTTCCATCGCTTCATGGGTGGCCGCTGCGCTGGTCACTTACTTGTACTGGGAAGACGCGCTGCCCTTCGTCCAGGAGTATATTGCCGATAAAAACCTTTCCCTCGGCGCCACCGTCACCGGGCTTTTTTTCATCACGCTGATCGTCGTCTCGCTGATCACCATGCGGATATCCGACTTCATCCTGGATTCACGTGCCGGACCGCTCGACCGCACGCTCGGCTTCATTTTCGGCGCGGTGCGCGGCCTGTTGCTCGTCGTCATCGCCGTGCTTTTCCTCAATTTCTTCATCGCCACGGACCGCCAGCCGGTGTGGATCGCCGATGCCAAATCCAAGCCGTGGCTGGATTCGATCGGTTCGGACATTTTGAACCGCCTGCCGGAGGATCCGGAGGCGGAGATCATGGAACGCTTCCGCAGCGATGATGGCGAGCGGCAGGCGCCGCCGCAGACCGAAGGCAAGGCGGAAAGCAATCCGCAGGGCGGCACGTATGCGCAAGAAGATCAGAACGCGCTGGCCCGGCAACTGCAATCGACCAATCAATAGGGCCTTTCAATGCATATCCTGCCTGGCCATCCGTTCAACGCTCTTTCCGATGATGAGATTGCGGGCGACAAATTCCACGACGAATGCGGCGTATTCGGCATTTTCGACCATCCCGATGCCGGCGTATTGACGACGCTCGGCCTGCATGCCCTGCAGCATCGCGGCCAGGAAGCGGCCGGCATCGTCACCCATGACGGAAAGCAGTTTCACAGCGAGCGCCATATCGGCCTGGTCGGCGACAATTTCACCAAGCCGGCGGTGGTCGCCCGGCTGAAGGGGCGGCGGGCGATCGGTCACAATCGCTATTCGACTACCGGCGCGCCGGTGCTGCGCAATGTCCAGCCGCTGTTCGCCGAATTCGCCGGCGGCGGCTTCGCCATGGCCCATAACGGCAACATCACCAATGCCCGCACCCTGCAACGCATGCTGCAAAGGCGCGGCTCGATCTTCCAGTCAACGTCCGACACCGAAGCGATCATCCATCTGATCGCCACCAGCCAAGGAACGTCGCTGATCGACCGGTTCATCGACGCGCTTTGCCAGGTGGAAGGCGCCTATTCGCTGGTCGCTTTGTCGGAAAAGAAACTGATCGGCTGCCGCGACCCGCTCGGCGTGCGGCCGCTGGTGCTCGGCGATCTGGACGGCGCGCCGGTTCTGGCGTCCGAGACCTGCGCTCTCGATATCATCGGCGCGCGCTTTTCGCGCGAGGTGGAACCCGGCGAGATGGTCGTCATCACCGAAGCCGGCCTTGAATCGCTGAAACCGTTCGGCCCGCAGCGCTCGCGCTTCTGCATTTTCGAACATGTCTATTTCTCCCGGCCGGATTCGGTTCTTGCCGGCACTTCCATCTATGAGGTGCGCAAGCGGATCGGTGCGGAACTGGCCGGCGAGGCGCCGGTGGAGGCAGATCTGGTCGTGCCGGTGCCCGATTCCGGCACGCCGGCGGCGATCGGCTTTGCCGAAGCCTCGGGCATCCCCTTCGATCTCGGCATCATCCGCAATCATTATGTCGGGCGCACCTTCATCGAACCGACTGACGCCATTCGCCATATGGGCGTGAAGCTGAAACACAACGCCAATTCGGCGATCCTGAAGGGCAAGCGGGTCATCCTGGTCGATGATTCCATCGTCCGCGGCACGACATGTGTGAAGATCGTGCAGATGATGCGCGATGCCGGCGCCCTGGAAATCCATATGCGCATCGCCAGCCCGCCAACGACCAATCCGTGCTTTTACGGCGTCGATACGCCGGAAAAATCGAAGCTGCTCGCCTCGCGCATGTCGATTGAGGAAATGGTCGATTTTATCCGCGTCGACAGCCTGGCTTATTTAACGATCGACGGGCTTTACCGCGCGCTCGGCGAGGCCCGCCGCAATTCGGACGCCCCGCAATATTGCGATGCCTGTTTCACTGGTGACTATCCAACCGCGCTGACCGATAAAGACGGCGCCGGCGAGGTACGACAGCTCAGCCTCCTGTCAGATACCGCATGAGCGGTAATCCCGGCGCAAGCGCCACGCCGAGCCCTTCGAGGGGGAAGCTGGAGGGGCGCATTGCGCTGATCACCGGCGCCTCACGCGGCATCGGCTACCACGCCGCCAAGGCTTTCGCGGCAGCCGGCGCCCATGTCATCGCGCTCGCCCGCACCACCGGCGGGCTGGAGGAACTGGACGACGAAATCACCGCGGCCGGCGGCAGCGCCACTCTGGTGCCGCTCGATCTCACCGATTATGCCGGCATCGACCGGCTCGGCGGCACGATCCACGAGCGCTGGGGCAAGCTCGACATCTTCTTCGCCAATGCCGGAATTCTCGGCTCCCTTTCGCCGCTCGGCCATGTGACGCCAAAGGAATGGGATCAGGTGATCGCCGTCAATGTCACCGCCAATTGGCGGCTGATCCGCTCGCTCGACCCGCTGCTGCGGCAATCCGATGCTGGCCGGGTGATCGTCATGTCGGCCGGCACAGCGCATACTTGCCGGCCATTCTGGGGGCCTTATTCGGTCTCCAAGGCGGCGCTGGAGGCGCTGGCGCGGACCTATGCGGGGGAAACAAAAAAGACGCCGATCCGCGTCGTCCTCGTCAATCCCGGCCCGATGCGCACCGCCATGCGCGCCACGGCGATGCCCGGTGAAGACCCGGAAAGCCTGGCGCATCCGGGGGAACTGGCGCCACATCTGATCGAAATGGCCTCCCCGGATTTTGACAGGACAGGCGTTCTTTTCGATTTTCCTTCGAAAAAATTTCTGGACTTCCAAAACCCGGGGTGAACGGCCGAAAATCGGCGCGCGAATCCCTGATAATCGACACAATCGGCAGGTCCGATCCAGGCGGTCCCGGCATCGTTACTTGCGACATTTGTGATCGTTAGTTAGCCTTGCCTCGTGGACAGGTCAAAAAAAACCGACCGACAGTCAAAGCTGCCGGGTTGGTAGATTTCCACATGCGGGAGGAAGTAGTATGGAAAGAAATAAGGCCAGTGACTTCGATCAGGGCCTGCTGGATTTGTACGACGGCTTTGCGCATGGTCTGATCAACCGCAGGGAATTCCTGGAAAGGGCTGCGAAATATGCCGTGGGCGGCGTTACCGCGGCGGCTTTGCTGGAAACCCTGTCGCCGCAATATGCCCTTGCCAATCAGGTCGATCCGGGCGATCCCGCAATCAAGGCGGAAACCATCGAAGTTTCCTCGCCGAACGGGCACGGCACGACCAAAGCGTATCTGGTCAAACCCGCCAAGGCGGAGGGCAAAGTGCCGGGCGTCGTGGTCGTGCACGAAAATCGCGGCCTCAACCCTTACATCGAGGACGTGGCGCGCCGCGTTGCCATTGCCGGCTTCATGGCGCTGGCGCCGGACGGTCTGACGCCGCTGGGCGGTTATCCGGGCACTGATGAGGAAGGCAAGGCGATGCAGCGCAAGCTCGACCGCGGCAAGCTGCTCGAAGATTTCTTCTCCGCGTTTGAGACCCTTAAAAGCCACAAGGATTCTACCGGCAAGGTCGGCGTCGTCGGTTTCTGCTATGGCGGAGGCGTCTCCAACGCCATGGCGGTGCGTTTTGCGGACCTGGCGGCGGCGGTGCCGTTTTACGGCCGGCAGCCAAAAGCAGAAGATGTCGCCAAAATCCGGGCGCCGTTATTGCTGCATTACGCCGGGCTCGACAGCCGCATCAATGCCGGCTGGCCGGATTACGAAGCGGCCCTGAAGGCCAACAGCAAGAACTACACGGCCCATATCTATCCAGACGTCAATCACGGGTTCCACAATGACACCACGCCGCGCTACGACGAGGCAGCAGCCGAACTTGCCTGGGAGCGAACAATCGCGTTTTTCAACGAGAACCTGACCTGACCGCCTCCGTTCCCGGTCCAATTGCCAAAAAAACCGGCGCCCTGCCGCCACGGCGGTGGGGCGCTATTCCTTGCGCCCTCAGATGATTTCGTCGGAACGGTCGTCGATTTCGCCGTAGCGGCGCATGATCGCCGGCCGCGTGCCCTCATAAACCTTGTCAAGATTGGCGGCGATCTTGGCGTTCTCACGCTCAAAAAGGCTGTTTCCGTCCAAGTCGCTTTCGACAATGAACGGGCCGAAATTCTCCACCTCCAGCACCCATATGGCCTGGGCGACGCCGAGTTCGTCCTTCCACAAGACGTCGCGGACGCGTTTGACGCCACGGCCGAGCAGCGCGCCCGTCCCATAGCCGACCGTGACCAGGTAGAGGGCACCGTTGGGAACGAAAATGCGCTTGTAGTCCTCGGCCCTCATGCCGCCCTTGCCGATGATGATTTTAGCGCCGGAGAGTTCGAACCAGCGCGCCATCCATTTGGAGAACCGGAATGAGGCGGTCGCCGTCACCGCGGCCAGGTTGAACGTCCCGTCATCGTTGATACTGGCGGCCGGCGAACAATGGAAATTCACATGGCTCAGCGCCTGCAGATCGACGGGCAGCGGCTCGCCCTCCTCCACGGCGCGCCGATAGACGCCTTCGCGGCCGGTATAAACGACGCCGTCAAGATAGACGATGTTGCCGATCTCCAGCGCCGCCAGCTCTTGGCGCGTCGGTTTGGTGCCTAAGCGACAACTTTTGAGTTTTCCGGCGCGCTCTGCCATTCCACGCTCTCCCTGCGCATATAGGGTGTGAACCATTGCGGATCGGTGCGGTATTCGACCTGCCCGCCGGCGCCAATGCGGGCCGTCGCCCGGCGCGAGGACAGGCAGAAGGCATGCACGCTTATCGGCATGCCGCCGGTGTGGCAATAGCCAACCTCGATGTGGCAATCGATCACCATCGATTTTCCGACAAAGCCCATTGCGCCCATGCCGATGGAATTGCCCAGTTCGATGAACTCTTCCTCAAGCGCGGCGATCTTTTCATCCGGGTTGCGGTCGCCGACAATGCGCAAACACGCGGCCTGTTTGCCGAGCGTCATGGAGACATCCTTGGAGCCGCCAAGACCAATGCCCATGATCGCCGGCTGGCAGGCGAGCCCGCGCTTGCCGAAGGCAACCAGCGTATCGAGATAGAAGCGCTTGATGCCGGAAATGCCATCGCCGGGAAACAGCATGCGATAATCGGTGCCGAAGAGGCCCCCTTTGTGGACGGCGGTGATATCGATCCAGTCGCCATCGGGCTCGAAACTGTATTCGATCTCCGGCGCGTTGATGCCGACATTGTTGTCGTGATCGGTGCGCCAGAGCGGGTGAACCCGGTTCGGCCGCAACGGCAGATCGTGCGTCGCCTTGGCTGTCGCCCGGCGTAGCGCCGCCTCCAGCGCCACCGGACCGCCCTCGATCCGCGCCTCGTTGCCGAATTTGACGAACCAGCGCGGCACGCCGGTATCGGCGCACATGGCGCGCCGGTCGGCCTTGGCCACCTCGTAGTTCTCCAGCATGGCCTGCAACACGAAGGACGACAGATCGCCGTCCTCGACGCTCGCCGCCTGCTTCAGGCCGCTCAGATAATCGTCGGGGATCTCGATGGCCGCCTTTTCCATCAGCACCAGCGCCGCCTCCTCCAGTCTGTCTATGGCGATCATGATGGTCTCCTACTCAGCCCCCGGTACGGCTTCAGTAATAAGGCTTTCCCCCGGCTTGACGATGGTGAAGGCGACCGGTTGCTGGGTCACCGAGATTTTATTCCCTGTCCGTCTTGCAAGGGTGAAGGCGGAGGCGTCAAGGTCGCCTTCCTCCCGGAAATCCTCGCGAAAATGGGCGCCACGCGAATTCTGACGCGAAAGGGCGGCGTGCGCAACAACTTCGCTGATGGTAATCAGGCTCTCCAGATTGAGCCAGTCGTGCCATGTCAGATTGAAGACCCGGTTGTCGTCGGCAAGTCCGGTCGCTGCAAGCTCCGACCGCAAGCCCGCCAGCGCGTCCAGCCCCTTTTGCAACCCGCCAGCGTCGCGCAGAATGCCGACATGGTCCCACATGACGTCAAGCAGACGGTCACGCAGGGAATTGAGGTCGCCCGGTTTTTCTCCAAACGGCCTTAACGCCCGTTCGATCCCCTCATCGATAGCGCCCTCGTCCGGATCGGCCAGCGCTGTTTGCGCGCCCACATGCCGGGCCATGGTGTCGCCGGCAATGCCGCCGAAGACCGTTGAATTGGCCACGCCATTGCCGCCGAGCCGGTT
>SMVA01166996.1_pt1 | contig 22709 bp, 25 predicted proteins | sample 2456451 | NCBI WGS metagenome assembly SMVA01 (sample SAMN11095933, study PRJNA526329) | marine sediment metagenome | biome: Marine sediment; feature: Surficial sediment; material: Deep marine sediment; isolation source: Hadal surficial sediment | place: Pacific Ocean | collected 2014-05 | depth... | reverse complement strand
TATTTAGGTTATAAGCAGAAATGTTTGATAGCCAAGAGTTATATGCACCACGTGGTGCATTTCCGACTTGATTGTTTTTATTCTTGGTCATGCCCTCAGTTTAGTCCAATTCAAGTGAGGCGGTAGGCGCACATTAACGCCTCAAACACCGGCGTGGTGAAGTTGGCGGCTTTTGTGCGTGTTTTTGCACAAAGGTGACAGCTTTGCTACGTCCGCGTGCTTTGACTTGTTATGTGTTCCTTCAGCGCAGCATGACATCTAATTGATCAACTGTTTCAGCCCAGTCAGCGTCTTCGTCTTTCATTTGTTTCAAAAAAGAGGATTGCGAGGCATTCCAGAAATCTGCTTTGTGTAACATTACATTATCTGGCAAGGGGCTGTTTTTACCAATGAAAGCATCAATTGCTTCGTTTGTATTTTCTAGTCCGAGTTGATCAAATAACGAGACCATAGAATGAATAAATATCTCCATTGTTCCCTCCTTTATAAGATTCCCGCAATTGGTAGAGCGAGCCAAACACATAACAGTTAATTAGAAGGCCAATGGCTTACTATCACAATGGCCTCCTATCTCGGATGTTGAGATGTGTCGAGGCCGCTTCGAATAAAGTTCGGTGCGGATATCCCGCTTTTATCGGTTTTCTGATGATATTGATTCGGTATGCTCCTCTCGGAATCAACTTTTCATTACTCCGATCATAATTGGATTCAAATAAAAATCAATGGCTTACCGCGCATTTGAAAAGATATAAGGCCTGAGATGGCTGAATTAGATTGTTGACGAATTTTCGGGTTATCCCGATACTGATCCTTATGCCAGTGATAGGGAGGTGCTCGTCGACTATATCCGACCCCGTATTCCAGCAATACCTGTCCGTTTTCTCGATCAGTTGCGCCAGCATATACGTGATGCCGGTCTTGCCTATCGGATAGAGCAAACATATCTGTATTGGGTGAAACGGTTCATCTATTTCCATGGGAAAAGGCATCCAAAGGATATGGACATGGGATATGTGGAGGTATTCCTTAGTCATTTGGCAAGTCGTCGTGACTGTTCCCCCAATACCCAACGAATCGCGCCGAATACCATAATCTACCTGTACAAACGCTTTATGGGTATCGATGTGGATAAGCTTCAGTTTACGCTCGCACGCGCGCAGAGGCGTTTACCTGTTGTGTACAGCCGCGACGAAATTGCAGCCATTCTGTCGCAATTACAAGGGGTTCATCGGCTTCTGGTTGAGTTGATGTACGGTACCGGACTGAGGAGCGCCGAGTTATTGTCGTTGTGGGTTAAGGACATCGATTTTGGCAGTATAATATTTATGTTCGTAACGGGAAAGGCAACAAAGATCGCACAACTATATTGCCTCAGCGCCTTATTGGCGCTCTTCAACGGCAGATAGAGCGTGTGAGAGTGATACATGAACAGGATGTCGAAGATGGCTACGGTGAGGTCTATGTGCCCGATGCGTTGGGCCGAAAATATCCCAGTGCTCAGCGAGAACTCGCCTGGCAATTAATGTTTCCGGCCAGCAAGATTGGGAAGGATCCCCGCGCCGGTATTTTGCGGAGGCACCACTTACATGCAACGGCACTGAGCAAGCATATTCGACGGGCTGTGCGAGCTGCAGGCATAAACAAGCCTGCCAGGTCCCATAACTTTCGCCATAGTTTTGCAACGCATTTGTTGGAATCCGGGTATGACCTGCGCACAATCCAGGAGCTATTGGGGCACTCAGATATAACCACTACGGAAATCTACACACACGTGTTGAATCGGGGCGGCAAGGGTGTACTAAGTCCGGCTGACAGCCTTGCATTGCGGCCGGGAGAAGTAGCGATTGATTAAGTTAAAACTTCCAGTACACTTTTCCTGAAAATCTCGATAAACAGATCGATTTCTTCATGGCTGATACACAGCGGTGGCGACATTACCATGTGGTCACCCACCGGGCGGCACATCAAGCCATTCTCGTAACAGCGCTGGTGAATTTTTGGGCCCAGTGATTTGGCGGGCAGGTCGCCGGAGTCAAAGCTGACAGCGCCCAGCATGCCATAGTTGCGTATATCGATAAGCTGGGGGAGGTCGCGCAGGCCGTGCAGGGCATCTTCCCAGTACTGGCCTTTTTCGCCACTGCCGCAGGTAAACAGGCCCTCATTTTCATAGATGTCCAGGGAGGCGAGCCCGGCGGCGGCGGCAACCGGTGTGCCGGCGTAAGTATTGCCGTGGAAAAACTCTGGCACTGTTGTGGGGGTATTGTCGAAAATACTCTGCTGGATGCTGTCTTTGACGAAAACACCACCCATGGGAACGGTGCCGCCATTCATACCCTTGGCGCAGGTCATCATGTCGGGAATCACGTCAAATTCTATCGCGGCGAAGGCGGAACCTGTGCGGCCAAAGCCGGTAATCACCTCGTCAAAAATCAACAGAATGTCATGTTCGTCACACAACTCGCGAACGCGCTCCAGATAGCCAGTGGGGGGCACCACGACGCCACCTGCCCCGGCGATAGGCTCGATGATGACGGCGCAGATGGACTGGGCACCACGCATTGCAATGATAGCTTCGAAAGCGTCGGCCATTTCCCGGGTGCCATGCTCCGGCGCGCCCCGGGTGAAGGCATTTCTTTTCATGTCCAGCATGCCGGGCAGCCAGTCTACCTGCTCCAGTACGGGGAAGCCCTGGCGGTTATTGGGCAGGCCCTGCATGGATGTACCACCGACATTCACGCCGTGGTAGCCCTGTTCCCGGGAGATAAACCGTGTTTTGCTGCCTTTGCCCCGAGTCTGTTGATACAGATGGGCAATTTTTAACGCGGTATCCACCGCTTCGGAGCCGGAGTTGGTGAAGAAGATGCGGTTGATACCCTCCGGGGTATGTTTCATCAGTCGTTCGGCAAACTGGAAGGCCGGTGGTGTACCAAACTGAAAAGGTGGCGCGAAATCAATCTGCATCAACTGGGCATGAACGGCGTCGGCTACCGATTTGCGCGCATGGCCGATATTGGCGCACCACAGGCCCGCAGTGATATCCAGCACTGACCTGTCGTCGTCGGTGTAGAGAAAACAGCCCTCGGCACGGGTGAACATGCGCGGACTTTCGGCAAAAGCCCGGTTGTTGGTGAAGGGCTGCCACCAGTTTTCGTAGTTCAGTTCTGTCATTTATGCAATCCTTGGATGTCTGTTGCAGTGCTTAGCGGTCCAGGCCGCCCATCAGTATGTATTTGATTTCCACGTAATCGTCTATGCCATACTTAGAGCCCTCGCGGCCAGATCCGGACTCCTTAACGCCTCCAAAGGGCGCCATCTCGTTGGAGATAATGCCCTCGTTGATGCCCACGATGCCGTATTCCAGTGCCTCGGCAACGCGCCACACACGACCAATGTCACGCGTGTAAAAATACGATGCCAGGCCAAACTCGGTGTCGTTGGCCATGGCGATTACTTCCTCTTCGGTAGAAAATTTGACCACGGGTGCCACTGGGCCGAATATTTCGTTGCGGAATACCGCCATGTCCGAGGTGACATTGGTGAGCACCGTGGGCTGGTAAAAACAACCGCCCAGGTCGTGTGGGTTGCCACCCAGAGCTACCTTGGCGCCGGCTTTTATGGATGCCTGTACCAGGCTGTCGACGTCTTTTACCGCCTTGGCATTGACCAGGGGGCCCACCACCACGTCGGCGTCAAAGCCATCGCCCACCTTCATTTCTGCCGCGGCTTTGACAAACTTCTCTACGAAGGCGTCGTAGATACTCTCTTGTACCAACAAGCGGTTGGAGCACACGCAGGTTTGCCCGGCGTTGCGATACTTGGAAACGATAGCGCCGGCTACCGCGGCGTCCAGGTCGGCGTCGTCAAACACGATGAAGGGCGCATTACCGCCAAGTTCCATGGAGGTTTTCTTCATGGTCTGGGCGCATTGTGCTTCCAGCATTTTACCCACCGGGGTGGAGCCGGTAAATGTCAATTTGCGCACGGTGGGGTTGGAGGTAATCTCCCCACCAATGGCCGATGACGCTCCGGCGATCACGTTGAGAACACCGGGGGGTACACCGGCGCGCTCCGCCAGTACCGCCATGGCAAAGGCAGACAAGGGGGTTTCGGATGCCGGTTTTATGACAATGCTGCAGCCAGCGGCCAGTGCCGGTGCCGCCTTGCGTGCAATCATGGCATTGGGAAAGTTCCACGGTGTAATGGCGGCCACCACACCCACCGGCTGTTTGATGCAGATGATGCGCTGGTCGGAGGAAGGGTGGGGGATGACATCGCCGTTGATGCGTTTTGCCTCCTCGCCAAACCACTCCATAAAGGCCGCGCCGTAGGCCACCTCGCCCCGTGACTCGGCCAGGGGTTTGCCCTGCTCGGCGGTCATGATAATGGCCAGGTCTTCCTGGTTCTCCATCATCAGGTCATACCACTTGCGTAAAATCCGGGAGCGGGATTTGGCGGGTAGGGCCTTCCAGCCTTTCATCGCTTCATCGGCGGCGGCGATGGCACGCGCCGTCTCTGCGGCGCCCAGTTTGGCAACTTCTATAATCAGCTCGCCGGTTGCAGGGTTGGTAACGGGAAATGTGTCGCCGCTGTCGGCATCTACCCACTGGCCGTTGATGTAGGCCTGATTTTTGAGCAAGCTGGGGTCGCTGAGAGAAATAGTCATTTTCGAACTCCATGTAGTTAACGTCAGACGAAGTATAGAAGAAGTTTACGGCTACGGGTATTTCTATGCGATACCTGTAACTAAGTCGTGCGCCGAGTTTTGCGAGTTAGCTTATATTTGCGCACCATGCCCCGCAGCTGATCGTAGCTCAACCCCAGAGCCTGCGCAGCACGTCGCTGATTATGCCCGTTTTGGGTGAGGGCTTCGCCCAGTAATCGTTTTTCCAGAGCCTCGATACGATCACTGAAGCCAAGTTCAATGGGCGCGCTGATCTCAGCTGCCCCGCTTATCATCTGGGTACTCGCTCGCTCGAGTGCGGGCGACTCTTTGACGGGCGCATGAGGGTAGGGCGACTGGAATGGGTCGAGAATAATTTCAGCAAGCGCGGAAGTGGGATCAGCCCATCGATACAGTGATCTCTCCACGGTATTTTTCAACTCTCTGACATTGCCCGGCCAATCGTATTGATTGAGCGTTTCCAGTGCTTCGGCGGTAAACCCTGGAAATAATTCCCAGCCCAGCTCTGCGCTCATCAGCACGGCGAAATGCTGAGCCAGCTCCGCAATATCTTCCCGCCGTTGGGTAAGCGCGGGTAGGTGGATTACGTCGAAACTCAGCCTGTCCAGCAGGTCTTCGCGAAATTTGTGGCTGGCCGCCAGTTCGCGCAGATCGACATTGGTCGCGGTAATGATACGCACGTCAACATTCAGGGTTTTTTGCCCCCCAAGGCGCTCAAACTCACCGTACTCAATTAACCGCAACAGCTTTTCCTGTAAGCCGGTGGACATGGTCGCCAACTCATCCAGGAACAGCGTGCCACCATCGGCTCTTTCAAATCGGCCGTGATGGGTGCGGGTAGCGCCGGTAAAGGCCCCCGGCTCGTGGCCAAACAATTCCGATTCCAGTAATTGCTCGGAGATAGCGGCGCAGTTCACTTTCAAAAATGGCGCGTCCCAGCGCGGTGACAGGAAGTGTAGTCGCTGGGCGATGAGCTCCTTGCCTGTGCCCCTGTCGCCCAGAATGATGACAGGCCGGATAATGGGGGCGAGTTCAGATACACGGTCCAGTGCCAACGCTAACGCTACAGAATTCCCTATCATGCTCTCTTGTTGTCTATACATAGGTTAAATATACCTTATATAGTGGTTAATAAAACCCACTAAATGGCTAATATAACCATAGTTATAGCCATTGTGTGCCGGCATAAGGGCAATATCGTAAAATAAATAAGAAATTTCAATGGCTTAGGAGAATTGGCACGAAAACTGTATTAGTCATGATGAAAGCAAAGAAATGATTACACAGCAGCGAAACTAGGAAATAGCACAATGAAAACATTAGACGAACGATTCATGATTTATTCGGCGCTGGTAATTCTGTGCTGCACGTCCAGTGTTTTTTTTGGCGTGGCCGCAGGGTTTTGGAGTCTTGTTCAGATGACCGCCGTAATCGAATTTATGTACTGGATTGGGATACCAAGCAGTACTCGCAGCGAACAACTTTAGTCAGTGACGTAAAAGGAGAAACACCATGGGTATATTTTCCCGCATGACCGACATCATCAACTCAAACATCAGCGCCCTGTTGGACCAGGCGGAGGATCCGGAAAAAATGATTCGCCTGATTATCCAGGAAATGGAAGATACCCTGGTGGAGGTACGCAGTTCATCTGCCCGCGTTTTGGCCGACCGCAAAGCGGCCGCCAGGCGTCTGGACCAGGTTCGCGCCGAAGCTCAAAGTTGGGAGGACAAAGCCAAGTTGGCCATCGATAAAGGCCGCGAAGATCTGGCCCGTGCTGCTCTGCAGGAAAAGCGCGCCATAGAGGAAGAGCTTGTAGTGGTAGAGGGGGAGCTTACTGCCACCGACGAGCATATCGCCCAACTCAGCGATGAGGTCGCCCAGTTGCAGCAGAAATTGACCGATGCCAAGTCCAAGCAGAAGGCCCTGTTAATGCGCACCAAAACCGTAGAATCGCGCATAAAAGTGAAACGCCAGATGCACAGGGAAGCATTAGATACCGCATTCCAGCGTTTTGACCAGTTTGAACGCCGTATGGACAACCTGGAGAGTCAGCTGGAAGTTATGGACCTGGGGCGCGACGTACACCCGGATCTGGCTGCGGAGATTAACGCTCTGGAAGAGGACGACCGCATCAATGCCGAGCTGGCGCGCCTCAAGGCCGAAATGGGTGGCAGCGCTGGTTCCAGTGCGCACAGTGAGTCCAAGTAAGCCAGTTGGCTATTGGCTTCAATAATGGCAGCATGTCGTATCCAGTGACAGCTGCCCAAGGAACGAGTTAATGGAATTTTTTCAATTCATGTTTGTCCCGACTATTTTGTTCATGGTTGTTGTGGCGCCGATCTGGATTTCCATGCACTACCGCAGTGTTAACAAATCCTCGCGCAGCCTCAGCGAAGAAGATCGTGAATCCATTGAACACATGCTCGAGACTGTAGACAAACTGACCGACCGCATTGGGACGCTGGAATCCATACTGGATGCAGATCACCCACAATGGCGGCAGAAAATGGACCGCAGCCAGCGGGACGAGGAGTAAATTATGGGTAGAAGACGCCACAAACGCCGCAAAAATTACGCCAGTGAGTGCGCAGGTAATTGTCGCAGAATAACTTCCAGAAAAAGGTCCGGCTGGGGTATGAACCTCTATCGAAATACTCGCGAAGGCAAAATAGCCGGCGTGTGCGCGGGTCTGGCCGATCACTGGGATGTGGCCCACTGGGTTATTCGCCTGGTGTTTATCGGCGCATGCCTGTTTACCGGAATGCTGGCGATCTGGGCTTACCTGGGCGCGTGGTGTCTCATGGCGCCGCGCTCGTCACGCCGTACCGAGAGCGGTGACCGCCTCGATGATTACGATCGCTATAGCAATGAGGACGTTGAGATGGAGTACGATGAGCGCCGCCACGATTATCGTCCCAAGAAAGTTTTTCGCTACAGTGACAGCGGTAGCGTTCGCCTGAAACGTGCCAGGGAGCGCCTGGATGCCGCGCTGAAGCGTGTCGAGGGCATGGAGTCCTATGTAACCTCGCGCCAGTACAAGCTCAATAATGAGTTCTCGAAATTGTAGCGTGTAGGTTGCTACGCAAGTGAAGTAAATCACCTTTCCCACCAGTGTGCTGCTTAGCAGTAGGGGAGAGGTCCGTCCAAAAAAAAGCGAGCGATTGCCAGGGTGCAGTCAGTTGGCAGGACATCAGGGTAGGGATTAAGGGAATGACGGTAGGGCTTCACATTGCAGTTTCTCTGGAAATGCCCCATTGGTTAGAGCTGGCAGACATGGTGTCCGAGCAGCAGTGGTTGGCATTCAACCAATGGCTGAGCTTCGCTGCGTCGATTGGCCTGCACTAGGATGCAAGCGAAATCGACAAACCCCCAAGCCGGTGAACCGGGAACGGCGACGCACCGAGTGACTCGCTGGGGTTACGAACCCAGCAGCCCAGCGCGAAGCGCTCTCGCCTGCTCTTTGATAAGCGCGAGGTTATCGGGCCCCGTACGCAATAATAGTTTTTGTAAGTCGGTCAGGGCTTCCAGTTCTTCGTCGGCGAGTTGATAGATGGCCTCATTGCGCTCAACGGCAATAGGGTCATGTATTTCCGGTGTCGCCAATATGCGGTCCAGTGAGCGAATAAGGCTATTGTCGAAGTCTTGCTCGGGATACCCCAGTGCACCGTAGGCCTGTTCCAACAGCGGCCTGAATTGAACAAATGCAGCCACCAGCGTGTCGCTGTCCAGCTTGGCGATGGCACTGGCGTAGGCATCATAGCGGTGGTAGCCCGCCGGGTTCATGAATTCCTGGCCGTCACTACTGACGGTGCTGAACTTCTCTGTCGGGGCCTTTAGTGGCAGTGCTTTATACGGAAGAAGCCCGCGGCTCAAGCTGTCCACGGCGCTGGCACTGCGTTGAATCAGATTGTCCAGGGCGAATAGGGCGTTGAAAGTACTGCCATCGTCGGCAGAGGCGAGTTCCCGGTGCAGCGCCTGGTCGTTCTCGGCCGGGGTGAGTTCCACCGGGGCCGGCACTTGGGCAGTAACGGGCTGCGATTCAACCACCGCTGCTGGAATATCCGGCGCGGGGGGTAACTCCACTTTCGCCGGGGCAAGGGCCTCTATGACCGTGGGAGCTGCCGGTGCCGTGGGCTGGGGCTGCGGTGTTTCAGCCCGGTAAAAGTAAATAATAGCGGCGACAATAAGTACCACCGCGACAGACGGCCATAGATAGGGCCGTTGCCTGGTTTGGGGGCTGGACAAACGCTGGTCGGGTTCACTGTGCATGGCGCTACTCCCTGGTCGCACTGGGCGATTCGTCTTTCTACTATGCGGGGCCATCGACTCGTTTATTGACGAGCTGCTGCCACCTTAGCGCCTTCACAGGCCGCGTGCAAATCGAGTGCGCGGGTCACGCGCGATAGACATATCAGGTAACATGCGGGGAGTACCGGTTTCCAAATCGGCGGTTATCACTTACTTCTTCGGCCTGGAGCTCCATGTTCAAGCGCTTTTTCACTGTCACTATTGTCGTCCTCGTTGTTATGCTGGGCCTGTTTCAGATGCGCGTACAGCTGTTGACGGCCGGGTTTAACACGGCTCTGAGTAAAGCAGACATCCGTCTGTTACAGCTGGAGGGTCTGCAAATAGGCTGGAATGGAGTCGAAATCGAGCAGCTGGTGCTGGGCCTGGGTGAAGAGAATGCCCGCCAGACTCTATTGGGTGTGGAGTTGGCCTACAGCTTCGTCAATGTAAGTCTGGAGTCAGTTTCGGTGAGCCGTGCGCTGTTAACGCTTCCCCGGGACAGCGATGCCAGTGCAGACCCTCCCATGGTACTCAGTGAATTCCTTCGAGTACTGCTGGCGGCTCCGCTGCGCTCTGTTACCGTTGATAGCCTCGAAATAAAGGGCATTTCACTACCCACGATACAGCCACCGCTCGCCCTGGCAGCGCGCTGGCATGATGATGTTGTGGAGGTGACGGCCACCGATAGAGACGGAGAACTGCTTGTCAGTATAGACGGCTCAGCGGCAAATAGCCTTGCACTGACCGTCAGTGTCACTCGTGATCAGCAGCCGGTTCTACAACTGCACGCCAGTCTCAACAATACGGTAGGCCAGTCTAATATAGAAGGTGAGGGGCGATTATTCCTGCGATCTGCCCGGCCTTTATTGGCACAACTGATTGAGATTCCGCCGGCGCTGGCGACGGTCAGTGGCGAGGTCGTATTCCAGATGCAGGGGCGAGTGCACCGGGGTGTCGAGGCGCTGCAGCTCCAACTTATGCCCGAGACCAGTATGGCCCTGGGTGTGCACCAATCGGAGCCGGGTTTCGATGTGGCATTAGCCTACCCCCAAGGTGTGCTTGTGACCCTGGAAGCGGGAGCGGAGCAAACTTACGCCTTGTCGTTGGCCGCTCAAACCGTCAACTTCCAAATTGATGACAAGCCAACTGGCATACATAGCCAGGGCCAGTTTACCGATATTCAGTGTCAGTATGGCAGTGCGCTGGTCTGCCACAGCGCTCTGGCGTTAACGCTGGGTGCTTCCACCTTGCGCTTGCCGGGTCAGCCAGAGGTCATTGCAGAAAACTTGCAGCTACAGTGGTCCGCGCAGTTACTGCTGGAAAATGATGAGCTGGTGGTTACTCTGGCAGCGGGTGAATGGCTGCGTGTGGAGTCGCTGGTTCGGGCAGAAATTCACGCGAGTGATGTTGCGTTGGTTGCCAGCCGTGCGGGTACGCTGAGCTATGACTTCAGCACAGGTGCTGTTGCATTTGAGGCGCAGCAACTACAGCTGCGATTACCGCGGGTCACAATCCCGGAGTTCAGCCTGGCCACAGGCATAATCCTGCAGAATCTCAGCTTGAAGCACAGCCCGCAAGATGGTTTGTCCGGCGCTGTTCATCTGCAATCCGACGCCATAAACCTGCAGCGCCCCGATACCTGGTTGCCCGCTGTGGCCGTTGCCTGTGAACTTGTGCTGGAGGACAATAGGCTCGATGTTGTGGCACAGGTGAACAGCGATTCGGGCCAGGACTTGTTCGAGTTGACCGCAAATTACCAGTTGCAAAGTCAGCGTGGCAGTGCGCACCTACTGGCGCAGGACATCAGTTTTGACAACGATGGCAAGCGCCTGTCACAGGTTTTTTCCCACTGGCCCTTTGACTGGGATATTTACGACGGCCAGGTGTCGCTGGATGCGCGCGTGCAGTGGCAAGACGGCGGGGAAGCCACCGAGATTCAGGCGCAGTTTGAGCAAAGCCTGCGCGGCGTTGCCGGTGTTTATCAGAGTATTGGCTTTCTCGGTCTGGACAGTACTTTCTCGGGGCAATTTCTATCACCGGATAAGCTTCGCTCTACACAGCCCATTCAAGTATCGCTGAGCTCTTTGGATGTGGGTGTTCCCATCGAAAATATAACCGCCAGCTTTACTGTTGATACCGCCAACAGCCAACTGCATGTGGATGCATTGCAGGCCAACATGCTTGGCGGGCGAGTATGGATAGACGAGACGCTGTACCGGGCTGACCGGCCGCACAACCCGGTCTATATTGGCGTTGACGGCGTGCACCTGGACCAGATTCTGGCGCTGGCTGGCTATGATGCCGTGCAGGCCAGCGGCATCATTAGCGGCTTGCTACCACTGGACATCAATACGGCGGGCGTTACCATGAAGCGCGGCATGCTGGCGGCAAAAGCCCCCGGTGGGGTATTTCACTACCGTACAGAAATAGCGCCGGGCACCAACCCGGCAATGGTGCAGGTGCTGCAGGCCCTGGGCAATTACCAATACTCTGTTTTTCAGGTGGAGGCCGATTACCTGGAAAACGGTGACCTGGTGTTGGCCATGGTGTTGCGCGGCAGTAACCCCGATCTGCAACAGGGCAGGCCCATCCATCTCAACCTCAATGTTACGGACAATATACCCACCCTGTTGCGCAGCTTGCAGGCGGGCAGGGCAATTGCCGACACGGTGAGCAAAAAGTTGGGTGGCGGGGGCGCAGGGTCCGGCTGAACTTTTGTACGTCGAGGCATTCTAATGGTAGTCTGGACATACTTTACATACTTTCAAACCAGGGGTTGAGATGAGATGCTGAAAACCGGATTGCTAAGCCTGATGGTGCTTGCCACGCTGGTAGCTTGCACGCCCACCGTGCAGGTAGCCGTGCCCGATAAGCCCATTGAAATTAATTTGAACATCAAGATCGAGCACGAGATTCGGGTCAGGGTAGACAGGGACCTGGATGAGATTTTTGATGAAGACAGCGAACTTTTCTAGGAGGCGAATAATGAAACAACTCATAATAGGGCTCTGTCTGATGGTTTTCGGCAGTAACGCCGCTTTTGCCATTAGTCTGCACGAGGCCAAGGCCGCCGGCCTGGTGGGCGAGCGCAATGACGGTTATGTGGGCTATGTGGTGAGCCCGCCTGGCAGCGATGTAAAGGCCGTGGTCAAAGAGGTCAACAACAAGCGCAGAAGCAAGTTCAGCCAGTCCGCCAATAGTAATAATCTCAAAATAGAACAGGTGGCCAATCGTTTCTACCAGCGCGCGATGCAGGCCACTGATAAAGGCAACTACTATCAGGATGCCAGCGGCACCTGGGTGAAGAAATGACCGCACAGCCTGCTGTTGCCTCTATTTCACCGCCAGCTCCTTTACTGGCCCTCACAGAAATACATAGAGCGATTCTTGACGTCGTGTCCCTGCGCATAAGCTGCAGGGCGTTGGCCAGGGCTCCGCAGGGTGATGGTCATCCGGTTATGGTATTGCCCGGTTTTCTGGGCGATGACGGCTACAATACCGCCTTCAGGCGTTTTTTATCCAGGCGCAACTATGACGTGCACGGCTGGGGCCTGGGCAGAAACCTGGGCCCGCGCAATGGCGTGCTGGAGCGCATGGAAGCGCGTGTGCGGGATCTTTATGACCATTATGGCGGCCCGATCTCATTGGTGGGTCACAGCCTGGGCGGGTTGTATGCACGGGAGCTGGCCAGAAAAATGCCCCAGTGCGTGCGTCAGGTTATCTCCCTGGGCAGCCCCTTTGGCGAGGGGCGTCTGGAAGCTTCCTACCCCGGGAGGCTCTTTGCCGCACTCAATCCCATGGATGAACTGCCGCTGGACCAGAGTAAGTTGGCCACTGCGCCGCCGGTGCCGACCACGGCTGTCTACTCCCACGGTGACGGCATTGTAAATTGGCAGACCACGGTGCAACGCGATGGCCACGAGCAGACCCAGAATATTCGTGTGCGAGGCAGCCATTGCGCTATGACGCTAAACCCCACGGTGTGGTTTTTGGTGGCCGAGAGGCTGGCCCAGGCACAGGATGAGTGGCGGCCCTTCGAAAGCAAAAGCTGGAGCCATCTTTTTTATCCCGGGGCGAAGTAAAAGTGACGACCTCCACTCCGGAGTTTTAGCGGGGGCGACTACTACTTAGGCCGCTTTTAACGCCTGTGCGTGAAAGCCGATGTGGCTGCCGATGAAGCTGGCGATAAAAAAGTAGCTGTGGTCGTATCCGGCCTGACGGCGAATGGTGGCTCGATAGCCCGTATCTTCACAGACCTGTTCCAGTAGCTGTGTTTTTAACTGCTCTTCAAGGAAATCATCCGCCTCACCCTGATCGACCAGCATAGGCAATTGCCTGGCGCCGGCGGCAATTAATGCGCAGCTGTCGTGTTTGTTCCACTCCTCTAGAGAGTCACCCAGATAGTAGCCCAGGGCCTTTCGTCCCCAGGGGCACTGTGTGGGTGCGACAATCGGTGAAAATGCCGAAACAGACCGATACAGGTCGGGGTTGCGCAGGGCAATACTCAGGGCACCGTGGCCGCCCATGGAGTGGCCAAAAATCGAACAGCGTTCTGGCAGCACGGGGAAGTTTTCCGCAATAAGCTGGGGTAGTTCCAGCGTGATGTAATCGTACATCCGATAGTGGGTATTCCAGGGTGTCTGGGTGGCATTGAGATAAAACCCGGCACCCAGGCCAAAATCCCACGCTCCTTCGGGGTCGTCTGGCACGTCATCACCCCGGGGGCTGGTATCGGGTGTGACAATGGCCACACCGTATTCCGCTGCGTAGCGCTGCGCCCCTGCCTTCTGCACGAAATTTTCGTCGGTGCAGGTGAGCCCCGAAAGCCAGTACAGAACCGGCACCTTTTCTTGCGCGGCCTGGGGTGGAAGATAAAGTGAGAACGTCATGGCGCAAGATAGCGTTGCAGACTGGTGGGTGAAGCGCATTTGCCTGCCATCCCAACATCGGGTTTCCGTCAGTGTTTCCACAGCCACGCTTGCTCCCGTTTAGTAAATGACAACCGAGCGAATACTCTCGCCCGCGTGCATTAAGTCGAAGGCCGTGTTTATGTCCGACAAGGGCATGGTGTGCGTAATCAACTCGTCGATATTGATTTTGCCATCCATATACCAGTCGACGATTTTTGGCACATCGGTCCTGCCTCTGGCACCGCCGAAGGCAACACCGTGCCAGGAGCGCCCGGTAACCAATTGAAACGGGCGCGTTGATATTTCCTGGCCGGCGCCGGCCACGCCAATGATATAGGACTCGCCCCAGCCCTTGTGGCAGCACTCCAGGGCCTGGCGCATCACCTTCACATTGCCTATACACTCGAAGCTGTAGTCTGCGCCACCATTGGTTAAATCCATGATGGCGGAAACCACATCGGGTACTTCAGTGGGGTTGATGAAATGGGTCATACCAAAGCGTTTGCCCAGGGCTTCGCGCCTGGGGTTCAGGTCTACCCCTATGATCTTGTCAGCGCCCACCATACGGGCACCCTGCAGCACATTTAGCCCTATGCCTCCCAGGCCAAACACCACCACGTTGGCCCCGGGTTCGACTTTGGCGGTGAAAGCCACGGCGCCAACGCCGGTGGTTACGCCGCAACCGATGTAACAAATTTTGTCGAAGGGGGCGTCTTCGCGCACCTTGGCCAGGGCAATCTCCGGCAACACGGTGAAGTTGGAGAAGGTGGAGCAGCCCATGTAATGCAGAATGGGTTCGCCGTCCAGGGAGAAGCGACTGCTGCCGTCGGGCATCAGCCCCTGGCCCTGTGTCTCGCGTATCGATTGGCACAGGTTGGTTTTGGGATGCAGGCAAAAATCACACTCGCGACATTCCGGCGTATACAGCGGTATAACATGATCGCCAGGTTTTACCGAGCGCACATCGGCACCCACTTCCCGGACAATTCCCGCCCCCTCGTGACCCAGTATGGCCGGAAACGCACCCTCCGGATCATCGCCGGACAGGGTAAAGGCATCGGTGTGACAGACGCCGGTGGCCATGATCTCGACCAGTACCTCACCCGACTGGGGCCCCTGTAGATCCACCTCTGCGATTTCCAGAGGCTGGCCCGCGCCGAATGCGATAGCGGCCTTTGTTTTCATTTTGTTTCTCCGTGGCGGGGAATGACTTATGCTATAGGGAACTATAACTATCGCATAAACAACTGTCGATCTAAAAATAAGGAACAATGCAGGCACATGTTACATCGCATATGGTTGGGATTTTTTCTCGTCGCGTTTGCCAGTAGCCTGTACCAGTGGTTAGGTAATGGCGACGCCGAGGTTTTTCAGCGCATGGTAACAGCGCTGTTTGATATGGCGGGCCTGTCGGTGGAATTGGCCATTGGATTGATTGGGCTAATGGCATTCTGGCTGGGTATAGTGGCCGTGGGGGAGGCCAGCGGCCTGATCGACAAGCTGGCCAGAGCGCTGTCCCCTCTGTTCACCCGCCTGATGCCCGAGATACCTAAGGGGCACCCGGCAATTTCGTCGATGACGCTCAATCTCTCAGCCAATATCCTGGGCCTGGATAACGCGGCAACGCCTCTGGGCATCAAGGCAATGAAAGACCTGCAAACGCTCAACACCACGCCGGACGTTGCCAGCAATGCCCAAATACTATTCCTGGTGCTTAATACGTCCTCGGTCACCTTATTTCCGGTCACTATTTTGTTGTACCGGGCCCAAATGGGCGCGCCCGACCCCGCCTCAATATTCATTCCCATTCTGATCGCCACCAGTTGTTCTACCATCGTCGGTCTGTTGGTCACCGCCTGGGTTCAGCGTATCAAGCTGTGGGATACGCTGATCATGACTTGTATGCTGAGTGCTTTCGTGTTGATGCTGGCTTTCGTGGGCTGGTTGTCCACGCTCTCTGCCACCGAGTTGCAACGCCAGTCCAGTCTGGTTAGCAACCTTTCCATTATTGGGCTAATCTTGCTTTTTCTCACCGTTGCCCACAGAAAAAACGTCAACGTTTACGACACGTTTATCGAGGGCGCGAAGCAGGGTTTTGAGACGGCGATAAATATTATTCCCTATCTACTCGCTATGCTGGTTGCCATCGGTATGTTTCGCGCCAGTGGTGCGTTGGACGTGGTAATGGATGGCATGCGGGAGGGTGTGAGCTGGTTTGGCTGGGATACACGTTGGGTGGACACCATGCCGACGGCGCTGATGAAACCCCTGTCTGGCTCAGGAGCTCGTGCCATGATGATAGACACCATGAATACCTTTGGTGTCGACTCGTTCCAGGGGCGCCTGGCAGCAACCATGCAGGGCTCTACCGAAACCACATTCTACGTGTTGGCGGTCTATTTTGGCGCTGTGGGCATTCGCCACACACGTCATGCACTGGCCTGTGGCTTGTCGGCAGATATTGCCGGCATTAGTGCGGCAATTGCGGTAGCCTACTGGTTCTATGGCTAACACTGCAATAACGCGATGAATTCAGTGCTACAACATTCAACTCTGGCGACCTTTATTTTGCCTATTGCCCAGGCTCTGCGCGTTCAGGGCATAGACGCGATGGAGGTGATAGAGGGTGTGGGTATCGACCCGGCCGGTGTGATTAACCCGGACCGGCGTATTGCCGTAGAGCTTATGAATAATTTGCTACATCGCTGTGTAGACCTCACTGGCGACGAAGCTTTTGGACTGTCGGCTGCCCAATTGTTGCAGCCGCAGGTGTTGCATGGCCTGGGTCTTGCCTGGCTGGCCAGTGACACAGTGTATGACGGCCTGAAGAGAACGGTTCGCTTTAGCCAGTTAATGAGCACGGGCGCCATTATGTCGCTCGTGGAGGAGGGGGAGTTTGTTCATCTCAGCGTAGAACGAGCTGACGATATTGAAGACTATGCCTATGCCGGCAGCGATTTCGTGGTCGGTATGTTTGTGCGCATGTGCGCGCTGGCACTGGGTGAATATATCTCCCCGGTCACCATAGAGATGGATCGCCCCACCCCCGCAGACCCCGACCGATTTGAGTCTATGTTGGGCAGCAAAATTCGCTTTGGGTGTGAAACCATACGTCTCACTTTTTATCTTGCTGATATCCAGACGCCCCTGGCGACAGGCGATCCTGCGCTGGCCCGCGTTAATGATGCCCAGACCCAGGGCTACCTCGATAGTTTTTTAGCCCGGACAACCTCCCGGGAAGTGGTTGGTAAAATCGTGGAGAAACTGCCCCAGGGCCCGCCCAACCAGGAGCAGATTGCCAGCGCACTCAATGTGAGCAATCGTACATTGCAGCGCAAACTGAAAAATGAGGGCACCAGTTTCATGGATTTACTGCAGGACACGCGCATGCAACTCGCGCGCCGGTATTTACTGCAGCCCACTCGTTCTATAGTGGAAACCTCCTACTTGCTGGGTTTTTCTGAGCCCAGTACCTTTTCCCGGGCGTTCAAGCGCTGGACAGGTCAGGCTCCCGCCGAGTACAGAGAAAACCCCACGTAACACTAAGCTGCTGGAATAACAAGGCATGGCGCTGGCAATGCGATTGTCGTGCGCGGCCATGCTGATGGGCGCTGCCGCGAGGTGTTTTCACTACGGAGCGTACAGGAAGCCATTTAATTGACCAATATCACGGTTTTGCCCTTTCTACTTTTCTTCGACGCTCTATAATTCACTGCAATGCAGGGCGTGTCACGCCTTTTCTATCTCCTTGTAAGGGTGTGTCCATGGCCAAGTTACTTATTATTGCCGACCGCAAAAAACGCAGTATTGCCATTCAGCGGGGACTGGAGTTAGCGCACAAACTGCAATGTAGTGTTGATGTGGTTGCCTTTTGCCATACCTCGTTGCGGCCTTTAAGGCTCAAAGCCCAGGAGCGCGCGGCGATCAAGAAACGGCTACTTGGCGAACGCGAAGCGGAAGTGCAACAACTCATAGAGCGGCATAAGGTAGGCGAGCAAAAAGTGAGCCTGGTGCCGGTCTGGGAAAAAGATATTGCATCCTGGGTAATCCGGCGTTGCGCTAGACCCTATGAGGCGGTGGTAAAAACAGGCCATCGCACGGAGTCGTTTACCTATACCTCCACCGACTGGCAATTGCTGCGCGAATGCCCGCACCCGGTGTTGATTGTCGCCGATAAAAAGTGGCATAAAACCAAACCCGTGCTGGCCACGGTAGATCTGGCCTCCCGGGTGCCTGAGAAGGTTGCTCTGAACCACGCCGTTATTGCCAAAGCCAAGCTCTATGCCGCGGCGCTGGAGACACAGTTGCTGATTGTGACGGCCATAGAGGTGCCCACGTTGTTGGCCGACCTGGACCTGATAGATCCCGCAGCCTATGTCGGCGAAATAAAGGCCGAAATAAAACCGCGTATCAAGCGCTACGCCGAGAGCCACGAGTTGCCTGAAAGCCTGTTTCGCGTTCGCAAGGGCCCGATTGCCAAAGTGATCAGCAGTGATGCTGCAAAGCACAAAGCGCAGTTGGTTATTATAGGCACTGTGGGCCGGCGAGGCATTACCGCCCGCCTGCTGGGCAACACAGCCGAGAGTGTTTTGCGTCACCTGCGTACGGATGTTTTGGCTATCAAGGGCTGATCTATAATATAGTATTAATATCTATATATATCATATAGATATAGCATGTAACTTAAAGTAAATAATAGCTTTAACTTGAACCACCGCTACACAATTGGCACCCATGGCCATGCTGTTGGCGTGTACGGCCATGTCGAAAACCGGTGCCAGATTCTATTATTACTCCCGTACTGAGGAAGCGCAGAAAAAGCGCATTGCCACAAGGTAGGAGAAAAGTTATGCACGATCTGGTAATGAGAATTAACAAGCCTGAACTGTGTTATGTGTTTGCCAAAAACGCGATTGATCGCGGGCACCCGGAGCTCGCGTTGCAGGCCTACAGGCGCGCGGTAGATTTGCGGGCGGCACAGCATGTGACCGACTCCGACGCTGAAGAAGCGGCCATACGCGCCATTTATGCCTACGAAGAGGCCCTGAGCTATCGCAAGGGCAAGAGAACACGAGCTACAGGCACCTGGCAGTTGGTGAACCGGAAGGGCGTATTCAGCGCACTGGCCCAACGGATTCAATCGCGTTCTACCCCGGATCTAACGCCCGTCCTGATTGAGTTGGGCATGGAAGATTACAGTTTTTCGGCAACGATAAAGGCCCACCCCCAGGCCTTTGAGGCGCTTGCCGCCTAGGATCCCTACCTTAGCCCGGCCCCAGAGTATTTTTGGGGAGTAACCGGGCTCTTTTTAGGGCCCTGGACCTTACCCCTGTAGGAGCTACCTACACTTGCCTGGCCCGCCCCGATGGCGCGCCGGGTTTTTTTATTCTGCATTTGGACCCGCTAGCTTAGTTTGCAAACGAACGTATAATGAGCCCGGTTAATCACTCGGAGCAGACTGCTAAACAATGTCCAACCCCATAAAAAAACGCCTTGCTGACCTGGATGACGAACTGTTCATGCCCAGGGAGTTGAGCTGGCTTTCTTTTAACGCGCGTGTGTTACAAGAGGCACGCGATGAAACCGTGCCAATTATTCAGCGGCTGCGCTACCTCGGTATTTTTTCCAATAACCTCGACGATTTTTTCCGCGTGCGTGTAGCGGAAGTCAGGCGATTAATATCGGTTGCCAGTTCCTCCAATAAACAGCAATCCAAAGATTTACTCGCGGCAATTCAAAAGAGGCTGGTGGGTCTTCAAGCCGAATTCGACCGCGCCTATCGTGCGGTGCTCAAAGGTTTGCAAGCCAAGCGTATTTACATGATACGAGAAGATCAACTGGATGCGGGGCAGGCCAGGTTTGTGCAGAACTATTTTACCCACACGGTGCTGCCTGAGTTGGAGCCCATACTGCTTAGCGAATCACGCGCTATTCCCACCTTGATTGACGAGTCTATTTACCTAGCCGTCGACATACGCTCTGGCGGTACTTATCACTACGCCGTTGTGGAAGTCCCCACCGACCGACTGGACCGCTTTGTGGAGATCCCGCGTAAAAAGGGCCGTGGTGGCAAGGTATTTATTGTTCTGGACAATATTATTCGCGCCTGCCTGCCACAGGTGTTCAGGGGGGTCATCGAGATAGACCGGGCCAGCGCCTACTGCTTTAAGTTCTCCAGAGACGCTGAGCTGGAAATTGATACCGGCATCAGTCAAAGTTTGATCGACAAAATGGCCTCCAGCCTCAAACAGCGGCGCAAGGCCGATGCGGTGCGCTTTGTGTATGACGGCAGTATGCCCGAGCGCTTGCTGGATTATTTGGCCGCCCGCTTTGGCTTTGACAAGTATGACAACCTCGTCGCCGGGGGGCGCTACCATAACTCCAAGGACTTTATGACGTTTCCCAATGTGGGGCCAAAATCTCTGGAGTTCAAGCCTCTGCCCACAATCCCTATCCCCAGACTGGAAGGTGGCAGGAATATTTTTGACGCCATCAAGGAGCGTGATGTATTTCTGTATTACCCCTATCACCCATTTGATTATGTTATCGATTTTCTCAAGACCGCTGCGCTAGATCCCGGGGTCAGTTCGATCAAGATCTGCCTGTACCGGGTGGCCAGTCACTCCCAGGTTGTCGACGCTCTGCTCAATGCGGTGTTAAACGGCAAGCGGGTAACTGCGGTGGTAGAGCTGGCAGCGCGCTTTGATGAGGCGGCTAACATTGGTTGGGCTCATAGGCTGACCGAGGGTGGTATAAACGTTATTTTCGGAATTCCCGGCTTGAAAGTGCACAGCAAAATTCTGCTCATCGAGCGCAAGGAGGGCGGCTCTACTCGGTATTACAGCCATATCGGTACGGGAAACTTCAACGAAAAAACCGCCAGGCTGTATACAGATTTCAGCCTGCTTACCTATGACCAGAATGTGGGGAAAGATGTCTGCAATGTGTTTGAATTTTTGCAGTACAACTACAAGAGGCCAGACTACAAGGTGTTAATTGTGTCTCCCCATACTTGCAGGTCCAGCTTGTTGGAGATGATTGAGCAAGAGATTGCCAATGCCCGGGCGGGCTACCGTGCCTCCATGACCCTCAAGTGCAATAATCTGGTCGATAAGAAAATGACCATGAAGTTATATGAGGCCAGTGAAGCGGGTGTGGAGATCAGGCTCATTGTCAGGGGGATGTGTTCTTTGTTGCCGGGTGTTAAGGGTTTGTCAGAAAACATCCAGGCGATAAGCATTGTTGACCGGTATCTGGAGCATCCACGTGTCTATGTTTTTTACAACCGGGGCAATCCCCGGTATTTGATTGGCTCCGCTGATTTGATGACACGCAATCTGGATTATCGGGTAGAGGTTTTGTGTCCAATATTTGATAGCAGTGCCCAGAAAATAATCCAGGATACCCTGGACCAGCAGTGGCACGACAATGTGAAGGCGCGAATACTGGATCAGAACCAGACCAACAAAATGGTAAAAAGCAAAAAAAGGGGCGCCAAGATTCGCTCGCAAGAGAGCATTCACCGCTATCTGGAGCAGGGCAAGTTGCCGCGCTATCCAAAGTCCAGAATGAACGTGTCCGCCAATCGACGGCGCAAGCTGAAATAAGTTAGACTGATTGTCCCGTCACGTGGACGGTAATAAATACTTCCTCTTTCATATGGGCTAAATGATGGCCGGTTCCAGCCTTCTCTTATTACTCGATGACATCGCGGCGGTGCTTGACGATGTAGCTACCATGACCAAGGTGGCTGCGAAGAAAACTGCCGCTGTGCTGGGCGATGACCTGGCAGTTAATGCAGAAAAAGTCTCCGGGGTGCGGGCAGAGCGCGAATTGCCCGTGGTGTGGGCGGTGGCCAAGGGCTCGTTTCGCAATAAATTAATACTGGTACCCGCCGCCCTGGCAATTTCTGCGGTTATACCCTGGTTGATAACGCCGCTATTGATGCTGGGGGGGGTATATCTGTGTTTTGAGGGCTTTGAGTCGCTTGTGCACAAGTTTTTCCCGACCCCGGAGGATGTACGGCAACGACACGATCGCTCGGATACCCTGGCGGACCCCGCCGTCAACCTGGTCGAATTCGAAGAAAAAAAAATCAAGGGCGCGATACGCACCGACATGATTCTGTCCGGGGAGATCATTGTCATCACCCTGGGGATTGTGGCCGAATCAAATTTTCTCACTCAGGTGGTAGTGGTGTCGGTCATCGCGTTTACCATGACAGTGGGCGTCTATGGCCTGGTGGCCGGTATCGTAAAACTGGATGATGCGGGTTTGTATCTCATCCAAAAGACTGGCGCCGGTGCCTGGCGCCGGTTCCTGCGTTGGTTTGGCCTGCGTCTGGTTAATTTTGCCCCTGTTTTAATGAAGGGCCTGGCGGTGGTGGGCACTGTTGCCATGTTTATGGTGGGAGGGGGCATATTGGTTCACGGTCTGCACCCGCTGCAGCTGGCCATTGATCAGATTGCGGTGCAGCTGGGGGCCGTAGAAATTGCCGGTGCTAGCCTGCAGGCGATAGCCCCCTTATTGCTGTCTACATTGTGTGGTGTGGTGGTCGGCGCCCTGGCCGTAGGCGGCGTTTCTGCCTGGTCTGCACTGCGCCGTCGTCGTTCAACCGCCTAGTACACAGGCCTTATGCGGAATATTTAATGCCGCTTACGGGGCAAAGATACTTACATATCTGCCTATTTCTTGGCTCTCGACTTCGGCTTTGGTTTTGACTTTGGTTTGGACTTCATTTTAGATTTGGCTTTAATACCTGCACTTCTGCGCCGCGTTCTGGGGGCATGGATGCCGGCCACTTCTTCCAACTCACTGAGTGATTCCTC